>ERZ869925.58-NODE-58-length-62067-cov-30.246146_pt1 | contig 62067 bp, 102 predicted proteins | sample MGYA00579311_ERZ869925 | MGnify/ENA primary metagenome ERZ869925 (study PRJEB32216, sample SAMN09231817) | wastewater metagenome | place: USA: Maryland | collected 2016-07-30 | study: EMG produced TPA metagenomics assembly of the PRJNA472060 data set (Reclaimed...
CGCCGATCGCGAGGGCCGCGTGACCCAGCTCTCCCTCGACCTGCGCCGCCGCCGCCGCGTGACCCGCCGTGGACGCCTGCCCGCCGCCGCCGCCGCCGCCCGCCTCAGCCTCGCCCGCGAGATCCTGGCGCGCCAGCCGACGATCAACGGCGCCGCCCTGGCCGCCGAGCTGTCCGCCACCCTGGGCGTGACGCCGCCGATCGCCGCCAGCGAGGGCCTGCGGCTGCTGGCCGAGCTCCGCGCCGTCGGCGACGCCCCGCCGCCGGCCGGCGTCGCAGCGGACGGGCGCGAGCTCGCGCGGCCGATCGTCGGCGCGGCACCTCGCTACCGCCTGCGACCCGAGACGGTGGCGCGCCTGGCCGAGGTGACCGGGCGGCCCGTGGGCGAGGACGTTGACGGGCAGGTGTGCGCGGTGCTGGACCGGGTGAAAGCGTAGGCGCGGCGGGAGGTTGTGAGATTGGCGCTGGGCGGTGTCGATTGACGCTTGCGTTTCACGGCGCCGCGATTATAGTAGGGGCATGACGAACAACACGACGATCACCGCCGAGACGATCACCAACGCCCAGATCCGCGCCCTGCGCAACGAGGCCGAGAAGGCCGGCGACTACGCGCAGGTTGACATCTGCGACCGCGCACTCACCCGCGAGATCGACGGCACCCAGGACCAGGACGGAAACGAGGTGGCCCGCGCCGACCTGAGCGTCGCCGACGCCCGCGAGCTGTGCGCCGACGCCGTCAACGCCCAGGAGGTGGCGTGATGCCGGTCGCGACGCTGCCGATTACGGTCGAGCGCGCTGACGCCGATGGCGTCGTAATTCGCCCGGCCGGCGCCTACCCCGACAAGAACGTCCAGGTCACCTGGGCCACGTTGCGGGCCGCTGCCGACCAGGGTGACCCCGACCTGTCCCGCGAGTACGCTGCGGCGCTGGAAGTGGCGCGCGAGATGGTGCGCGGCCTTGAGGGGCTGTTCACGCGACCGCTGACCGGCGCGTGGTACGAGTGGGAGGACGAGGAGGGCAACCCGTGCAGCATGATCGCTCACGCCGATCTGCCGTACCGCCCCAACAACTTCGGCTGCCCGCCGAGCTACGCGAAGCGGATCCGCCGCGCGGACCCCGACGAGGTGGCGGCCGTCTGGCGCGAGATCGACCAGCACGACGAGATCACGCGTCTGAGCTACGGCGGGCCCAAGTGACCACTACCCGCGACGCCGAGATCGCCAGCGCCATCGCCTCGGGCGCCACCGCACCGGCCGTCGCCGCCGAGTACGACCTCACCGCCCAGCGCGTGCGCCAGATCGCCCGCGCCGCCGGGGTCGAGCCCCGCAGGGCCGGGCGCCCCGTCACCACCGGCCGCGGCGAGACGGGGGTGCATGTGCGCCTCTCGGCCGCCGAGCGCGGCTCCCTGGCCGCGGTCGCTGGCGGCACCGAGGCGATCCCGGCCTACCTCCGCGGCGCCGGGCTGGCCCTGCCGCTGATCGTCGACGCCCTCGACAGCGCCGGCGACACGCTGACCGAGGCCGAAGCGATCGCCGTGGCGCTCGGGATCGCGCGGCAGGTGTACCCGTGACCCGCCGCGCCCTCCTGGCCCGGCTCACCTCGATTGCCGCGACCCTCGGCACCACGCCCGAGGCCGCGCTAGACCGCCTGGACCCCGCCCGGAGCGGGGAGGAGTAGGACGATGACGATGACGACCCCCACCCACGACACCGCCGCGGCGCTTTGGTCCGCGATCGACGCGTACGGCTGCGACGCGGCCTCACACGGCGCACTCGGCAAGGACGCGACAACGCGCGCGGCGATCGACCGCGCCATCGCCGCCCACGTCGCGGCAGAGGTGGCCCGGGCGCTGGAGGCGGCGCCGGAGGTGGAGGCGGCGATCGTCGACTACGCCCACGCGGTGCAAAGCGACTTCGACGCGCACGACGAGCGCAATGCCCTCCGCGCCGCCATCGCCGCCGACAAGGCGCGGGCGGTGGAGGCGGCCGAGGACGCCGCGTTCATCCGCGGTCGCGACGCCGTGCGGCACAACCCCGACGGGTGGGGCCTGATCGCCCGCCCCACGCCCGACGAGGCGCGATCGATCGGCCGGGTCGCCGAGCACCTGCGCGGACTCGCCGCCGAAGTCGAGCCGTCGCGGATGGCCGATGGGTTCGAGGCCGATCGGATGCGACTGCTCGCGCACCGGCTGCGGCAGGTGGCGGCCCTGATGCCTGACTCCGACGAGGCGCGGCGGCTGGTGGAGGATCTGGCCGGCGCGCAAGGAGCCTGGGTGGCACTCCTCGCCGGCAACCTCGCCGACTCGGGATCGATCGCTGGATCGGAGGCCGTTCTCGCTGCCAGGGTCACCGCCGCCCGCACCGCCCTCCTCCGCGCGCTGGGGGTCGAGGCGTGACGGCCCGGGTCCTTGTGCACGCCGACGGCGGCGCATGCCACGGCACGCCGATCGTCGACGGCCGGTGCCCGAAGTGCGGCATCGCGCCGGACACGCAGAGTACCGAACTGTGGCCGGCGCTTGCTGCGACGGCCGACTGGAGGCCGCGTGCGGGGTGGGTCGAGCGCAGTCCCGGCTCGTGGTTTCTCGAGGCGGGGGACTATCTGCTGCAAGTCTCGATCGACTACGACGGGGCGCCGCGGTGGACGGTGTGGCTGGTCACGTCGGAGGCATGGATCTCAAGGCGCGCCGGCAACGCGGCCAGCGTGAAGGCCGCCCAGCTCGCCGCCGAGGACGCGCTCCGGGCGGTCGCGGCGGAGATCCTGCGGGCGGTGGGGGCGTGAGCCGCTGCCTGTTCATCTACGCCGACGGTCGTCGCGAGTTCCACGACATCGACCCGGCGCGCCCGGTGTGGCAGACCTACGATCGCCCGCAGATCGCCGGCATGTCGCTCGCCGAGGCCATGGCCGCTCCGGAGTCAGCGTACGCGGTCACGGTGCGCACGTTCCATCGCGTGACCCGGTTCATGACCGAGGATTGCCACGGGCCGGTGCTAGGCGGCGCGTGGTGGACCGAGCACTACGGGGCGGTGTGGGGCGAGCGTCCGGTGCGGTGTAGCGCGACGTGGCACGAGCGGCCGGAACAGCTAGCGCCCGACCCGCCGGATCGCGATTCCCAGCTTGCGGTCCCAGAGGGCGCCGCTTGACCGCGTGATCGCCGGCCCCTTCCCCGAGGGGCCATGACAGTGCACGACCGTCAGGTCCGCGAACCGCCGCACCACGGCCGGGACCGCCACGACGATCGCGCAGTGCCCCACCTTGGCGCCGGCGCCGTACACCAGCCCGTCGCCCGGCTTGACGGCCGGCGGCAGGATGCGGCGCGCGAACCGCTGCTTGCCGCGCGCGTCGGCCTCGAGCGCGTCGGTGTAGATCCAGTCCCCGCCGATCTCGTCCTCGCCGTCGTCGGGGTCGTGGCGCGGTTCACCCCACGCGTAGGCGAGGAAGCCCGAGCAGTCGAGCCACACGTTGCCCCGCGCCCGACGCTCGGCCGTGACGCGCGGATCCTCGCCGGGCCGCGGCTTGTACGGGCCGCACGGCGACGGGGCGCTCGGGTCGGTCCCGCCGCACCCGAGGCCGTAGAGCGCCTGGCCCTCGTGAGCCTCCGCGCGCCGCACCACCTCGGCCGCCCACGCCGCGTCCCAGCCGGCCGCCTCGATCTCCCGCTCGACCGCCGCGAGCTCGGGCGGCTCGACCCGTGGCGCCGACCACCGGGCGCCGAGGTCGCGGAGCCAGGCGAGGACGCTCACGGCGCGTACGCGACCGGCTCCGGTCGCGCCTCGCCGTCGCAGAGCTGGCCGATGACCGACACTGCCGATCCGGTGGCGCCTCCGATCGTCAGCCGCTCGGCGATCTCGCGCGCCTCGCCGAACCCAGCCGCCTTGATGTAGGGCCCGGCGTAGCGTTGGTTCGGCGCGCCCCTGGACTGGAACCCAGGGGCGTTCGGATTTTCGGCACGGCCGCGCGTATTCTCGGCGTGGCGGCGACCTAGGATGGCTCGCATAGAACGACTCCGCGCCCACGCCGCGAGCAGATCCTCGGCGGCGACAAGCGCGAACGCGCCTGCCACGATCGCGAGGCCGTAGAGCACGTCGGCCGCCGTCACGGCGCCACCTCCCCGCGGCACGCCACATGGACGCGCCACGAGTAAGCAACCAGAGCACGATAGTACGCGACCCACGCCGGGGTCATCGGCTCCGCGTCGGTCGTCGGCGGCACGTCATCGCCTCGGTGGCACGGCGGGCGCTCCACCGTGACCACCGTCGGGACGCGCACCGTCCGCGTCACGCAACTCGCGAGCGGCGCGATCGATAGCGCGCACGTCAGCCACAGGGTCGCCAGTCGTCGGGGCATCGCGGATCTCCTTCGCGGCGATCTCACCGGCCGCATCGGCTTGTCGCTGTGCCGTCGTCAGCTCGGCGGTCCGCGCCGCACCGACGGCCGCCGCATGCTCGCGGTCCCGCTCCACCTCGGCCCGGTCAGCCCTCGCCCGCTGCGCCGCGGTCTGCCGCTTGGCCCACCACAGCCGCAGCCATACCGCCGCGGCGAGGACCGCGGCGACGAGGCCGGCGAGGGAGGTGGGGGTCACGCGTACGCCTCCGGTCGAAGCTCAAGGCGGCCGAGGCCGTGGGAGGCGAGCCGTTCGCGATGGCGGCGGCGCATCGCGGCAAGGTGCTCGGCAGCCGGCTCGTCCTCATCGCCCGGGTCGTGGTCGCGCCGGTCGTGGGCTTGGAGCTCCAACGCGAGCGCCGCGAGGTAGTCGAGGCCGGTCACGTCGGCACCTCCTCGCCCGGCTCCTTCGGCCGCCGCGCCGTCTCGGGGTCCGCTGCCAGGCCAAGCCCGGCGAACGTCGCCCCGCCCACCGCGACCAGCCCCGACTCGACCGAGCCGCCGAGCGCCAGCACGCCGCCGAACGCGACCAACGCACCGTAGCCGGCCGCCGCGGCGTTGCCGACGAGTCCGCGCCGCAGCCACCCGCGCCGCGCCCGCTGCCACGCGAGCAGCCGCGCCACGAGCAGGCACGCGATGCCGCCGAGCGCCAGGCGACCGAGCGGGCCGGCGGCGTCGAGAGCCTTCGCGACGACGCCAGGCGCTGGCTTCGCGGCCGGCGGCGATTCGTCGGGCACCGCGGCGACCGGGCGCACGGCGTGGTCGGACGCGACGATCGGATCCACGCCGGCGTCGACCAACGCGATCGGCCCGGGGCCGGCGTCCGCCTCAGCCTTGGCGAGCGGCAAGAGCAGCGCGGCGAGGATCAGCCCGATCAGTAGGCCGATCGCGATCGCGGACAGGTCGGTGACGTTGCGGCGGCGAGACGAGATCATGGCTTGCTCCCTAGGTCGGTCGTTGGCACCCGCAGGCCGAACAGCCCGAACAGGGTGTCGAAGTTCTTCTCGACGCTGCGGCGCCACTGCACCTCAGCGCCGCGCGCCTCGGCGGCAGCGTCGTAGCGGTCCTTGATCGTGTAGATGCCGCCGCCGGCGAGTGCCGCCGCGGCAGCGAGCGCGGCCACGACGCGCTTCCGGTCGCTGCGCATGCTGGCGATCGCGGCCCGCTCGTCGCGGCGCTGCTCGCTGGTGCCGACGTCCTTGCGCAGCTCGTCCACGCGCGCATCGAGGCGGCCCATCCGCCCGTTGGTGTCGGCCACGCCGGTCAGCCGCAGCCGCCATGGGTCGACGTCGCCGGCGCGCCACGTCTCGAGGTTGGCGAGCCGCATGCGGATCCCCTCGGCCTCGGTGCGGCTGATCGCGTGCGCGGCTACGGCCTTGGCAGCGTCACCGACCGCCTGGGCCGCGTCGGTCAGCGCATCGACGGGCGTCGGCGACGGCGGGAAGTCGTCGGCCGTCGCGTCGAGGTCGACATGCGGACCGGGCCGCGTGACCTCGCGCATCGAGTAGTCGACGTGCGGGACGCGCCCCTTGCCGCTGTCGGGGTCGCGGGGCGGGGTCACGGCTCGTACGCCTCGAGTTGCGCCTGCAGCACTGGCAGCTCCGCGATCCGCACCGCGTAGCGGTTCTCGGCCGGAGTGCCCTCGAACACGACCAGCGGAAGGCCGATGCCGCCGGTCTGGTTCGCCTGGCGGATCCCCCAGTAGTCGCCGCCGAGCATGAACCAGGAGTCCGTGTTGGACATGTCGCCGACGCCCGAGGCCGTCGCGTGCAGGATGTTCACGGCCATCGGGCTGTCGGTCTTGTCGCGACGCTGCGCGACGGTCAGCCACGACTCCTTGCGCGTCGCGTGGTAGCCGATCTCGACCATGCGCCAGCGCCCGTCGGCGAAGTTCTGGCCGAAGGCCGAGAAGTCGATGTTGTGCTGGCCGGCGCTGCCGTACATCAGCATGCCACAGGCGCCGCCGTTGCCGTTTGCAGACATGCCCCAACCGCGGTTCTGGCCGTACACGATCGGTGTCGGGTAGTACGCGTCGTCGGGATTCGGCCCCTTGATGTGGGACAGGATCAGGCCCCCGTTCGCGATCGTGTCGTAGCGCCACGGGAACAGCAGCGACCACGACTGCGCGGCGAAGCGGAACGCGTGCTGGTACTGCGCGCGCCACAGCCTGGTCGCCAGGTGCACCGTCTCAAGCGAGTGGTGGACGTGGTCCGGCTTGCCGTAGGGCGTCCGCGCGAGCTGTGCGTCACCGGCCTCGTCCTCGCTCACGAGGTCCCATGGGTCGCTGCGGTTCGCGTCGTAGACGCGCGAGTGGGGGCCGTCGTACACGACCCTCGTCAGCGCATGCGTCGGCGTGAAGTCGAGCCGGCTCGTGCCGTGGATGTCGGCCAGCACGTCGTCGATCGCGGCGAGGCTGAACGCGCGCAGCAGCGGCGGGAGGCGCATCGTCACGGCGCGCTACTCCTCGAACCCCAAGCCCTGCGAGACGAGCTGCGCCGCCGAGGCTCCCTCGCACTGCACGCCCGTCGCCCAGAAGCCCCACTGCACCCAGCCGCCGCCGTTGAAAGCCGGCGCCGCCAGTTGAAGCGCGCCGAACCCAAGCTCCTGGTTCGTTCCCGTCAGGCTGCCGAGCGACGGGCACTCCATCGACGCCGTGGCAAGCAGGTAGCCGCCGCGGCACAGCCGAGCGCGCAGCACCGGGTTGACGCCGCTGCGATCGAGCTGGCACACGGCGTCGACCGGCGCGGCGCCGACGGTCATGAACCCAGCGGGCGCCACCGTCAGCAGAAACGTGTGCGCGGCGCCAGCGTCGCCGATGTTGATGATGATCGACCCGTCGTCGTCGACGCGGATGACGACGCCCTCGATCTGCCCGGCGGTCTGGCGGAAGTTTCCCATCAGCGTGTGCTGGCCGCCGGCTGGATCGGTCGCGAAGCCGACGCGACCTCCGAACATGATCGAGTTCGTTCCGGGCAGCAGCGTCGCCACGGCGCGGATCGCGTCGCCCGTCGAGCTGTCGAAGTGCACGCCGACCTGGCCGCCGAGCGTGTAGCCGTACGCGAGCGTTCCCGAGGTGGCCAGCGTGCCCGCGACGGCGCCCGAGCTGGCGATGCTGCCCGCGCCCGACACCGCCGAGAAGTCCCACCAGGCCGCGGACAGGCCGGTCATCGACTGGAACGCGGTGTCGTTGGCCGGGACCGTCGGCGAGCTGCGGCCGGCCTCGGTGCCGACGGGGCCGTAGTGCGTGCCGGTCGTGTCGCCGGTCAGTGGGCCGACCAGCGCCCCCGCGGTGACCGACTCGGCGACGATGTTGCCCATCCCCGCGTGGTTGATCGAGTGCCTCATCGTAGGCTCCTGACCTTGCCGTGCTCGTCGAGCCCGAGCGTTCCGCCGCCGGTCGCGCCGACGACGACCTTGTAGCGCATGCGCGCGCCCATCCAGTCCGCGTGGTGATCGATCGCCGATCCCGCGCTGGCCGCCAGGCTGCGCGCCTCCTGCGCGGTCGCCGCCCACCCGTTCGTCCCGTACGGCGTCGCCCGCGAGCCGTCCTTGTTGCTGCCCTCGCTCGTGACCGTCGCGGTCAGCGTCGCGCCGTAGGTGAGCTGCACCGAGAGCCCCGAGCGGTCGGCGACCTCGGCCAGTTCGAAGTAGTAGGTGGTGCCGTCCTCGAGCGTGAACACGCCGTTGGCGTCCGGCGTCTGGGCCACGCCCGCGGCGGTGTAGCACTCGGTGACCTTGCGCATGCCGCGACGATGCGCGAGCGCCCGCGCTCACCCCAACATCACAGCCGCGGCTCGCGCGCCCGCAGCCGGATCCGTGCGATCGCGCCCGCCGCAACATCGCTGCCGTCGTCGTGCCCGATGTCGACCTGCTGCAGCGCCGTCGTGCTCGGCGTCCAGTCGGCGGTGCGGCCGGTGGCGGTGTCCACGACGATGCCCTGCTCTCCGCGCACCGACGTGTACTCGCTCGCCGTCCCGTCGCGCAGGCCGACGCGCTGCCAACGGAGCCGAGCCTGGTAGCGCGTCGCCGTGTCGAGCGTCAGCGATGCGATGGCGTCGGTGTTCGTGCCGGCGCCGGTCGCGTGCTTTCCGACCAGCGAGCCCGACACGAGCCGCAGTTGCCGGTTGTCGTTCGTGTTCGTCACGTTCCACGCCCGCGCGATCGTCGCGGTGCCCTGGGTCACGAGCGCGACGTCGGCGTACAGCTCGCCCTCGGCGTTGTAGAGCGTCGTCGGCGCCACCGTGAGCGACGGGCAGATCGCGCCCGGCGCGCCGATCGGGAACGTGCGCCGCGCCGGCTCGACGAGGCCAGCGTAGAGCACCGCCGACACGCGGACCGCGCGCCCGGTGCTGCCCGAGGTGATCCGCAGCTTGCCGTTGCCGGCGGTCGCGCCGCTCCACGACAGCGAGAACGCCGTGGTCGTCGGCGTGGCCGCCACCGCGAGCGTGTGCGACGCGACCGTCGAGCCGCTGTTGTCCTCGAGCACGAACGTTGCCGTGCCATCCGGCGAGCTGTACGCGACCTGGAAGTAGACCGTGGCCGCGGCGCCGAACGCGTAGACCGGCGATCGGATGCCGTCGCCCGACGCGCTGGCGACCGCGCGGCCGCAGCGGATCCCGAGCAGCGGATCCGCGATCGTCTCGACGACGCCGCCGACGGTGGTCCACGCCGTGAAGTCCGGCGAGACGAGGTTGGTGCAGGCCGGGCAGCTCACGAGCGCGAGGTCCGTGCCGATCTCCTCGTCGAGGACGTGCGGCGCCACGCCGATCGGCCAGCCGCGGCCCACCAGCCCGTCGGCGTCGCTGCCGTCGACCGTGACGACGTAGCCGGTGCGCGGGTACGGGTCGGTCACGCCGGTCGGGTTGGTGGCGTAGTTGAACAGGCTGGCGATCTCGCTTGTCGTCGGCGTCGAGGTGCCGCGCCACGCCCAGATGCGCGCGATCTGGCCGCCGAACGCCGTGAAGCTCGGCCCGTCGCCGAAGGTCGCCTGGCCCGGCGTCGTCGCGCGGAACTCGCCGATCGCCGCGGTGCTGGCCGTCGTCGCGCCGGTGTGGTCGATGACCGCCACCTCGTCGGCGGTCGCGTCGTGGTGGATCGCGGCCATCCGCAGCACGCCGATCCCGGGGTCGCCGATCGTCGCGGCGCTGGTCGCGGTCGCCGTGGTCGTGCCGTACAGCGTCGCCGTCGCCGCGCCGCTGGCGTTGTGGCCCAGCTCCCAGCCGCGCGACGAGATCACGCGCGAGGCCAGGCCCCACTCGTCGCCGTCCCAGACGTCGGACTTGAACGCGACGACGACGCACCAGTTCTCGGTGCTGCGGAAGTTGAGGAAGCTGTCACCGACGGCGCCGACCTGGATCGTGCCACCCGCGAGGTCGTACGCCTTGCTCCGCAGCCGGCCGTCGGTGCGCCCCTCGTCGCACAGGAACTCGCCGTCGGTGTACGCCGCCCCGACCACCTCGAGCAGCGGCTCGCTGCCCAGCTCGCCGTTGGCCCGGCCCGCATAGAGCGCGACGTTCGGCGGGGCGATGTTCGGCCACGCGCTCACCCACTCGGCGTGGCTCGCCGGCAGCCGCTGCGTCGGTGGCGCGTCGAACGTGTGGTCGAGGTCGACGACGGGATCCAGCTCCTTGTGGAGCCGCAGGTCAAAGTCGCCGAAGCACGCGTTCAGCGGTGTGCCGGTCACCCGGGCCGCGTCGAGCTGCACGCGCACCGTGACGGTCCCGTCGGGCAGGTCGAGCGTGAGTCGACGCGGCGCCCAGACGTTGGTCCCGCCGAGCGCGGTGCTGGCCTCGGCGCCGGTGGTCGACGAGCCGATCACGCTGCCGCCGCTGTCGAGCGCCTGCAGCGTGACCGTGCCCGTGTCGTCGGCGCCGTCGTTCATGCGCCCGCACACTAGCTCGGCGGTGGCGTTGCGCTCCCAGCCGGCCGCCGGGGTGATCGACTGGCGCAGCTGCGCCGACGCGTGGTCGTTCGGGCGGGTGTACTGCGCCGAGCCGTACAGGGTCGCGCTCAGGATCTGCCACGTCCCGGCGCTCTGGGTCCACGCGGTCAGCGCGGCGAACTCGGCATCGCTCAAGAGCTGACCGGTGAAGTCGCCGACGCGCAACCGGCACTCGGTCACGCCGATGTCGACGTGCGTGTCGCCCCCGTCGCCGCTGGTCGCGATCGCCAGCGAGAACGCGACCCGCAAGTAGGCGGTGTCCGGGTCGAGGTTGGCGATCTCGACGCTGTAGCGGTCCCACGCGGCCGGGTGCGTCGCCGCGATCGTCGCGGTGTCGAGCACGTTGTCGTGGTTGTCGCGCGACTCGAGCGTCACCTCGAAGGTGTCGTTCGCGTCGCCGGCCGTCGGGCCCGCGGCGAAGGTCAGCAGCGCGCGCAGGTCGGCCGGGTCGTAGCCCTGGATCGGCACGTCCTGGTAGAAGGTCAGCGTCGTGGTCGCCGACGCGGCGGTGATCATCGTCCCGCCGCCGCCGAGCGAGCCCGCGCCGCTGCCGGTGCTGGCGGTGCCGGCGGTGATCGTCCAGTTGTTCGACGCGTCGTCGAACTTGCCGTTGATGAGCAGGTTCCGGTGGCGCGGCGCCACCACCTCGAGCGTCGGCACCTGCCAGGCCGTGAGCGTCGGCGTGGTGCCGTCGGGCAGCGTCACCGCCAGCGCCGAGTCAACGCCCACCTCGAGCGTGCCGTGGCCGACGGCGCCGAGCGGGTAGCGCGTGGTCCCCGAGGCGATGCCGGCCTGTAGCGTCACCTTCGTGCCGCCCGCGAGCGGGCCGATGCCCTTGTAGCCGACGGCGTGGTAGGCGGTGCCGGCCTCGGGCGTCTCGGTCGCGGCGTCGGGGCGCGTGATCGTGCCCTTGGTGCGGTCGCGCTTGGCCCACGTCATCGTCACGCCGTCGTCGGACAGCGCGGCCGGGGACTGCGAGCCGTTGACGGTGAGGTTGTCGACCGGGTACGGGCGGCGCACGCGGCTGGTGGCGGTCAGCGTGTCGACCGGCGACTCGTCGGCCGGCGTCCAGTTCGTGCCCGCCGCCGCCAGCGTGCGCGCCTCGTAGCCGGTGCCGTGCACGAGCACGGTCGAGCCCATCGGCACCGACGCCGCCGGCGCGGCCAGCACGTAGCCCGCGGTGCCCTCGGCGTGGTCGGCGGGCACCGTGTCGAGGACGCCGCGCCACACGTTGTCGAGGGTCCAGGTCGCGCCCGACACGAACGTCGCCGTCTCGAACGCCAGGATCTCGCCGTCGATCTGGATCAGGTTGCGGCCCTCGGTGGCGATCTGCGTGGGCGTGGCGCTGGTCGGCGTCCAGCCGGCGACCGCGCGGATCTGGATCCCGGTGGTGTCGTACGGTCCCTGGGTGCGCAGGTAGACGTCATCGAGCTCGAAGCGGCCGGGGAAAGCGCGGGCCGCTAGGTCGCCGGCGTCGTCCGTGTCGACGCGATAGCGGTCGTCGGAGCCCTCGGCGCGCGCGAGGTACATGCCGCGCTGGGCGTCGACGTTGGCGAGCGTGCCGGCCTCGAACGCCTTAAGCTGGATCCAGCGCGGGGCCTCGGTGATGGTGCGCAGGAGGATCGGCGTGGCGTAGGTCGGCACCTCGTCGTCGCTGATCTGCTCGTTCTGCCACAGCGTGCCCGGCGCGTTGAACCGGTCCTGCACCGCCTCGATGCGCACGGTCCCATCCTCGAGCGTGCCCGAGGTGACCTTGGCGACGCGGAACACGATGTCGACGCCGCTGGCGCCATAGGTGGTCCACTGGAAACGGAACGCGTCGCCGGCGCGCAGGGTGGCCATCGAGCGGTCCACGCTGACCGACAGCGTGCGGATCGACCGGCTCAGGAAGTTGAGCTGGCGCGCGGCCAGCTTGGCGGCGAGCGGCTGGTTGCTGCACCCCGGGTAGTTCCAGGTCTGGACGTTGCGCTTCCCGCCGAGCGCGTTCAGCAGCGCGTCATCGCGCGCCGTCTCGGTGTCGTCGTTCCAGTCCTTCGCGCTGTTGACGTACTTGACCCGCACCTCGGTGATCGCGTCGACCTTCGTGGTGATGCCCATCTCGGGCAGGCCCACCACGTTAGCCTCGTTGATGATCGGCAAACCGGTCGGTGACACCTCGCGCACCAGCACGACGTCGATCAGTGTCGGGTCCTCGCGCACCACGCCGTCGACCTGCGCCAGCACCAGGTCGATCGCGTCGCGGGCGTCCATGTCGTCGATGATCTGCAGCGACATGCCGTGGCCCTCGTCCTGCAACGTCTGCGCGGCGGCGCCGAAGCTGGCGAGGTCGAGGAGCGCCGGGTCGATGCCGAGCCCGCCGTCTGGGTTGGTCAGCAGGTCGTAGAGGATCGCGATCGGGTTGGCGTCGCCGGTCCCGATCGGCGCCGTCTCGGCCTCGTAGCCCGGAATCAGGATCGGGTTGTGGACCACCGGCGACACCGCCGGCACGGTGCCGCCTGGGCCAAGGTGCCAGTGCAGCGTCTCGTTGTTGCCGTTGTTCGTCACCCCGGCGAGCGAGAGCATCACCTTCCCGCGCCGCGGCGTCGTGTACGTCGCGTGCTCGCTGGCGGTCAGGTCGCGGTCGTGCAGCACCTGATCGTAGCGACCGCGGTAGAAGTACAGGACGCCGAGGGCGGCGGCGCCAACGCGAACGTCTCCGTCGACGTCGGGCAGGTCGATGATCCCGTCGCACGTCACCGTGTAGCTCTGGTGCGATGAGCCGTCGACGATGCCGGGTGCCATCGGAGGCCCGGACAGCGTGGCCTTCTTGTCACCCACGTAGAGCGCCACCAGCGACGCGCCGCCGGTCGTGGCTGCGAGAGCGCTGTTGCCGCGGCACGCGAGCAGGCGCATCGCGATGAAGTAGTCCTCGCCGATCTTGTTGCCGCCCGAGATCAGCGGCTCGGCCAGGAAGTCGCCGACGCGGATCACGAGCGACGACCGGATGCGGACGGTGCCGTACGCGAGCGGGATCGCGGTTCCCTCGGCGTCGCGCGGGATGTTCGCGTCGGCGGCCGTGCGCGGCTTCTCGCGCGCGCCGTCGTCCTGGCTCGGCGCGAACAGCCGGAACACCGGGAGCGAGAACATGCCCGAGCGCACGAGGTCATACCAGGCCATGGTCAGCTCCCGATGATGTGGCGGATGTTCAACGTGAAGGGGTTGGAGCCAGGCATCGACGACTCGCCGCCGAAGTTCGCTGCGTTGCTGAACTTCGATTGGCAGTCGCCGGACACCAGCGGCGTGCCCACGAAGTCGGTGTAGAAGCGGTGCGTGTGGTCGCAACCGGCAAACAGGGTCACGCTGTCGCCGGCGGTCAGCGTCGGGAACGGCTCGTTGATGGTCAGCGTGGTGCCGACCTGGCTGTAGACGATCCGCCGCTCGCCGTCGCTGACGCGCAGGATCTCGGCGCCCTTGGCGAACCAGTCGTCAGGCTGGCCGCCGACGCTGGCGACGACGATCGTCACGCCGTCCGACGCCACCGACGAGACGGTAGTCGCCAGGTCCCAATCGGTCGCCACCATCTTGCAGTAGCCGTCGTACAGCCGGTAGCGGCAGCGCCAGTCGGCCGCGATGCCGGGGACCTGGCGCCGGAGCCATGCAGCCAGCTTGCTCATCGCCTGGATCGTCGCCATCGACCCGCGCGGGCTGACCGAGGTGACCTCGCCGTCCCAATACGTGATCGTCTCGCCGCTGTTGGCCTGCTGGCGGTAGATGCGCAGCCGCACAGGGCGGTGCGACTGCGGAAGGAACGCGAGCAGCCGCACCACCGACTCGGACACCCGCATCGTGACGGTCAGCGTGTGCGTGGTGCCGGTCGTCGGGTGCTCGATCGGCGATCGCACGAGCCCCGGCGCGGGCGTGTAGCTGTTGCCGCCATACGTGACCGCGGTCGCTCCGCTGGTGTAGCGGTAGCTGGCCGTCGGCCCCGTGAAGTCGTACAGCTCGGTGACGTCGCCGTCGGCGGTCGAGGCTTCGTCGTCGAGGTAGGCCACGCCGACACGCTACGCGCGCGGCCGGCAGGATCCCTAATTCGCGGCCAGCTCGGCGACGGTGGCCTGAACCGACGCCGTGCACGGACCCTGGGTGGCGGTGACGGCGGCGGTCATCTCGGCTGCGTCGAAGTCGACCGACCACACGATCGGCGTCGGGGCGTCGAACGTGCAGGTCATCCGGTTGCCGTCGAAGCTACAGGGAGATCGCCCGGTGAGATCGGTTCCGCAGCTACATCGAGCCGGATCGCTGCGGTAGTAGACGCGCATCTCGAACGCGTCCGCCGGCGACACGCCGACGACGGCGTTGAGGTAGTCGCACTGACCCGGCGCGTCGCCCATCGCGGTACCAGCCACACCGGTCAGTCGCATCGACTCGGGCAGCTCGGCCGGGTCGGAGCAGGCGACGGCCGCCAGCGCGATGGCAGTGAGTGCCGCCTTCACGGGGTCCCCCGGGCGGCCTTGCGCTTCGCGTCGATCTCATCCTGCAGCGCGCGCTGGCGCCGCCGGATGTCGGCCTGCTTCGCAGACGCGGCGGCGCGCCCGGCGTCGTCTTTCGCCGCGACGAGCTCGGCGTTGGCGGCGTCCATGTCGCGCCCGAGCTCGCTGAGCTGCACCTGCAGGGCGGCCACGCCGCGCGCGAGGTCAGCGGTCGCCTCGCCGGCCTTCACCGCTCGAGCCGCGGCCTCGGCGACCTCTGCCTCGGCCTTCGCCTTGCGGGCGTTGGCCTGCTCGATCTCAACCTGGGCCGCTGACGGCTTTGGCGCGGCGTCCTTGCCGCAGGCCGACGCGAGCGCGGCGGCGATCAGAATCTTGCGCATGGCTCACAGGGTGGTGGTCCAACCGCCCGCCGTCAAGCCTCACCCCGCCGGTGTGATCAGCCCGCCACCCGCACCAGCGGCAGCGTCACCCGCCCGATCCAGTCCCCGCGGTACTCGACCTGCACGTCGTCGGTGCCGAGCCGCACCGTCTCCAACATCGACACCGTGCGCACCGAGCCGCCCGGGATCGAGCCCGGCAGCGCCGCGGTCAGCGTGGCCTGGCGGTACGCGCCAGCGTCGGTGATGCCCGAGATCGTGCGGTAGACCACCGACCCGTCGGCGAACTCGAGCTGCACGTGCGCCGCGGTCGCGATCGGCGCCAGGTCGGTCAGCGACTCGGCTAGCCGCAGCGTGGTCGCGCCGCCCGCCGGCTGGGCCTGCAGGGTCGCATCGGGCCGCCACGTCGGCGCCAGCAGCGGCTTCCAGCGGCCGCGCAGGGCCGCGAGCAGCACCTTCCATCCCTGCCGCTCGGCGGCGCCGCGGATCAGCCACGTGCCAGACCTCGCGCGTACGCCGCGCAGCCACGTCGAGCTGACCGCGACCGCGCCGCCGGCGTCGGCCCACTCGATCCCGCCGCGGTAGCTCTCGCCGTCCGCCCCGGCAATCAGCGGCCGGTCGACCAGCACCGGCAGGCTGGCGTAGGTCGTCACCGCCGCGCCGCCGGCGCCGCCGATCGACGTCGCGACCTGCTGGCGCCCCGCGAGCTGCCACCGGGTCAGGTTGACCGGCCAGCGCGTCACCTGCTGGCCGTCGTCGACGAACGAGTCGACGCACGGGTACACCATCGTCGCGCCGGCCGGGTACGTGCCCGAGCTCGGCCCGTCGGCCAGGGTGAGCGACCCGCCCGAGAAGCTGCTGATCGTCGTGTCGAACATCGCCCCGCCCGCGCCGACCACCAGCACCCGCCGGCCGTCGGCGATCCAGTCGCAGTAGGTCGCGTCCACGACCGCCGCCGCGCCCGTCACCGCCGCCGTGGTCGGCGTACCCTCGTGCGGCTGGGCCACCGGCACCGTCGCGGTGGGCTGGGCGATCAGCGTGGCGTGGAGCGCGCGCTGCTGGGCGTCGGTCACGTCGAAGGAGCCCGCGAAGTAGACCCGGGGCAGCGCCGCGGTGCACGCGCGCTGCTCCGATCCGTCGGCCATCGGCGGCGGCACGCTAGTCCGCCAGCGCCAGAGGATGCGCCAGGACTCGACCGGCAGCAGGACCGGCGCCGTCACCGGCCCACCGCCGCCCGGACCGCGCCGGGGTTGGAGGCGATCGCGTCGATGATCACCCGCGTGCCGGCCGGTGTCCGCATGGCCTCGAGGCCCGCGGCGTGGACGTCGGCCACGATGACGGTCTTGACGTTGACGTTCGCCGGCGCGCCGCCGCCCGGCACCGCCTGCCCCGGCGGCGTGAACGTCACCCGCTCGCCGGGCGTGGCGCGCGCGTAGATCGGCACCGAGTCGACGCCCCCGCCACCCGTCGACGGCACGACGTAAGACCCGCCCGTGGCGTTGTTGCCGAGGTTGAGGCCGAACGCGCCGCCGACCGCCGCCAGGAAGCCGCCGCCGCCCGAGACGCCGCCCAGCGCGGCCTTGAGCCCCTGGAAGATGAGCAGCTTGATCAGCATGCGCTCGATGTCGGCGATCACGGAACGCGCGAGGTCCGCGAACGACGCCTTCCCGCCGTTGGCCATCTCGACGAACGCGTCGATCGTCTGGTTCAGCGCGCCGCCCAGCGTCTCCGTGAGCGTGGCGCCGAAGTCGACCGCCACCGGCTTGGCGTTCTGCAGCGTCTCGGTGACGGCCTTGCCGGCGTTGTTCACCGACTCGAACAGGCCGCCGATCTTCTCGCCGATCTTGCCGCCCAGCTCGGACACGTTGTCGTTGAACGCGCGCTGCGCCTCGGCCGCGGCCAGCGACTCCTCGACGAGTCCGCGCATGGAGTCGGCCGTGTCGTCGATCCGCAGCGTGACGCGCTCGAACACGCCCGCCGTGCCCTCCTTGACCTCGCCCAGCCAGTCCTTCCACGCCGCGGCGGCGTCGCGGACGGCGGCGGCGTGATCGCGGGCGGACTTCGCGGCGTCGCGCTCCTCCTGCTTGTCTGCGCGCCGGCGGGATGGGTTGTTGGACGCGTCGATCGAGTCGCGCAGGTAGTTCCCGAGGACGCCGTAGCCGGTGGCGCGCCCCTGTGCGTCCTTGCTGTAGCCCGCGATGAAGGTCGAGTTGCTAAGGATCGTCAACTGCTTCTCAAGCTCGCCGGTGCGCTGCTCGGCGTCGCGTGCGAGCCGCGCCGACCAGCTCGCCTGGCGCTCGAGCATCTCGGCGCCGAACAGGTACTGGCCCGCGATCATTCCCTGCAGCTCGGCCACACGCCCGAGCAGCCCGGGCGCCTTCACGAGCTTGCCGAGCCACCCGCCGGTTGCGTCGTTGATCGCCTTCCAGTTGTCAACGGTGCCCGCGACGAGCACGCCGATCCCCTTGAGCGCCTCGCCGACCTGCCCGAGCACGCCAGTCAACAGTTCGTTGAGGTGGATCTGCTCGGTGAACGAGCCGACGGTCTGGAGCACCTGGTTCTTGAACACCGCCCAGCTCTCGGCCGAGGTGCCCGCGCTCTTGGCGAACTCCTGCTCGATCACCGGGCCCATCTTCTGGATCGCGTCGAGCATCTCCTGCGTGCCGACCTTGCCGGCCTCGGCCGCCTTGCGCAGCTCGCCGACGGTCATCCCCATGCCCTCGGCCAGGAGCACACCCACCTTGGGGATGTTCTCCATGATCGACATCAGCTCTTCGGCCTGGAGCTTGCCCTTCGTCAGGGCCTGGCCGAACTGCTGGAGGCCGGCGCTGCGGTTCGCCTCGGCGACGCCACGAGTCGCCTTCGACAGCAGCTCGGAGACGCGGATCAGCTCGCCCTGGGACGTACCGAGATCCTTGGTCGCGATCCGCGCCTGCGCGTAGAGGTTGGTCAGCGCCTCGACGGGCACGCGCGCGTCGTTGGCGGTCTTGAACAGGCGCTCACGGACGCGGATCGCCTCGGCCTCGCTCTCGGTCGACGCCTTGATCTTGTTCGTCAGCGACGTGTACTGGTCGCCGAGGTCGATGATCTCCCGGCCGACCGTGACCGCCGCAGCGGCAGCGGCAGCGGGACCGGCGACCGCGCCGAACTGCGACGACGCGATCTCGCTGACCGCGCCGCGCACGCCGCCTTGCTGCTTCGCGTTGTGGGATGCCATCTCGCGCTGCATGCCGCGGATCGCGTTGGCGCGCTGCGCCGCCGTGATCGCGCCCTGTCGCTCGAGCTGGATGATCTGCCCCAGCTTCTCGCGGTACTCGGCAGCTGGGCCGACGATCGACTTGTACGCCGCGGCGAGGCCGGCCTGGGCCTGCTTGCGCTCGCGCGCGACCATCGCGGCATAGTCGGCGGTCCGCTTGGCCACGAACTGCTCGACCTTCTCGCGCTTGAGCGCCTCCTCGCGCGCGACCGCGGCGGCGTCCTTCGCCTCCTTCTTGGCGACCGCGGCGGCTTCCCGGGCGGCCTGCTTGGTCGCGTCCGCGGCGATCTTCGCCGCTGCGCGCGCCGATCGCTCCTGCTCCCTGGCGGCCTCGCGCGCCGCCTTGGCGACCGAGGCCATCGCGGCCTTGGCCTCGCGCTCGAAGTCCCGCGCGCTCTGCTCGTTCTTCTCGAGCGCCTTGTCGACCTGTGCGCTACCAGCCAGCGCCGGCCGCGGGTCGATCTCGACGACGATCCCGAAGTTTTCGTCAGCCATGGCCCGGCTCCTTGTTCTTCGCCTCTGCCGCCAGACGCGCGCGCTCCGACTCGAGCCACGCCGCATCCATCCGGCGGATCACGGTCGCGAACACGCGCCGCACGTCGCCGCGGAGGTTGTGCTCGGCGGCCCACGCGTTGATCGCGGTCCACGGGATCGGCCCGACGTCGAAGCCGACCGCGCGGCACGTCGAGAGGTCGTGGAACGCGACCATGCAGATCGCCGCCCACTGCGGGTAGAGGTTCGCGACCGGCCGCGCCGCCGGGTTGCCGGCCATGATCGCCGCGCGGGCGTCGGCCGGCATCTGCTCCCACGTCGTCACGCGCCCACGCCACTGAGCGTGGAGTAGGCGCGCTACGAGTTTCCCGCGATCGGCTCCGGGTCGAGCTGCGCCGGCGGCGCCACCTCGGGCGGCCGGTACGCGTCGGCGCTGTAGCAGTAGCCCACGAGCACGTCGAACACGTCCGGCCGCAGATCGGCGAGGCGGGCCAGGAACGCGGGTGCGTCGGCCATCCGGTCCTCGCCGGCGCGGGTCAGCGTCGCCACGCGCTCGACGAGCAGCGGCAGCCGGTGCGCGCGCCGCTCCTGCAGCTGCGCCGCGGTCGCCGTCGTGCCGTCGATGGCCTTGTCGATCGCCTCGTCGCGCAGCGAGCGCGCCACGAAGTCGTCCCACGAGGTCAGCAGCGAGCGGAAGGTGATCGCCCACCCGCCGCGCACCTGATCGGCGGCGAACGCGAACGGGCGCGACGCGGCCGGTGCCTGGATCCCGAAATCGTCGTCGGTCATCCCGGCCACTCTCCGCGCGTTGCCCGTCGCGGCCCAACATCGGCGCTTACCGCGTCGGCAGCGCCGGACAGCCGGGGATCTTCGACGCGATCAGCGAGGTGGACCACGTGGTGTCCTTGTTCGCGGTCATCTCGGCGTCGATCGTGATCACCTGGTTCCGCGGGAAGCTGGCCGCCGGCGTCTTGAGGCGCGCCGACGGGATGTCGAACACGATCGCGCCGTCGGCGTTGCGGAGCCAGACGTTGCCCTTGACCTCGTAGTTGTTCCGCGCCGCCGAGATGATGCCGCTCTCAGTGAGGATGACGGTCATCGACAGCTTGACGCGGATCTTGCCGAAGCTCGTGATCGCCGACCCGAGGACGCCGTGCGCCGGATTCGCCGTCGCCTGGTTCTCGATCGTGATCGTCGCGGCCTGGACGTAGCCGGTCAGCGCGGTGCCGTCCGACGAGAGGAACAGGCGCCCGCTGATGTCGGTCGTCGTGTTGTAGGCGATCGTCCGCTTCGGCAGCGTCGGCGTGCTGGCGTTGGTGCGCTGCGTGTCGGTGTCGGTGACGTCGGTCGCCATCGCGTCGGCGGTGAGCGTCGCCAGCGCGGCCGACGGCGCGGCGATCGTCAGCACGTCGAGGCCGGTGTTCTCGCTGTAGAGGTAGCGGGTCGCGTTGGCGCTGCCGAGGTTCTCGACGCTCGTCTCGGTCTGGTAGTAGCTCTCGACGTAGTTGGCCGACGTGCGCGGCACGATGCGGCACGACTGGCCGAAGAAGATCCGGATCGTCTTGGACGTGCCGGCGTCGGTCACGAAGGTGGTGAACGTCGAGTCGAGCGTGATCGCGTTGGTTGCGATCGTCAGCACGCGGGCCGGGCCGTTGCTGGCCGCGGTCGCGAAGCTGTAGGCCGCCGCGGACGAGTCGCCGATGAAGATCGGCTGGCCGGTGACGAGCCCGAGCTCGGTCAGATCCTTGGTCGTCGTGCCGAGGGTGATCGTCGAGCCCGAGACGGTGATCGTCGCGTCGCCCGAGCTGAACTGGAACCCGCACACCTCGAGCGTGACGTTCTGCGGCGCCGTGAACGTCTCGGCGGTGAGGCCACCGCTGACCGGCGTGTTCGTCGCAGACGGGACGCCGCTGACGACCTTGACGCCGTTGTTCGCGGTCGTCGCGCAGCCGGTCACCTTGACGAGCGTCGAGGTCGGGAGCGCGGTCGTGATCGACGGGTGGACGTAGTGCGCCGAGGTCGCCGAGGTCGGCCGCACCGCGGTCGCGTCGAGCGCCCGCGGGCCGCTGGTGGCGGCGATCAGCGGCGTCCACTGCGTCCGCATCGCGATCGGGAGGAGGATGTTCGCGAGCTGGTAGGTGAAGCCGGCGGCGATCCGCGGCTTGGCCTCGAGCCCGACGATCGAACCGGCCTCGTACTGGTTCGACGGGTCGATCGTGTCGTGCATCGCGTCGGTGGTCGCCGCGAGCACGCCGGAGATGTCGGTGGGGTTGAGCTGGTGCCACTCGGGCGAACCGCCGAGGGTGCCGTAGGCCGACATCACGGCGATCGCCTGCGAAGTGGCGCTGGTCTGGCTGGGATTGTTGGCCATGGCGAGGGCTCCTAGATCGTCTCGTGGTAGGTGAGCGGCACGTCGACGTTGACCTGGTACCAGGCGCCATCGACGCCGATGCGGCGCACGGTGGCGCCGCCGATGATGTGGACGACGCCGGCCGCTGCGGCGACGTCGGCCGGCTCGAAGAGGTTGCGGAAGGCGATGGCGAGCGCCAGCGCGGCACCGGCACCATCGCTGACCTCGAGCGGCGCGAACACCTGCGCGATCAGCGTGGCCCGGCGCTCGGCCAGGCGGTTGCTGCGGGCGCCGAGCGTGACGCTGGCCGTCGGCAGGTCGCGGATCGTCAGCCGGATCCACGGCTCGCCCTCGGGCGCGTCGAACCGCTCGCCGTCGAACGTCAGCACCGCGTCGGCCGCGTTCCAGTTGGCGATCGCGTGGTTCAGGATCGCGTTGGTGGCCTCGAGCGGCGTCACGACGCCACCGCCTTGGCCAGCGCCGCGCGCACGAAGCCGGCCGGCGCCTGCTTGCTGTGGCCGGCGTCGAGGCGCTGGATGTACGCCACGTTGTTGGCGACGAACCGCAGGCGCGCGGCGTCGAAGTCCTTACCGGGCGACTCCATCGCGCCGGTCGAGACGGTCACGACGTCGAGCGGCGGCGCATCGAGCGACGCCTGCCAGTTGGCGCGCGCGTTGCCCGTGTCCACGGGCGTGGCCACGGTCAGCTCGGCGTGCGCGTTGGTCTGGATCGTCCAGCACCGCTGGGCGACCTTCCGCCGAAGCGCGGCGATCACCGCGGCCCGGGACGCCACGGTCACGCTCCCGCGCGGGGGCGCCGAGTAGGCCGGGGCGGCGCGTTGCCGACGGTGTAGTTGCCCCACATCGCCAGCAGCTTCCGCTCCGTGATGCCCATGTCCCGCCACGGCACGGCGTCGCCCGGCGCGAACCGGCGTTCGTCGTGGATGAACGGCGCCAGCGCGACGAACGGGCGCCGCAGATCGAAGCTGCGCGCCGTCGCCATGATCAGGACCCGACCATGCCGGTGAAGAACGTGCCCATCTTGGCGTTGACGGTGCCGTAGTCGCGGAAGGTGTCCATCTCGGAGCGGTCCGAGCCGCCCGAGCCGGCCATCTCGTTGCGGAACCGGCGGATGCGCAGGCCCTCGCGGTTGCCCGCGCCGTCGGCCCACACCTGGCAGGCGCCGGCGACCGGCATCTCGTCGTTCCACTCGCCGGGGTCGTCGCCCTCGGAGCCGCGCACGTAGAGCAGCGCCGTGCCGTCGGGGACGATCTTGGCGTTGCTCTCGGTGATGCCCTTCGGCGCCGAGTTGTACGTCGCCTTCGACACGCCGACGTAGCTCAGCTCGAGCAGCGCGGCGACCTCGGCGGTGGTGGCCGGTCGGTTGCGCGACACCGGCACGCCGGCAACGGTCAGCGCCGCGAGGACGCTGTCGTTGGTGCGGAAGGCGATCCAGGCGTCGCGCGAGAACAGCATCGCGTCGGGGTCCTGGCCGGCGACGTCGCTCATGTACGACGCCTCGTCGAGGACCATCTTGACCAGGTCGGTCGAGGTGCTGTTGAAGTACTTGCGGGTCGAGCTGGCGCCCGCCGACACCGAGTCGGAGCCGCCGCCGGTGATCGTGCGGTACCAGGGGTGCGTCGCCAGCGTCATGAACTTGAGCGCCAGCATCCGCTCGAGGCGGATGTTCGCCTTGAGGGCGAGCACGCGCGGGATGATCTTCGACGGGTCGCGCGAGACGTTCGCCGCCTTGCGCGCGGTGTCGTTCAGCTCGTAGGCGATCGACTCGATCGGCACCGAGTAGGTGCCCTGCTCGTAGCCGACCTGCGAGACGGCCGCGGTGCTGTTCGGGCCGCGCTTCTCCATCTCGTCGCGGTTGAGGTCCTCGGTCTTGACCTTGTCGTACAGGCCCGACGGCTTGTCGACGATCATGCGCGGGAACGCCTTGGCGGCGACGAAGCGCGGGTCCTTCTGGAAGTTGGCGACCGCGGCGCGGGTCAGGACGGCGTCGGTGTACAGGTCACCGGGGAGGTGCAGCGGCATGGTGGGCTCCGTCGAGGTGTGGCGGGGTGTCGTGTCGTGGTTGGTAGCGGGCCCGGGAATCGCGCCCGGTTCTCCGGCTTATGAGGCCGGCGTGTTACTGGTTCACTTGCCCGCAGCAGCCGGCGCGGCGCCGGCGGTCGATCAGCTCAGGGTCACCGAGTTGGTGATGAGCTCCTGGAACGCCGAGCCGTCCCAGCGCAGGTACTCGTAGTCGGTGGTGGCGTTGACCGCCGCGGCGGTGGCGGCGGCGCCGGCCAGGGTCTTGGCGGTGATGCCGATCGAGCCGTTGGGCGTCGACGCGGCAGTGGTGCAGCGGATCCAGATGGCCTCGCCCTCGACCTGCGCCGACGGGATGGCCATCGTCGAGGTGCTCGAGACGGTGCCGGTGATCGAGAGGTTGTAGGTCGCCACCATGTCGTGGCCGGTCAGCACGTCGGTGCCGACGACGACGGTCAGCGAGCCGGTGCGGGTCTTGGCGATCACCTTCCACCCGGTCGCGGTCATCCGCAGCCGCAGCCGCTGGCCCGCCGCGGTGAACACGTGGGTGGCCGGCTCCGATCCGTACCGCGTCGCGATCGTCAGCGTGCCGAGCGGGGACGACGAGGCGGCGACGCAGAGGATGTCCATCTCGTGGCCGACGTTGCCGTCCGCGAGGGTGTAGGCCACGGTGCCGCTGACCGTCAGGTCGACGCGGCCGGCGTTCGGCGAGATGGCGCCCGCGGCGCTGACCGCGGCGTACGTGCCGTCACCGTTGGTGTTGGTCGCGATCGGGCGGGCGACCTTGATGGACCCGCCGCTCGAGCCGTCGGACAGCGCGACGCCGTTCACGACGGTCCCGGCGGTGGCGGTGACCGCGCGGCCCACCGAGTCGGTGGTCACGTTGTCGCCGGCGGTGATCGTGCCGCCGCACTCGAGGAGCACGACGCCATCGATCCAGCCGTCGACGCCCTGGGCCGACGCGGTGGTCTTGCTGGCGATGACGCAGAACGCGGCCTCGCCAGCCACCGAGCACTGGACGACGCCACCGCTGCCGTACTTGCCGAAGCGGTAGAGGTTGCTCAGCGCGGCGCCCGCGTAGAGGTTGTGCTGGACGGCGTCGGCGGATGCGGGGAGCGAGAGGGCCATGGTGAGACTCCGGTGGCGGGGAGGTGGTGGCGGTGGGTGCGTTCAGCCGCTGGTCAGCGGCGCGCGGCCTGCTCGGCGGCGTAGGCGTCGTAGAGGCGCGAGCCCTCGGGGGTCTCGAGGAAGTCGTCGGCGACGGCGTCCGGCGACTTGCCGGCGCTCTTGGCGAAGGCGGCGAGGCCGGCGTCGTACGCCTCGAGCGCGCTCGAGGGGCCCGGCGCCCCGCCCTTGCCGATGGGCTGGGTGATCAGCGCGATGCTCGCGTTGACCGCGGCGAGGTCGGCCAGCGCGCTCTTGCGCTCGTCGGCGGTGAGCGCGCCGCCGTGGATCGCCTTGGCGATCAGGTCGGCGCCCTTGACGTTGGGCAGCGCGGCGGCGGCCTTGGCGATCTCGGCGGTCGCCGTGGCGGCCTTGGCGAGCTCGACCTGCTCGGCCATCGCGTCGTGGGCCTTGGCCATCGACACGAGGCGCGCGTCGTCCGACGCGTAGAACACCTCGCCGCTCTTGGCGACGTGCACCGGCTTGGCGGCCTCGGCGCGCTCGGTGGCGCTCTTGGCGAGGTACGCGGCCAGCTCACCGCCGACCAGGCGCTTGGCGAAGGCGAACTGCTCGACCGGCAGCGCGAGCACGGCGGCGGTGCGCTGCTCGGCCTTGGAGACGTCGGCCTGCGCGGCCAGGAGCTGCTTGTTGATGTCGTCGGCCATGGTGGCTTCCTCGGTGCTGACGGTGTGGGTGTGACCGGCGGCCTCGCCGATCGAGATCGAGCCGTCCGCGAGGCGGACGAACGGGTGGCTGTGGCCGTACTCGGAGCCCGGCATCACCTCGTAGGAGGTCCCGCCGTCAGCTTCCTCGACGTCCCAGATCAGGTGCTGGTGACCCGCGGTCGGCGTGGTCATCGCCGGCGCGCGCTTGGCCATGTCGACGGCACTGACGTCAAGCTCTCCGAGTGCTGCCCTGATCTCGTCCATCAGCTTCTGTTGCGAAGTGTCGCTGGTGGACTCGGTGCCGTTCATGTGGCGCTCGTGGCGAGCAATCGCCTTCTTGAGCCACTTCGCCGCAGTGGCGGCATCCTTGATGACCTCGACGGGAGGTGCGGTGCTCTTGCGCTTGGCGAGCACTACCGCGGTGCCGGCGCCGTGCGCGCCTCGCTTCACCAGGTCGATCTTGTTGATCGTCAGGTTGCGCAGGGTCCGCTTGTGCTCGGCCTTGGCGACGTCGCCGGGCTCGGCCGACTTCGCCACCGCCTCGGCCAGCGCCAGGCCCTCGATCGACATCTGCCACGGCTCGCCCGCGGCGATCGACGCGTCGATGGACTTAGCCACCTCGGCGGTCGGCGTGAAGCCCACCACGAGGCCGGCGTGCGGGCTGGTCAGCTCGAGCGCCGCCTGCACGTCCTCGGTCATCGGCATCACGAGCGGGACCGAGCCGGTGATCGTTCCGTCGTGCTCGTGGCCGAGCTGCGCCGACTTTGCCAGCGACAGCGCGCCGGCGATCATCTCGTCGTCGGGGATCTGGTCGCCGTGGCTGTCGGTGAAGGTCTGGCCGTCGCGCTTCGAGAACGCGCCCCACGCGAAGTACACGCCGAGCTTGCCCTTGGCGATGTGGGCATCGGCACGCTTGGCGATGGAGACGGTGGTCACGCGGCCACCGTGCGCCCGTGCGCGCGCGCGACCCGAACTTGGGCCGGCGGTCGTTCGTGCGTTACCGATGCAACGTGCCCCGCATCGTCACGATCCAGGACGTCGCCGCGTTCTTCGGCGTCGCCGTGGACGTCGTGGCGGCCTGGCGGGAGCGCCAGCTCGACGAGCGCCTGATGTCGACGGCCGAGGTCGCCGCGCTGATCGGCGTCGGCGTCGACACCCTCGAGAAGTGGCGCGCGGCCGGCGACGGGCCGCCGTGGCGCAAGTTCGGGCGGACGATCGGCGGCTCGGCGTCGCGCGCACGGACGCTGCCGCGGTACCGACGGGCCGAGGTGCTGGCGTGGATCGAGAACAAGCGGGTCGAGCCCGCGAGGAGCAAGTCATGAGCCAGATCAAGATCGTCAGCGACGGAACCACCAACCGCACCACGGTTCACCTTGTCGACGAAGACGGCAGCCTGCAAGAGCTGATGGTGAAGCGGCTCGAGCTGATTGGTGACGCTTCCGATCACATCCTTCGCGCGCGGGTCGACATCATCATGCCGGCGGTGTCGGTCACCGTTGACGCCGACGTGGGCGCGATCGAGTTCCTGTGGCACGGGAAGAGCTACCGCGTCGACGCGTCGCTGATCCCAGGGTTCGAGCTGTAGCGTGCTAGTCTCGCCGACGGTGACCGACCCCGCGCCCTACTGCGCCTGCAAGTTCCCCGAGCCGGTGCCGCTCGAGCTGGCGCCGGGGCTCACGATCGGGCACCTCTGCCGCAAGTGCGCGCGGCGGATCAAGAAGCCGTAGCGCCCTCGTCGGCCTCGCCGATCGGCGCCTGGCCCGGCGGCAGGATGCGGACGGTGCGCGCGCATCTACAGCTTACGACCTCGCTCGCCGGAGCGTCCGGGTCGCACGGGTAGCGCAGCAGGTTGCCCCGCCCCGACCGGAACGCCTCGCCCCACTTCCGCTTCTGGCCGCGCATCGCGACGTGGTGTGACCGCGTGCGCGGCGCGCTGCCGGCGTGCCACTCCTGCTGGATCTGCGCGGCGTCGAGCTTGCCGTCGTCGACGGCTTGCTGCCACGACTCCTCCTGCCCGCCGTGCACCGCGCGCAGGGCCTCGGTCCGCGCGATCGCCTCGGCGCGGTTCGCGAGCTGGCGCTGGGCGTACTTGTCGACGAGCTTGTCGATCCGCTCCTTGGGCAAGCCCTTGCCGGCCTCGAACGCCGCGCGGATCGCCTTGTCCGAGCGGGCGTCGCGCAGCTTGTAGGTCAGCGCGTGCAGGTCGCTCGACTCCAGCGCCCGGCGGTAGTTCGCGACGATGCGCGCGCGGTACGGGTCGAGGCCGATCACCTCGCGGATGTCCACGGCCATCGCCCGCGGGTTCAGCCCGCGTTCGTTCCCGAGGCGCAGGATCTCCGCGATCGCCTCGCGCTGGTCGTCGCTGATCGCCTGGATCAGTTGCAGCCGCGACCGCTGCAGGAGCGCCACGGCCCGCGGGTTGGCGACGTCGTAGGCCACGAGCTGATCGAGGCGCGCCGTCAGGTACTCGGCGACCTCGGCGGCGACGGCGTTGTGGATGCCCGCGGCGGTGGCGGTGACCGCGCTGGCGCTGGTGGCCATGTCGTTGACCACGGCATCGAGCGCGCCCGCCCCGGCCTCGACGGCCTTCTCGAGCTCGGCCAGCACCCACTTCGAGCGCACCCGCTGCACGATCTCGCGGTACTTGCGCGCGAGCCGCGGCGGCATGCGGCGCAGGAGGTCGTCGAGGCGGGCCTTGGTCACGCCGCGACCTCGATGGCGACGCCGCGGGCGCGCAGCTCGGGGAGAATCTCGGCCAGCACGGTGTCGACACCCTTGGCCATCGCGCGTTGACCGGGCGACAGCTCGAGCCACGGCCGCTCGAGTACCAGCAGCCGATCGCATGGCCGGCCGGCGGTCTGGCCGAGGGCCTTGCGGAGCGCGCGCGCCACGGCGACGCCCTCGACGATCAGATCGGCGCCGGCGGTGAGTATGTGCGCGGCGGTGGCCTGCGATGCCTCCGACCACCCGAGGTGGGCCAGACTGTCGGTCGACAGGAGCGCGGTCCCCGACCGCAAGGCCAGCTCGAGGGCCGCGGTGGTCTTACCCGTGCGTGGCCCGCCGGCGATCGCCAGGATCATCGCAGCACCCGCGCCGCGCCCGCGGCCTTGCACGTGTACGTCGCCGCCGCCGGGTCCGCCTCGGGGCGCTCGCCGATCTCCAGCGTCCGCCCGCGCACCTCGATCGCGTCGCCGGCCTCGGGAACGACCCGCGCGCCCTGGTAGATGATCGACGCCCCGAGCAGTGTGATCGCCGCCTCCGCGTCGCTGCCGTCGACGATCGCCTGGCAGGGGATCCGGGTGTCCGTCGACCGCGTGCCGTTGGCCGGATCGGCGGTGGCGCGCACCCGCGGCCCACGTTTGATCAGCACCGCCGGGGCGACGCCGCCGGCGCCGGTGATCGCCGACGAGACGGTGCCGGCGATGTCGATGCCGAACAGCTTGGTGCTGGCGGGCGTGGTCGAGCGGAAGGTCATAAGGCAGGAGCGCATGAGCGGGGCGCGAGGCCCAAGATCAGCCGGCCAGGTCCTCGACGATCCAGTCGCCCGCGATGCGCGTGCGCCGCAGCGTCGCGGTGTCCTTGTCGGTGATCACGCTGTAGCGGTAGGTCCCGGCGGTGGCGACGGCGGCGGCAGTGATCGCGAACGTCGCGGTCACCGTCGAGACGACGCCCGCGATCGTGTCGACGACGGTGCCCGTCGAGTCCTCGATCACCAGGTGGGCGGTGTGGCCGGTCAGATCGGTGTCGAAGGTGAAGACCTCGGGCGGGTCGCGGTCGGTGACGACGCGATCGCCGATGTCGATGGTGATGGGGCCGGCGCTCATGTGGTCCTTTCGGCGGTCGCGCGCGTGGTGGTGCGCGTGGCCGCGGCGGTGCTGGTGGTGCGGGTTGCGGTGGCGCGGGCGGTGGCGCGGGTGGCGCTGATCGTCGAGGTGAGCGGTTCGGCGGCGCCCGCGGCGGCGGTTGCTGTGCTGGCGCCAGTCGCGACGCCCGCGGCGCTGACGATCGCGGTGCTCGTGGCGGCAGCCGTTCCGGATCCGGCAGCGGCGCCGGCGCTGGCGGCGGTCGGTGCGCCAGTTGCAGTCGCCGACGAGCTGCCGGCCGCGACGCCCGCTGCCGATGCGGTGGACGCCCCCGCGCCAGCGGCCGAACTCGAGCCCGCGGCAGACCCGGAAGCCGAGGTGATCGCCGTGCCCGTAGCGCCCGCCGTGCCGCTGCCGGAGGCCGCCCCTGCCGCGATTCCGGCGTCGGCGCTGGCCGCGGCTTCGGACGTTCCAGCTGACGCGCCGGCGCTCGCAGCGACGCTTGCGCCCGCGCCGGCGGCGCTGCCCAGGCCGCTCGCCGCGCCCGCGCCCGCAGCGGTCGAGGCGCCAGCCGCCGTGGGCGTGGCGGTTCCGGCGGCGACACCCTGGCCCGTGGCCGCGGAGGCACCCGCAGCCGATGCCGAGGTCGCCCCTGCGGACTCCCCAGCGCCGGCTGCCGTGGACGCGCCGACGGCCGCCGGGGTCGACGTGCCCGCGCTGGCACCGGCTGCGGCCAACGTCGCAGCCCCCACGGCCGCGGCCGAGCTCGTGCCGGCTGCAGCGCCAGCGCCCGCAGCCGTAGCAGCACCGGTCGCTGCCGGGGTGCTCGTGCCCGACGCAGATCCGGCAGCCGCGGCCGTGCTCGCCCCGACCGCTGCAGGTGTCGAGGTGCCGGAGGCCGACCCGGCCGAGGAGTAGATCGCGGTGCCGACGCCGGCGGTATCGCCAACGCCTGACGCGGCCCCGGCGCCGTCGCCACTCGCCGCCGCGCCCGAGGCGGTGCTGGTGCCGGCCGCCGATCCATCCGCCACCACGACGGCCTGGCCTCCCGCGTCGGCCGAGCTGGTGCCGGTCGCGCTTCCGTCCGCGGCAGCAACCGCCGCACCGACGCCCGTCACCGAGCTCGTGCCCGACGCGAGTCCGACCTGCGGCACCGCGACCGCCACCAACCAGACCTTGCCGACCTCGTTGCTGGTGCCGGCGATCGTCGCGGTGTACGTCGTCGGCGTGCCAGCCGGATCGACATCGGCATGAGCCATCGACAACTGGCAGTAGCCGTTCGCGCTGATCTCGGCCTCGGCGCTGGCCGCGGGGATCTTCGTGATGCCGGTGATGCCACTGAACGTGAAGACGTGCTGCTGGCCCAGGCCCGCGCTGCCGCCGACGATGCAGATGATGCGGGCCGCGCGGCTGATCGTGATCGAGGCGCTGTTGAACGACGCCGCCGGGACCGTGACCTCCTGGTAGCTGGTCGCGATCACCTCGGCGGGGCCGAGCACCTCGACCCAGCCGCACGTCACCTCGTCGGCTTCGGCGCCGGCCGGCGTGTAGGGGCCGTAGTCGAGCGAGATGCGGTGATCGAGCCCGCCAGCGGTGACGTTGTACGGCGACGCGAACACGCCCATCTTCGCGGTGGGCCAGGCGCTGTAGCTATACGGCCCCGCGTCGACGCTGGTGAACGTGTTGCCGTAGTTGTCGTACGGGGCGCCGGGCGTGTTGTCCCAATCCCCACGGATCGCCGCGGCGATGATGATCGACTGCGCGGCCTGCGTCGCCTGCGCGCGCTTGAGCGTGTGCGTGCCCGAGCCAGTTGACGTGATGTCGACCCAGACGCCGGTGGCCGCGTTGACGTCCGACGTCGCGACCTTGAGCGTGTTCGCGTCGACGATGCCGATCCAGTACTGCGCGCCGTTGGTCAGCCCGCCCGGCACGGTGCCACCTGTCGTGTCCCAGATGGTCGGCCCGTCGCCGCTGTAGTCGATGAATCCGTGGCCCGTGACCGTCAGCTCGTTGGTCGTCGTGTTGATCGACGAGACGGTGAGGTCGGCGCCGCCGGCGACGATCGTGCCGCTGACCGGGTTGGCGGCGTTGCGATACGACAGCTGGACGACAGCCGCGCGCCCGATCGACAGCGGCGGGAAGCTGCCGCCGGTGACGTTGGACGTGCCCGACGCGGTGCCGGCGGACGCCGCAATGGATCCGCCGACGCCCGTCGCCGTGCCAAGGCCACCGGCATCGCCGATCGGATCGGCCTCGAAGAACCACGACGACGTGACGCGTGGCGCGGTCTGCGGCTGCGTCTCGTAGAGAAACGACCGCGCACGCGACTTGCGCCGCGCCCACCCCCAGAGATTGCGGCCGTTGCCCTTGGCGGCCATGGCCTGTTACCCGTGCGTCTCTTGGTAGACCCCGGAGATGTTCGACGCGGTGGTAGTGTTCGGCTGGAACACCAGCCATGGGACGGTGCCGCCATACAGCCGCGGCCGGCCGCCGGTCAGGATATCGGCCTCGCCGTCGACGAACGCGGCGCCGCACACGACCGACGTGATCAGCCGGTACGCGACGAGGTTGATCGTCCCCGAGGTCCACGTCGCCGAGAGCGTCAGCGACTGCACCGAGCGCACGCCAACGTCACCGGCCTGCAAGCCGATGAAGTAGGTTGCGCCGATCGCCGAGCTGGCCACCGTCGCGATGATGTTCGTCGCCGACCGCGACGCGGTGCCGGCGCTGTTGGTGTAGGCGATCGTAATCGTCGGCGTGCCGGCGCCGGTCGCTGCGCTGACCTCGACGGCGAGATAGACGCCGTGGCCCGTCGTCGCCGGCGTGTCGTCGGTGCCGCTTGTCGGGCACCGACTTGGCCAGGTCGGCGAGGTGATATTCTGCGCCGACGTTGAGGTGATCGTATACCCGCCGTTGTGCCACAGCCGATCCATCAGCATCACCACGCCGGGCTGGGTCGCCTTCGCCGCGAACCGGGCGAGGTACGCATTGCCCGACGCCGGGTCGTAGTGCGGGATCTGGCCGTTCACGAGCGCCGACGTCGACGAAAGCGTCACGCCGTTGAGTGACGTGTCAAAGCCGCCCGCGCCCGGCGCGCCGCCGAGCGCCCACAGCGACGCGGGGCGGCCAGCCACGAGCGTGGCCGTGACGCCCTTGGAGAAGAAGCGCGGCGGCTGCATGCCTGCGAGTGCGCCGTCGATCGTGGTGATCGCCATCGGGAACCTCCTCCGTGGCGGTGGTCAGTCCTCGGCGATCGCCGTTGCGGTCGTGAGCTGCGGCGTGATGCCGTTGCCGGTGACGATGTTTGGCGTCACGGTGCCCGAGTGGATGATCGCGACCGCGCCGCCGCCGGTGAACCCGGTAGCGAAGTGCGTCACCGTGCCCGAGCCGCCGGTGCCGGCCGGGAAGGTGATCGCCGCGACCGGCGTCACCGTGCCGCTGCTCTCCGTCCAGCCGCCGGTCGTGCGCGCCACGTTGACGCGCGCGTAGCTGGTGTACGTCGCCTCCGACGTCGACATCGTGCCGGCCTCGCCGGGGTCGGCGGTCATCAGCGCGACGTGGATGTTGGTCAACGGCGTGCCGGTGTCGTTGACCGCGATGCCGGTCCACGTCACGGCCTGGTAGATCAGCTTCAGGATCGCGGTCTCGGCGGCGTTGGACTTGCTCACGACAGACCTCCGGCGATGCGCTTCTCGTTGAGGTCCAGCACCGCGTAGGCGAGCAGGACCGGCTCCATGGCGTTGGCGTCGCCGGCCGCGTACTTCGCGGCGCTGTCGGCGACGGACTCGGGCGTCAGCAGCCCGTTCGCGGCCTCGACCGCGGCCTGGCTCGGGTCGCCGGACAGCACGCCCTCGGCGAGCGCGAGCAGCGACCGGAGGCCCTTCGCGAGCTCCGCGACGTCGCCGCCCTGCGCCGCGAGGTCCATCAGCGCGCGGCCGTAGCCGGCTTCGACCTGCGGGCCGACGCGGGCCGCGGCGAGCGCCTTCGCGCGGTCCAGGTCGACGATCACGCGGGCGCGCCCGGTGGTGCGCGACGTGCCGCCGTTGGGCAGGCGGATGTTCTTCGCCGTCATCGGCGACATCACGCCGACGACGATCCGCGTCGGCTCGCCGGTTTCGGGGTGCAGGTCGGGGGTGTCGCTCATCACGGCCACCCGTCCCACGCGCGCGCGAGGCGCCCCCACCTGCCCCCGGGGTTGGTTCGCGTCTTACCGATGCGCCCGGCGCAGCAAGGCCCGGCGCGGTGGCCGGGGTGCGATCAGGCCGACGTCAGGCCGTACGCGTCGCACGTGTCGAAGTCGCTGCACGTCGACGTGCCGCTGACGTAGCCGCCCGCGCTCACGGCCGAGCTCGACGCGGCCACCGTCTCGAGCAGCGGGCCGAGCAGCGCCATCACGCGGGACGGGAAGCGCGCGCCGGCCAGCGGCCCGAAGAACTCGACGCTCACGCCCTTCGCGTCGACCTTGCGCACGCGCTGCGCCGTGCTGGCCTGGGTGAGCACCGCCACGTCGGCCAGCGCCGCCAACGTCAGCTCGTAGCACGCGGTGGCCACGTCGGTGCTCGCGGTGGCCGGCACCGCGTCGGCGGCGTCGGCGAACGGCATCAGCGCGATCAACCGCGTGGCCTCGACGTGCGTGCGCTTCACCTGGTTCGCGTCGGCGACGTTCGCCGCGGCGTAGGTCGCGTAGTAGGCCGCCGAGCCGTTGGCGTAGGTGGCGAGCCCCGCGCTGGTGCCGAACACGTCGAAGGTGTCGCTGCCGATCGTGACGGTGCCCATGTCAGTCCTCCGCGTCGAGGTTCACGTCGTCGACTGCCGCGCCCGGATCGGCGACGGGTCCGGGCTTCATGCCGGCCTTGGCCGCGGCGTCGGCGCGCGCAGCTGCCTGCGCCTCGGGATCGACCTCATCGAGCTGCGGGAGCCCCGAGTTCTCCAGGATCCTGTTGACGATGGCGCGTACCTCGTCGGGGCTGACGGCGGCGGCGGTGAGCAGCTGGGCGATCGAGTTCACGAGCGCCGGCACGTCGCTCACCTCGAGCGCGTCCCACGTCAGGGTCGGCAGGTTCTGCGGGTCGGCCGGGTTCGCCGGGTCCCAGCCGTTGACGATCCACAGCGGGCGCACGACGTCGCGGCGGAACGTCTCGGCGAAGCGGTTGAGCGCCGACGACACGTTGCGGATCGCCGCGTCCATCTTGCTGACGTGCATCGCCTGGGTGCCGTTGCTCCTGCCCATCGCCAGGTACTCGAAGCCCAGCATCGCGAGGATGTACCAGCTCAGCCCGTCGATCCGCTTCGCCAGCTCGGCGTGGCTGGTGGCCTGGACGCTCAGCACCTTGGCGTCGTAGCGGCGGACGGCGGACGGGTTGCCGTCGACGTCGGCGAAGGTGCCCGACGGCAGGATCACACCCGAGCCCGCGCGCTTCTTGGCCGACACGAAGTCCTTGATCGGCTGCATCGCCAGCTCGAAGTCGGCCGCGCTGTAGATGGTGCCGTCGGCCTTCGCCGTGCCCATCTTCGCCAGCTCCTCCTCGATCGGCGCCCAGATCACCGGGACGCCGTTGACGTCCTTCTCGAACCCCTTGTCGGCCAGCTCCTCGAGCAGGAGCTTCCGGCGGATCGTCTCGGCCAGGAAGCGCAGCGCACCATCGCCCGCGGGGTGCGTCGTCGTCGGGATGTCCCGCGAGTAAACCAGGCGCGACCGGGCGATCGGGATCTCGGCGCAGGTCTGCGGGTCCTGCTGGACGATGCCGCGCAGCTTGCCGCGCTCGTCGAGGTCGTAGCGGGTGATCGTCGAGAGCGGCAGCGTCATCACGTCGGCGAGCCCGAACACGCCGTCGACCAGCTTGGACGTCCATACCGAGAACGTCGCGCCCAGCAGGTCGGCGAGCGCGTGCTCCTGGACGACCCGCGACCATGGCGTGTCGTCCATGTTCGACAGCTGCCGCTTGAGCCACGCCGCGCGTTCCTCGTCCTCGGGCGTCGGCTCGTCGGCGTCGTCGGCCTTGTAGGGCATCACGTCCCACTTCGGCGACCCAGCCAGGATCAGCGACGCCCGCACGGCCGCGCCGACCTCGGGCACGACGCGGATCCACTCGTGGAACTTGCGCTGGCGCTCGGTCCCGGTCAGGTCCGACGATCGCTCGTTGGTCTGGACGTAGCCGCCGACCGCGACGACGCCCGGCGCGCCCACAGGCTCCGTGATCGGCGTCGCCGGCATCTGCGGCACGTCGCTCGCCTTGGCGATCGGCTCGGGCAGCGCGAGCGGCGCATCCGCGACGGGCTCGACGAAGAAATCGCGGATGCGGGTCAGGAGGCTCATGGCCCGCCCAGCGTGAGGCGACGCCCGCCGCCGGCCCAACATCACGCCGCGTCGGCGTCGTCGCGCCCGTGTTCGAGCATCGCCAGCACCGTGGCGACCGAGGCCATCCCCGCCCCGACCGCGGCGCCGGCCAGGCCGTTCCAGAGATGGGCCAGGGCGTCGACGTCATCGTCCTCGGCGTCGCTGACGCCGGTGAACGCGCGCAGCACCGCCAGCACCTGCACCACCCACGGCAGCGTGACGAGGTGCCCGTCGGCGGCCTTGCGCGCAGGCCAGCGCACGCGGCCAGCGCGGTACGCCGCGGCGACGGCCTGGGCGCGCAGCAGTTTGTCGGCGACCGCGCGCACCGGGACGATGTGCAGGTTCGGCGGCGGCGCTGGCGGCTGGCCGCCCTTGCGCCCGGCCGCGTCCCAGGCCGCGATCCGTCGGTCGTGCTCGGTCTTCCGCGCGATCGCGTCGACCTTGCGCAGCATCTGGGGCACGCCCTTGCCGACGCCGTTGCTCTCGACGAACAGCGGCGCGCCCGGCCACGCCTCGCTGAACGGGATCAGCGCGTCGACCAGCTCAGGGATCTCGACCTGCAGGCGCAGCGCGTCGACGAGGTAGAGCACCGCGTTCGTCCCGCGCCCGGTCATCTGGCCGGCGAGGACGATCGACTTGTCGGCGCTGGCCGCGGCAGTGGCGGCAGGGTCCACGCCGATACCGGGCCGCGCGCCGTCGAGCTTCACCGCGTCGACGTCGTAGAGCGTGGCCTCGCCGAACACGGCGCCGCCGCGGCGGGGCGGCTTGCCGAGGAACAGCGCGGCCCACAGGTAGGGCCCGATCATCTCCTCGATCTGGTCGAGGTGGCCGTAGTGGTGGCAGGGGCCGGCGCAGCGCGTCGCCGGGAACAGCTCGGGCCACAACGCCTCGCCGGGCGCGCGGCCGAGCGGGTCAGGCGCCTCGAGCAGGTTGTCGTTCGCGGGCGCGACGGCCTGGATGTTCGTGTACGTCCAGCCGCGGTCGCGCACGAGCCAGCCGATCAGGTCGTCGACGTGCCAGCGCGTGTGCAGCACCATCACGGACGCGCCGTGGAGGCGGGTCATCACGGCGGCCTGGAACAGCTCCTGGATCTTGTCGCGCTCGAGCGCCGACGTGGCGTCGATCATCGACTTGTACGGGTCATCGTAGATGACCGGCCCCTCGTAGCCGTTGCCCGTCAGGCCACCCTTGGCGCCGACCGCGTGCAGCCCGCCGCCGTAGATCGTGCGCCACTCCTCGAGCGCGGTCGACCCGCGTTGCAGCGGAACACCGGCACGCGTCACCAGCTCGCGGATGATGCGCGACTTCTTGCGGGCCTGCGTCGAGTTGTACGTGACGTAGGCGCAGAGGTCGCGCGGGTGGTTGACGATCCACCACGCGAGGCAGCGCAGGATCGTCACCGTCTTCGCGTGCCGCGGCGGCATCGAGATCGCCTCGAAGATCTGGCCGTGGCGCGCGCGCTCGAAGAACTCGAGCAGCGGCCGGACGTGCTTCGGGGCCAGCTCCGACGGGATCAGGCGCGCGATGAAGTCCTCGGGAGCTTCCAGCGAGGCTTCGTCGTCCAGCAGCGCGATTAGCTCGTCGCGGTCCTCGGCGGGGAGCGACGCCAGCGCCTCCTCGAGCGTGACGTCATCGGGCAGGTCCAGCGCCTCGATCAGCGCCGGCGCCAGGACGCGGGCCCGGTTCACTGGACCGCGCCACGCGCCTTGGCCGCGCGCAAGATCTCGCCGATCCGGTCCAGCTTGGCCCGGCGCTGCGGCGACGTGAGCTGCACGCGGGTCGCCTCGGGCGCCGCCGTCGACGCCTCGTAGGCGCCGGCGATCTTCGCGCCGCGATCGAACCAGTCGAGGGCCCGCGTCTCGCAGCCCTCGGCGCGCTTGATCAGTGTCGACGCCTGGCGCCGGTCCTCGCGGGCGATCTCGAGGGCTGCAGCGAGGGCCTGCGGGTCCATCGGCACCCGCGCGTTGTCATCGGCCGGGCCGTCGTCGAGCTCACGCCCGGCCCGCAGGATGGCCCGGGCCAGCGCGTCGCCGGCCGCGGTGTGGCCACCGTCGAGGCGGTCCGCGCGCGCCAGCAGCCGGGCCGCGGCGGCGTAGAGCTTGTCCGCGCGGGTGACCCACTTGGCGGCGGCTGACCGGGCGACGAAGACGCCGGTGCGGCGGTACTTGCTGGCCAGGAGGCGGTCGTCCTCGTCCCGCTGTTCCTCGGCGGCGGCGATGTAGTCGGCGACGGTGCGCGTCGTGACCTTGAACCGCTGGGCCAGGCGTTCCTTGATGACCGAGTTCGGCGCCCCCTTGGCCAGTTCGCGGGCGACGGCGATGGTGAGCCGCTCGTTGGGGACGTCGGAGGCCATGGCGGGAAGCGACTGGAAGGCCGCTCGCTCCATCGAGCCACGGCCGGCGCCCGCCTCCCAACTTCGGCGCTTACCGACGCCTGATCCCCGAAATCGACCATCGTTCGTGCCTTACCGACGAGAATCGACCGTTCGGTAAGCCAGCCGTCTTGACGCGACAGTCGTGTCGCGGTCCTCTGGGGAGGTCGCGTGCGCGGTGGGAGCGAGGGTCAGGCTCAGAACGTGAACAGGTCCTCGGCGCTCGGCTCCCTCGGCGGCGGCGCCTCCCTCTCCACCCGGACGATCGCCCGCGGCACCGGCGGCGGCGGGGCAACCTTGCTCGGCCGCGCGGGCGGCGCTCGCCTCACGGGCTCGGCCCGCCGCTCGATCACGGCCTCGAGGTTGGCCCACGCGTCCGGGTGCTCGGCGCCGAACCACAGCCGGGCCACCTTGAGGCCGATCACCCGCACCAGCTCCTCGCTGACGCCCAGCGCCGCCGCGACCACGGCCACCGGGGCACCGTCCGGGTACTCGCGCACCACGTCCAGGGTGCAGCTGCAGGGCAGCGGCGGCGCCCGGCCGTCGAGGCGCGCGGCCACGCCATCGGCGAAGTCGTGGACCTCGCCGGCGGTCTCAGGGATCGCCGACAGGCTCGGGCGGCGGCCCATCTCGACCGGGAGGCCGGCGGTGCTCGCCACGAGCTCGGCCTCGCGCACGGGCCCGAGGTCGACCACCTCGCCCTGGTCGACCGCCAGGTGGTGCGGGCACGCGGTCCAGCCGCAGGGCGCGAGGGTGCCGTCGGGGCGCTGGCGCCGCGCCAGCTCGGTGCAGGTGCCTCCGACGATCCGCGGTCGCTCGTCTCCCAGGTGCTCGCGCCAGCCGTCGTACCCGGGCGGGTCGGGGTCGGCGTCGGCGACGATCGGCAGGTGCAGCGTCAGCGCGCGGACCTGGCGGGCGGCGCTGACGTGGGCTGCAACGCTCACCGGGGGCGCGGGCTTGTCGGCGTCGACCGCGATCGATTCGGCGGCGGGCGCGGGTCCTAGGTCGAACATCGCGAGCTGGCGGGGGTCGGACATGGGGCCTCCGTCGGTCAAGGGAACTCCGGTGCTGGGGTGCGCTGAGCGCTCGGGCGAGTCGCGCGCCGCTCCATCTCGACGAACACGGGCCGCATCGCCGCCCACTGCTCGCGGGCCCACAGGAGCGCCTTGTGCTGCGCGCCCTCGAGCGAGAGCGCGGGCTGCGCCTTCATGTGGCCCATGCACCACCACTTGGTGGCGGTCGCGCACAGACGCAGTGGGCCGACGTCGAGCTTCCACGTCGAGGCGTTGACTTGCTCCCAGGCGATGGGATCGGCAGTCGCGGTCATGCGGTCCTCCGGTACGTCTCGTGTCCCAACGCTTCGGCGCACGCCGCGCAGAAATCGGGTCCCTCGGTGATCGACCAGCCATCGGCGATCGCCTCGGGCTCCAGCTTGAGCAGCGCGGCCCGGCGCGTCTCCGGCGTCCACTCGCGCGGGCTGACCGCGATCGCGGCGTGGCGCGCACGGCAGGCGCTGCACACGAACGCCAGGACGTGCACCGGCGGCGCGGCCTTGCGCTGACCCGTCGGCCGGCGCTCGGTCAGGTGCCACGCGGCGCAGTGGCCACAGCGGTAGGTGTCCAGCACGGCGCGCCCCAGCTGCAGGCCGATCGCGGCACGGGCAGCCGCCTCGCTGGTGTACCGGTCCTTGCCGGCGCACGCGGCCAACCACGCCTTGACCGGGCCGGCGGCGGATCGCTCGGCATCGTAGCCGCGTGTCCGCGGGCGGTCATGGCGCTTGCGACGGGCGATCACGCGGCACCGCCAAGCAGGCCGGTCGGGATCCGCGCGGGCCCGGTCGCGATGGCCTGGCGCTCGATCTCGCGCCACGTCAGGCCGGCGCCCGGGCACGGAACGCCACGGCGCCAGTGGTGGCGGTCGAGCACCCAGACGCCGCCGCGGTCCTGGACCATGCGCGGCATCCGGCCGCACGTCGGACAGAGGGCCTGCGCGTTCATGGCCGCCCCGCCCAGAGCCAGTACCCGCCGGCCAGCCCGGGCCGCGCGGTCTTGCTGCGCACCCGTGGCCACCACGCCATCGCGCTCGCTCGGACGGTCGCCTCCTCAGCCGTCTCGCCGGGCTCGCCGCGAACGTGCGGCGCGACGGGGAGGCGCAGGAGCACCTCGCCGGGGCGGCGCTCGACGGGGCGACCTGCGGGCCGGCGGGCGAACTCGCCCTGGAGCGTGTCGGGCGGGCGGCTCACGGCACACCGTCCCAGGGCCGGCTGCACCACGGGCAGCGGTAGGCCGACGCGTCGGGCGGCGGCGCCGGGAGCACGGGCTCGGCGAGCGGCGGAAGCTCCACCGGCGCAGCGGCGCGGGCCAGCTCGGCGGCGACGCGCCGCGCGACGCTGGCATCGTGGTCCCGCACGTAGTCGCCGCCGTGCCTCACTCGCTCGCCGGATAGGCGCAGGTCTGGCGGCTCCTCCTTCACCCGCCCCGCCTCGGCCTGCGCCTGGACGAGATCGATCTGATGCCCCTCGACGCTGACCCACCGCTTGCACCGCCCGGCCGCGAACGCCTCGAGCGCGGCGGCGACCGACGCGAACCGCTGCGGGGCGCTCATGGCCGCACCTCGATCGGCTGCTCGCCGCGCCGCACGCGCCCGACGTTGATCGCGGCGATGTACTCGCGGTGCTCGATCACGCCGTCGGGGTCGTGCTCGTCGCCGGGGTCGCGGTCGACGTTGTAGCCCCACCGGCCGCCGTACAGCAGCGGGTCACGCCCGGCCACGACGCCCGGCGGAATCGGCGCCCACTCGCGGTGGGCCTGACGCTGTGCCTTGTTCACGGTTCGCTCCTCGCCGGCTCCACGCCGGCCGTCTCGGTGATCTCGATCCGCACGCCCGGCTTTCCATCCGGTGCGCGCTCCTGCGCGTAGGTCCACACGGACCACCGCGCGCTGTCGTCCCAGACGATGCCCGCGCCCGGCACCACGCCGATCGGCATCGGCACGCCGCGCTTCCACCGGTAGCGCGTCACCTGCATCGCGTCGCGCAGCATCGCGGCGCCGCCCTGCATGCCGTCGCCGAGGTCGTATGGTCGCTGGCCGCGTCCCATCAGGCGCACGATCGCGACCGACCGGCGCGGCACGTTCGGCGCTGTCGCCTCGCCGCGCAGGTGCGGCGGCTTGCTGCCGAGCGGGATGCCGGCCTGACGCGCAAGGGTCGCGAGCGTCGCGGCCCACCGGTTGCGCAGGTCACGGCGCGCGTGCGGGTTGCGCGGGATCGCGTTCTTTGACGGCAGGTCGATCGGCACGTCCAGCACCCACCGCGTCGTCACCGGCGGGGCGGTGGAGGTCGAGGCGGTCATGACTCACCGCCCGAACTCCGCCGCGTCGCCCGGCACCGGACCCGCAGGAACGGCGACGCCCCGGCAAGGTCGTGCTCGCGCTGCTCGACGACCGGCGGAAAGTAGCCGTCGATCACGACGTGGATCAGCCGGTCGCCCTTGTGCGGCTCCACGGCGGTGTGGTGGTCGCCGCGGTGGATCTCGGCGTTGCTGCCGTCGTCGCGGACGATGACTTGGATCTTCACGGCGTCGCCTTTCCGCGCCGCTCGACGTACGGGCGCAGGTCTTCGTGTTCGCTCAGCCACTCGCCGAGGCCGGCGGTGGCGCTGTTGTTGATCGAGACGCGGCAGGTCGCGCGCAGCCACTCGGTCAGGGCCTTCGCGCTCACCCGCGGCGCTCGGCCCTCGGTGCGCGCGTTGGTCACTCGGACGCGCGCCTCCCACAGCACCGCGGCGGCGTGCGTCGGGTACTCCTTGGCCCACGCATCCCACCGCTCTCGACTCGTCGCCTTGACGGGCTGGCCATCGGCGGCGGTGGGGCGCGGGCCGCTGGTCGTCGAGGCGCCGCGCCACGAGAGCAGGTCAGGTTGATCGGTCAGCATGCGATCCTCCTGGCGCGGTAGTCAGCGTTGTAGGCAGCGCGGCGCACGCGGCACGCCTGGCACCGGCGGAAGCGGCTCGACGGTTCGCCGCAGTCCGCACAAACCTTCGCCTCGATGGCCGCGACGTAGCTGCGCGCCATCCACGCGGCACGGTAGGCCCGGCGCTTCGGCGTCGCGCGGTGGCGGGCATCGCGGTCGCGCTTGCCCGGGTCCTCGCACTGCGCGGCGGCGCACTCGAGGCACCGGACACCATCGGTGGGCAGGAGCCCGGCGTCGCACTGGACGCAGCGCCGAGCAGCGACGCGGGCGCGGTAGCGGTCGGCGGCGGTCACAGTCGCACCTCACCGAGCCGACCGCCGACCGCGGCGAAGATCGCTCTCTGCCGATCGGCCTCGGTCGGATCGTGCGCAGGTAGGAGCGTGACCGCGCTGGCGTGCGGTGGCGCAGCGGCACCACCGGCGAGCCGCGACGCCTGCGCCCGGAGTCGCTTGGCCCGGGCGCCGGTCGCCTTGCGCAGTGCGCGCTCGACGTCGGCGAGCTTCCGCGCGCGGGACGCCGCGGTTGCCGGGCTCTCAAGGTAGCGTACGCGACTCGACGCGATCAGCAGCGGGAACGACAGCAGCGACCGCGGCGCGCCGGCGTTCTGCAGCGTCTGCAGCTGGCCCACGTTGAACGCGATCCAGACCGCGCCGCCGGCCAGGAACCCGTTGCGGTGGTACCACTCGGTCAGCCGCCACGCGCGCTTGATCGCGTCGCCGCTCGGGTCGCCGGGGCCGTTGACGATCGCCGTGGCGGGCCGGGCCGGCGTCTCCCATGCCGTCAGGTCGCCGGCAAGGATCTCGCGCGCCGTCGGCCCCTCGTCGAACCAGGCACACCGAAACGCGTCCTCGCGCGCCGTGATGATCCGATCGGCACCAACGATCGCGTTCCACGCGGCGTCGGTGAACGGGTCGAGGTCGATCCCGCCGAGGGTGGCGCGGGCCAGGTCGACCAGCTCGCGCGCGGTGCCCCACACACCGGTCGCGCTCGAGTGCTGGGCCTTCACCGCCCACCTCCACGCCGCCGCACCTCGTGCGCGGTCATCACCTTGCCGTCGGCCTCGAGCAGCTTCGCCGCGGCCTCGGTGGCGCACGCTGCGACGCCGTGCGGGCCGCCACAGCCGGCGCAGGGCGCGTCGTAGCGCAGGGGCGCGGGCTTGGCCTTCACGATCCGCTCCGCTCGACGCGCAGCGCGCGGACCTCGGCGACCATCAGCAGGTACGTGGCGAGCCGGTCAACCGGCGTCACCGCGAGCGCGTGCAGGCGGATCGCCTCGCGCAGCTTCTCGGCGTGGCTCATGACACCCTCATCGTTGGGCCGTCGAAGGTCGCGAACACGCGACCCGTCCGGCCGTTGGAGTTCTTCTCGACGAGCAGCTCCATCGTGCGAGCCCACTCGTCGCCGTCAGGCAGGTACTCGCCCCGCCCGTCGCGGCGTTCGTCGACGCCCTCGACGGCCGGGCCGTACACGCTGCCGCGGTAGACCATCACCACGCACTTCGCGCGTTCCTCGAGCGTCCCCGACCCGCGCATGTCGCTGACGACCGGGCGCTTGTCCTCGCGCTGCTCGCAGCCGCGGTTGAGCTGCGACCCGAGCAGGTATGCGATCCCGTCTTCGCGCGCGGCCAGCATCAGCTCGGTGCCGATGTCCGACAGCTCCTGCTCGCGGTCGGCCACGCGGTACTTGCGACCGCGCGGGCCGCGGAGCAGCTGCACGTAGTCGACGATCGCGACCCGCGTCCCGTTCGCATCCTGCTCGCGCCGCGCCGCCCGCACTACGTCGTCGACGTACGGCGACGGCTTGTCCTCGACGAGCCACCGCTTCCGGGCCTTGAGCGCGTTCAGCGCGTCGCCGATCTGGCGCATCTCGCCGCGGTTCAGCGACATCGCGCGGATCGCCTCGGCGCTGACGCCCGACAACCCGGCCATCGCACGGTCGGCCAGCGACTCCTCGCTGTCCTCGAACGCGAATACGTGGACGCCGTAGCCGGCGGCGGTCGCGGCCTCGGCGGCGGCCATGAACACCGACGACTTGCCCATGCCGGGCCGGCCCGCGACGATCGTCACGATGCCCGGCTGGTAGCCGCCGAGCTTCTCGTCGAGGGCCTTGATCCCGGTCGGGATCCCGGTGAGCAGCGACTCGCCGCGCTCCCGCGCCTCGAACACCCGATCGAGCTGGTCGAGGCGGGCCTTGACCACCTGCCCGATCGTCCGCGCCGTTGACTCCGACCGCACCTCGACGCGCTGGATCGCCAACGCGGCGAAGGTCTTGGCCGCCTGGCCGTTCAAGTCCTCGTCGTCCTCGTCGGCGGCGTAGAGCCGATCGAGCACGTCGGCGCACGCCTGGATCACCTTGCGGCGGGTCGACAGCTTGCCGACGATCGCGGCGTAGTCGGCGGTACGCTCCGCCGTCGGCGTCACCAGGGCCAGCTCGCCGAGGAACGCCAGGCCACCGACCGCGTCGAGCTTGCCCAGCCGCTGCAGCTCGACCTCGACCGTGATCGGGTCGATCGGCTGGCTGGTGGCCTCGAGGTTCCGCATGGCCATCCACACGGCCTGGTGCTTGGGGCCGTAGAAGTCCGGCACCTCGAGCGCGGCCACGGCCGGCGCGTCCAGCGCGGCGCGGCGCAGGAGCACGCCGCCGAGGACGGACGCCTCGGCGCTCAGGTTGTGGGGCAGGATGCGGGTGGTGCTCATGGTCGGCTACAGGTCGCGGATCGGGGTTCGACGGGCTGGTGGCGCGGGCTGGTGGCGGGCCGGCGAGTCACGCGCGCCGTGGCCTGGCCTCGCGCCGTCGGCGGCCTGCTTCGGGGTCTGCGCGAGGTCGCGCTCGATGCCGGTCGGGTCCCAGAACGTCGACGGCACCCACCAGCGGACGTGGCCGATGCTGCGGGCCTTGGCGGCACGCACCGCGACCAGCTTGGCCATCTGCGCCTCGACGTAGGGCTCGCGCTCGACGTCGCGCTCAGCGGCCTCCATCAGCCACCGCGAGGCGACGTTGCGGACGAGCTCGGCCGTGTCGCCGGCCAGCAGGCCGCCGCCGACGCTGACGTCCGAGCAGCCGGGGATCGAGTCGGCGAGCTTCCGGGCCTCGACCGCGTGGACCTGGTGCAGCCGCTCGGCCAGCTCGACCACGCGGTCGCGCGCGCGCGGTGTGTGTGTCTTCACAGGATCCGGAGTCCGGAGTCCGGAGTCCGGAGAGTCGGTTTGCCGCTGGTCGTCCGCGGGTGGGTCGTCGGTGGGCCGTCGGTGGGCCGTCGGTGGGCCGTCGGTCGCTGCAGGTGATGTCGCGGCCTTGGCGCCGAAGCGCCCGCCAGAGCCGCGCCGCGCCTCGGACGCCTTTCCGGCCGCGCTCCGCTGCTGCTGGTCGCGCCAGTACCAGTCGATCCGGGACTCGCCCTTGTCGTTCTTCCCGCCCTTGATCCGGAGCCCCCCGTCCGCGAGCTCGGCCAGGCCCGCCGCCACCAGCGCGCGCGGCCCGTCCAGCGACTTGAGCGCGCCCACCACCACGCCCTCGGGCACCACGTAGGTCGGTGCCGCCTCGGTGTAGTGCTCGGTCTGCCAGCGCCAGATCGCCGCGCACCTGATGAGCGCGACCTCAGCGTCGCCGGCGCTCAGGCCGAGGTAGAGGGCGACGGTCGCGTACCGGCTGTCGGTCCACGCCTTCGCCTCGATGCGGACGGGGAGCGTCACGCACACCTCCTGGCCCTGCCACGGGTCCACGCGTTCCCCGGCCGCGCCACCGCGATCGCCGCCGGAAGCCGCACGCCCCACCACGACAGCGGCGCGACCCAGGCGCGGATCACGTCGCCGCCGGTGGGCAGGCCGAGGCGGGTGTAGCGGGCGGGCGTCACGCGATCGCCCCCGAGGCCGCGACCAGGAGCCCAGCCTGCGCAGTCCGCTGCCGGATGATCGGCTCGTAGTCGGGCTGCAGCTCGATGCCGAACCAGCGACGCCCGTTTCGCTCGGCGACCATGCCGGTGGTGCCCGATCCAAGGAACGGGTCGAGGACCTCATCGCCGATGCGCGACCCCGCGAGCACGCACCGCTCGGCAAGGTCAGGCGGCATCGTCGCAAAGTGCGCGCCGCTGAATGGCTGGGCAGCGATCGGCCACACGGACCGCGCGTTGCGCGTTCCTCCGACATCGGCCCACGGCACGTGCGTCTTCTGGTGCCGAACGTCTCCGAGGATGCCGCCGGCGCCGTCGCGGCTGCGGCGCTCGCGGTTGCCGCTTCGCCGCGTAGACACAGCACGCTCGGCGATCGCGTCGCCGTTGTAGAAGTAGCTGGCCGACTTCGACAGCAGGAACACGTACTCGTGCGCCCGCGTCGGACGATCCGTCACCGACTCGGGCATCGGCGAGGGCTTCGCCCAGATGATGTCGCTGCGCAGGTACCAGCCATCGGCGCGCAGCGCGAAGGCGAGCATCCACGGGATCCCGACGAGGTCCTTGGGCTTGCAGCCGTCGGCGACCCGCGTGATTCCGACCTCGCGACAGCGTGACTTAGCGACGCTGCGATCAGCCATCTGCCCACCGGCGCCCTGCGCGCCGCCACGAGCGCCCGCGTAGCAGTCACCGACGTTGAGCCAGAGCACACCATCGGGGCGCAGCGTTCTCCGCACCTCGCGGAACACCTCGACCATGCGGGCCACGTACTCCTCGGGCGTCGCCTCAAGGCCCAGCTGGTCAGGGTGGCCGTAGTCGCGCAGCCCCCAATACGGCGGGCTAGTGACGCAGCACTGGAACCGCCCGGCCGCCAGCGTTGGCAGCACGTCGAGCACGTTGCCGATCTGGTAGTTCACGCGGCCCTCCACATCTCGAGCTGCGCCGGCGCCGCCGCGGGCCGCCGATCGAAGATCTCCCGCCGCACCTGCCGCACCAGCAGGTCGCAGACGACGGGCCGCGGCGGGTCCCACGGGCACGCGGTGGCCTCGTCGGCGATGTCGTGCGCGTGGCCGCAGTTGCCGTGCCCCTTGCCGGCGCCGTCGACCGCGATCACGGTCCAGCACAGCGGCGCGCGGCGCGGCGGCGGTGAGCGTGGGCCCGGCGGTGCCGTTGCGCATCACCGACCTCCCGTCAGGCGCCACAGCACCGGCGCGTCGATCGTGTGCTCGACCTCGCCGGCGGCCTTCATGGACCACAGCGCGGCCTCGGCGTTGTCCGGCGCGACGTCGGCGGTCGCGTCCGCGGCCTCGACGCACAGCGCGTTGTAGGTGCGCGGCTTTCCGTCGGCGAGCAGCGCGCGGAACCGCTCGGCCCACGCCTCGACGCTGACCTTCGCCAGCGACTTCCACTCGCGACCCGCGGCCTCGCGTCCCATCGCGGAGTGGCGCGCCTCGCGACTCCTGCGCTCCGGGTCGCCGGGCGCGCGGACCATGATCGTGTAGCCGGCCAGGCCCGACAGGTCGACGGGCTCGCGCGTCCACTGGCGCGCGGTGGGCGGCAGCTTGGCGACGCGACGCACCTCGTCGGCCGCGAACAGCTCAGCCTGCATCACCGCACCGCCCGGGCGCACCCGCGGAACGCCGCCGCCAGCTCGCGCTGCAGCCGCGCGCCCGTCGCCGCCACCGCCGGCGCGCCGTCCGGCAGGAGCAGCCCCAGCGCCCAGTGGAACGCGGCTTCCGCCTCTGTCGGCGACCACGCATCCAGGAGCGCGCTCCCCGTCTCGACGCCGAAGTCAGCCGGCACCAGCCGCACGACGTCGGCCTCGCCGATCCACGCCCGCGGCGGCTTCGACATCCAGCGATCGCGCTCCCAGAACAGGATCTGCAGGTCCGCGGTCTTGATCAGCCGGCGCACGTCGGCGGCGCCCTGGCCGAGCTCGAGCTGGGCCCACGCGGCGATCGCGGCGTCGATCCGCTGCTCGAGGTCCGCGATCGCGCCGGGCGCGAACTGCTCGAGGTACGCCTTGACCGGCTGCTTGATGTCGCCGGTGTACGCCTCGTGCGCGTCGTGGAGCAGCGCCGCCAGCGTCGCGCGCCGGTCCCGGGTGCGCTGCCACAGCAGGGCCGCGACGAGCACGCTGTGCTGGGCGACGCTGTAGAAGCAGCGGAGGTGACCGCCGAAGCGGTTGATCCCGGCCAGAGCGTGCGCAAGGTCGCGCCTCCGGACCTGATCGGGCGTCGGCGCGTCGAGGTCGAACGCGACGCCGCTGACGGTCTGAATCCAGGCGTTCACTGCCCACCTCCCGCCAACACCCGCCCGAGCCACAGCCCGCCGACGAACACGGCGAGCAGGATCCCGAGGATGATGGGCCAGTCGATCGGGTCGCGGTTGTCGTCGCTCATGACTCAGCCTTTCCGGCCGGCGTGTGCCAGCCCATCGCCGCACGAACCCGCGCGGCCTCTCGCTCGACACGCCGCGGCCCGCGGTACCAGCGCCCGCGCACACCGGCCGGCCCGCTCGCGTACGCCGCGAGGACGCACAGCTCACCCTCGCCACGCCGCGCGCAGTACCGCCGCGCCTCGCGCAGCTTGGCGACGCCCGCGACGTAGCCGGCCCACTCGGACCGATCGCGGCGGCGCGACGACACCTGCATCGCGCCCCAACAGCCGGTCCGCGCGTTGACGACCCGCGGGTCGAAGCGGCTCTCGCGATAGGCGATCGAAGCCAGCAGCTCCGGCGGCCACTCGTCGGCGACGTGCGCGACGATCACCGCCGCCCGGCACAGGCGAGCGGGCGACACCTCGGCCCCGTGGGCCGCGAGCAGCGCCGAGCACAGGCGCAGGGACGTGACGAGCTGGGCGATCACAACCGCCGTCCGATCAGCACCAGCACGGCGCAGATCGCCGCCAGCGCCACGCCGGCCGCGAGGGTGTACGCGGTAGCTGGGTCCGACGCCGCGGCCCGGACGAGCAGCGCCAGGCAGAGCAGGAGCGCGGCGGGCTTCACGGCGTCCACCCGGACATCAGGAGCTTCGCGGCGTCCTCCCACTCGGCGGCGCGACCCTCGACGCTGTGATCGCGAAACTTCCACAGCGTCCGATCGACAACGACCGTGATCGACTTCCACGCGAGTCCGATCGCCGCTTGCGAGAACGTGCCGACGCCGGACGGTTGGAACGGGTCCATGTGGAACTGCGCCGAGCACAGGCACGCCTCCACCGCCTCGCGCCGCAGCGCCTTGCCGATCTTCTTCACTTGCCCGCTCCCTTCTGCGCGGCCCGCAGGCGCATCGCCTCGGCCGCGTGGTCGACGCCCCGGCGCGACTCGGCGCGCACGCGGGCGAGGTGGTACTGCTCGATCGGGTTGCCGTAGCTGTCGAGGCACGGCCCGCGCCGGACGTGGCAGACGGGGAAGGTCACGACGCCCTCTGCGACGCATGCGCCACCCGCGGGTGCTTGCAGGTCTTGCGCGGGCGCGCCGGGAACCGCTCGGCGTCGTCGAGGGCGGCGATCAGCGCGGCCTCGAACGCCTCGACGATCGGCTGGCGGCGGCGACGCGCGACCTTGCCCGCCATCGCGTACAGCCGGTGCGAGATCGGCATCACCTCGCGCGGCTCCGTGATCGCGGGCGGCAGGTCGGCCAGCGCGGCCTCGACGATCGAGGCGAGCGAGACGCCGCGGGTGCGGGCAGCGGCGGACAGGCGGGCGTGGGTCGCTCCGCTGACCGAGACGTGGGCTTGCTTGGGGTGGCTCATGGCTTCGCACGCTCCTCGTCGACCAGCTGCGCGCCGGCCTCGCCGAAGCGGCGGATGACCAGCTCCTCGAGCGCCGCCAGCCGCTCGACCGCGGTCCGCGGGCGCACCGGCGTCGGCTGGTGGCCGTAGCCGGCAAGGCGGGCGGTCCAGTACGCGGCGCGCTCGGCGTCGGTGGCCAGCCGCAGGATCGCGTCGACGTGCTCGTCGCGCAGGTGCCGATCGCTGGCGCGGTCGCCGAGCGCGGTCGACAGGTGCGACTCGCCGAGCCCGCACGCGGCGGCGGCGACCTTTCCGGTCAGGCGCCCGACGATCGCGCGCAGCTCGAGGCGCGCCGCCTCGCGCGACCGGGTGAGCGCGTCTGCCTCGAAGAGATCACGCATGGTTGCGCTCCGTGAAGTCGCGTGAACCGGTTGGGCCGCCGTCCGCCGTGCGATTCACGTCGCCGCCGACCGAGATCGTTGCGATGTTGTCCTTGTGACCGCAGCCGCCCGCATCTCCCTCGCCCTCGACCTGGCCCGCGCGGCTGGGCTCGAGCTGGTCACCGCCGACCGGCTCCATGCGCCCGCGGAAGCAGACGCGCGGCGACCGGCCGGCCGGGTCGATCAGGTGCGAGAGCCCGTGGCGCACGTAGGCCGAGGTGGCGCTGAACTCCCGGCCGCACGCGGTGCAGCGGTAGGTGGCCGGTGACGTCACGCGGCGGCCTTGCGCTTGGCGGGACGTGCCGCGTAGATCGCGGCGATCTCAACGTCGAGCGCCTCGGCGACGGCTTCGAGGTCGCGCGGCGCGGTGCCAAGGGTTGCCCACTTGGTCACCGTCGAGCGATCGATCTTGAGGATCTTGGCCAGCTTGGAGCGGCTAACGCCCTTCGCGGCGCGAACGACCTCGACGCGATGGCCGAGCTTGATGGATGTGGACACGTCCGCACGGTGACATGTTCTCACCGCGTTGACAAGCCTTGGTGAGAACATGTCTCTAACTGCGCGTGGTACCTATGAGTTCATGGGCACCGGAACCGGCCAGCGGCGCGCGTACCCCAAGGAGCGCAAGCGCCAGCTGACGGACGAGTGGAAGCAGCGTGTGCGTGATCGCCTGGCACAACTCGGCCACGATCACCGCTGGCTTGAGTCGGAGATCGGCGCGTCGCGCGGCATGGTGACGAAGATGCTCGCCGCGCGGCAGAACACGTCGTCGCTCGTGGACAAGGTGTGCGTCGCGCTGTCGCTTGAGCCGCCGGTCACGGATGCCACTCCCGAGGAGCTTCGGCTCGTCGAGAGCTTCCGCAAGATGTCGGCGGACCAGCGCGCGCACCTGCTCGGCTTGCTCGGCCTGATGCCGCGCAACGAAAACTGAGGATTCTTCGCAACCGACGTCAGACCCGGCCGATAGGCTAGGTCATGGTGCAAGGTATCGACGCGGCGATCGTGCGGGCGTGGCGGCGGATGGAGCGCGAGGCGGCCGAGACGGGCGACCGACGCCGTCTCGCTGCGGTCGCCGATGCCGTCGATCGCGCCTCGCCAGGCGACTTTTTCTCGACGGCGACGGATAAGTTTTCACCAGGCCACTTGCATGCGTCCGCATCCGGTGATATCAAATCACCATGCGGATCGATCTCGACGGACTGACCACCGCCCCCTCGGCCTGCACCTCGCCCGGTGCGGACGCCGGCCCCTCCCAGGCGACCCCGGCCGCTGGGGTGCAGACCGAGCGGGCGGTGGTCACGGTCATCGCCGCGGACTGGCCGACGACGGCCTACGTCCCCGGTCGCTACCTCGCCGCCTCGGTGCCGGGCACGATCGATCTGCTGGTCGACGGCCGCCCGGTCACGGTGGGCCTGCACTGGGACGTCGGAGGCGAGGAGCGGCCCTACGTGGCTGACGTGCCCGAGGACCTGACGCTCGACGAGTGCGAGGCGATCGACCGGGCGGTGGCGCAGGCGTGGGACGCGCACGGCCGGGAGGCGGCGTGATGCGCCTCGACGACAAGCTGGCCGCGCTCGACAACCACGCCGCGCGGAGGATGCACATCAGCGAGTGGCAGCACCTCCGCACGCTCGCCGCGGCGGAAGGCGACTCGCGGATCGTCGAGGAGTGCGACTACCGGATTGCCAAGCTGACAGATCGCCCCGACGGCGGCTTCATCGGACGCGCCCATGCTCGTCTCGCCGCCAAGCTCGCCGAGGCCAAGCGCCTCGGGCTGGAGGCGTGCCACATCGCGCGCGCCGACCGTGACGACGCAACCGAAGTCGACGTGGCGCGCATCGCCGCCGCCCTGGAGGCCCTGTGACCCGCTGCACCATCACTGTCCTCCGCTCCTCGCGCCTCGGCGGCGCTGCGGTCGTCGACCTCGACGGCCTGCGCTCGGGCTACACCGTCACGACCCGGCGCGTCCGGGGCGTCACCGAGTCCACGCTGACCTACTCCGGGACCCTGCGCCTCGGGCCGGTCGGCGACTGGCTGTCGGACATGGTCCAGCACCTGATCTCGACGGGCTGCGGCGTCACGGCGTACGACCTCGAGATCTGCGACGGGGAGTGCGTGGCGCGGAGCGTGGCGACCCGAGACGCCGCGTGACCGACGACCCGACCAACCAACTGCAACGCACCGTTGACCTACTCGGCAACGGCTACCGAATCGCCAACATCGCACGCGCCAAGCGCGCACAGGAGCGAAACATGCTGACTGCTGCCCAGCGTGACGAAGCCCGCGCCGACATCGCGCGGATCGACCGCGACTCCGAGGATCGCGACGCCGCCGAGATCATCCGCTCGGCCGAGTACATGGCCACGATGGCCGAAGGAGCCGTGACGGTGCGCGTCCACAGCAACCGGATCGCGCGCGCCTTGGCCCGCCTCGACGGCGCCGAGGTCCTGCACTACGCCGACACGGACGGGTGCGGCGAGTTCTGGACCGTGCGCCACGAGGGCGTCGTCGCGTTCTCGACGGAAGGAGTCGGACAGTGACGCCACGCATCGACCCCATCGCCGAGCCCCGCCTCGTCTCGCCCCGCCCCCGCCGGCAGTGCATCCCCGTGCTGCACGTCGAGGCCACGCCTGACCCGATCGACGACGAGTCGGCCGAGTTCTGCGCCGTCGCCGACGTCCCGCCCGTCGCCCGCGCGGTCGGCGTCGAGGCGTGCCGGCGCCGCGTCGACTCGCTCGCCGCGGACCTGTACCCCGCGCGGCAGCTCGAGGCCGCCCGGGAGCGCGAGGCCCACCTCGCCGCGCTGATCGACGACGCGCTGCGCGACGGGGCGACGACCGGCGCGGCGATCGCGGCCCGGCTGACCGCGATGGGCGTGGGGGTGCGGCGGTGAGCGGGCAGCGAATCACGGTCGACTGGCAGGGGTCCTACTCGGCCACCATCTACCCTGACGCAATCGCCGACGACCTCGACAGCGACGCAAGCGACGATGAGATCCACGAGGCGATCGTCGCGAGCGCGATTGACGAGGCCGAGGAGCAATCGCCCCGGGGATCGTACGTCCGCTACGTCGACGAGGACCTGATCGCCGCGGTGCGAGCCGCCATCAAGGAGCGTGCGCCATGATCGACCCGACCTTCGCTCACCTCGCGCCGCCCACCGCTGACCGCGCCGCGACCACCCTCGCCGAGGCGATCGCCGCGTCGCTGCGCGAGGATTTCGCCGCGACGCTGACCGCGATGACCGTCGTGCACGCGTCCGGCCTGCGCCTGACCGACGGCGGCGCGCAGATCGTCGTGACGGTCGAGGCGTCGGCCGAGCTGATGGCACTGATCGAGGAGCGGATCAAGTGACGCCCGAAGCCGCCGCGATCGCTGCGGTCGTCGCGTGGGCCGTGCTCGCCGTCGTCGAGGCGATCGGCGCGGCGACGGTGGCGATGAACTGAACAACCAACCACATACCACAAGGCAATCACATGAGCGACAACAGCAAGGCGCTGGCCATCGTGCCACGCGACATCACCGAGTTCTCCTCCCTCGCGGACCGCTTCGCCAAGTCGACGCTGATCCCCTCCGACCTGCGCGCCAAGCCCGAGGACGTGTTCGTCACGCTTCTCGCCGGTCAGGAGCTTGGCCTCGCGCCGATGGCCAGCCTGCGCGCGATCCACGTCGTCAAGGGCAAGCCGATCCTGTCGGCCGACGCCATGGTGGCCGTCGTCCTCGGGCGCGGCGCCTGCGAGTACTTCACCTGCATCGAGGAAAGTGACGCCTCGGTCACCTACGAGACGAAGCGCACCGGTGCGCCGCACCCGCAGCGGTCCACCTGGACGATGGCCGACGCCAAGCGGGCCAAGCTCGATGGCGGCGACAACTGGACAAAGTACCCACGCGCGATGCTCAAGGCCCGCTGCAAGGCGGCGCTGGCTCGCGACGTGTACCCAGACGTCCTCGCCGGCTGCTACGAGGAGAGCGAGGCCGCCGAGTTCGCGCGCGAGACCGCCAACGCGCCGCGCCCCGCGATCCAGCCGCAGGCCAAGGAGTCGGATGCGATCGACGTCGAGGTGGTTGAGCGCGTGGCGCCGTGGGCGGCGTTCTGCGCCGAGTTCGGCGCGCCGGCGACCGCCAGCGAGGACGACATCGCCGAGGAGTGGTCGAAGCGACTCGACTGCGCGACGGCGCCCGAGATCAACGAAGCGATCGCACCGATCGGCGCCGCGCTGTCCAAGCACAAGACGGACGCCCGGGTCGCGGCACTGCGCGTGCGCCTGACCGACATGTACAAGGCTCGCCTGGCCGAGCTGCGGGGCGCGGCGTGACCACCGGGTCGGGAATCGAGCGCGCGCTCGAATGCCCGGCGTCGTCGGTCCTGCCGCACGTCTACACGAGCGGCAGCGCCCACGCGACCTTCGGCACCGAGACGCACGCCTACCTTGAGCGCATCTCGGGCGGCATGTCGCCGGCTGACTCGCTCGCGCTGGTCGACGACGAGCACCGGCTCACGGTCGCCGGCATCGACCTCGACGACCTGCGCGGCGATCTGGCGCTGTCATCGGAGGTGGCGCTTGCGTACAACGTCGTCACCGACACCGCCCGCGTCCTCGGGCAGAGCCTCGGCCGCGCCTACGACGTGACGCCCGATGAAGTGGCGATGACGCTCGATCTGGTCGGCATCACCGACGACGCGGTGCTGGTCAAGGACTTCAAGACCGGCTGGTCGAAGCGTACGCCGGCGGCCCGCAACGGCCAGATGCGCGGCGGTGCGCTGGCGGCGGCGCGCGCGTTCGGCCGCGACTCGGCGCGCACGGAACTGATCTACCTGCGCGACGGCCGGCCGGCCTACCGCGACCGCGCCGAGATGGATGCGATCGACCTGGCCGCCTTCGCCGCCGAGCTGCGGTCGATGCACGCGCGCATCCGAGTCGATCGCGCGCGGTACGCTGCCGGCGAGCACGTCGCGCCGCGCGAGGGCGACCACTGCAAGTACTGCCCGGCCGCGTGGTCGTGCCCGGCCAAGACGGCGATCCTGCGCCAGGCGCTCGCGACCGACGACAACCTGCCCGTGACGGCCGCCGACGCCGGCGCCCTCTGGGAGCGCATCGGCGAGGCCGAGAAGGCGCTCAAGGCCGCCAAGTCGAAGCTGATCGCGCTCGCCTCCCACGAGCCGCTACTGGTCCGCGTCGACGAGGACGGCACCGAGCATTGGCTCGGCAAGCACGCGACCAACGGGAACGAGAAGCTGGACGCCGCGATCGCGCTCGAAGAGGCCACTGCCGTGATCGCACCGTCCGACGAGGCCGCGTTCGTCCGCGAGGTGGCCGATCTCGACGTCACCAAGGCCGCCTTGGCCCGCGCCATCAAGGCGCGCGGCCTGCCGCCCGGCAAGACCCTGGACACGATCATTGCCCGTGTGCGCGCCCGTGGCGGCGCGACGCGTGGCACCCGCGAAACCATCGGCATCTACACCCACAAGGATCCAACGTGAGCACCGAATACACCATCACCGGCACCGTCGAGGAAGTCACGCCCACCGCCGTGGAGCGCGACTACCACCAGCGCCACGTCGTCGTCGGCACCGGCGGACGCTACGCGCGCAGCCTCCAGATCCGGTTCAGCGACAAGAGCGGCGAGACGGCCGCCAAGCTCGACCGCGTGAACGTCGGCGACCGCGTGACGGTCACCTTCGACGTGTCGAGCCGCAAGAGCAATCAGGGCAAGTGGTTCACCCAGGCCGACGGGTGGGAGTGCGAAGTCCTGTCGCGCCGCAGCCGGCCCGCGCAGCGCCCCGCGCCGGAGGACGGCCCGCCGCCGCCCGATGACTCCGACCTCCCTTTCTAGGAGGCCACCCACGCCCCACCACCGCGCGTCACGCGCAACCCATACCGGCGCGCACGAACGCGCCGGCCCCATGCCTGCGGACCGCTACAGGAGCGGCAACCACGACGACGGTCGTGGTGGAACGGTTCAACTCCGACCGCGGGCGCCACGCAACAACCCACCGACGAGGAACCATGACGACCACCGACCCCACCATCACGATCGCCGGCCTGCGGGCGCGCATCGACTCGCTGCGGTTCGCAGTCCAGCACAGCAACCGCACCGCCGCCGAGCGCATGACGATGTTCGTCGAGGCGTCGAGCAATGCGGATCGCCTCACCGCCGAGCGCGACGCCCTGGCCGCGCAGCTCGCCGAGGTCCGCGCGGAGCTGGCCGCGGCGCCGAAGGTCTGCGCGATCCACAGCTACGCACTCGAGGGACCGTGCATGACGTGCGGAGCGCCGTGGCCGGGCGCCGAGAAGGCACTGCGCCAGGAGCGTATCGAGGGCATGGAGAAGATGCTCCGGATCTCGGCCGCCGTCGGATGCCCCAACAGCGTCGAGGAGGTTGTCGAGGCGGTCGCCGCGATCAAGTCCGACCTCGCCTCCGAGCGCGCCCACCTCGCCGCGTGCCAGACCCGGATCGCCGGGCTGGAGCAGGCCGCGGACGAGCGGAGCCGCACGGGCCAGGTGAGCGAACCGGAGCGCAGCGAGTGGATCGGAGCCGCCGTGGCGGTGGCCGACGCGCTCGGTGGCAGCCTCGGCCCGGTGTCAGGCACGAGCGGCACAATCGACCCACGCGAGTGGATCCACTTCGCGGCGGGACTGGCAGATCGGGCCAAGAAGCTCACCGCCCGCATGGCCGAGCTCGAGGCCCGGCCGGTGCTGACCCATGAGATCCTGTCGGCCGCGATCAAGAAGGCTCGCAAGGTGCCGCCGTACATCGCTCGGCAGGCGGCGGACGAGTACATGCCGCACCTCGGCCCCGTCACGCTGCCGGCGCAGGACCGGGCCGAGGAGCTGTGCCGCGCGTACCACGAGCGCGCAGCCGACATGGACGGTCACATGGTCGGCCGGTGGCAGTACCACGGCCCCGAGTCGCAGGCCATCTGCACCGAGGCGATGGAGCGCGCCCTCGCCTCCCTCGGCGCCCCGCCCACGTCGCCGCCCGCCGCCCGCCCGGTGTTCGCGGGGGTGAGCGAGGACGAACTGATCCGCCTGTTCTACGTCGTCGGAACGGACGGCATCGACCACGGCGAGCAGTGTCCACCGATCGACATCAGCGACCGCAACGGCATCCGCGCCGTCCTCGCCCGCCTCAAGGTGACGCTGGTCGCGCCCGAGTTCCTGCGCCGCATCCCGCTGTACACCAAGCACGGTCCTGGCGGGAAGGGCGACCCGGGCATCTGTGATGCGGCGTGCGTCAAGTGCGAGGCAGAGCGGATCATCGCGCGCCTCACCGCGGGCGTTCCCGTCACGCCGGAGCGCAAGTGACCCCGGCCGAGCGGACCAGGGTACGCGACCACGCCGACCTGAGGTGCGGCACCTGCGAGTGCGTCGCGTGCCTGACGCTGGTCGCCGCGTCGCGCTACGTTCCGCCGGGCGACGCCACCGCCCCGCACCCGTGGCGCGTCCGGCACGACGGCTGCGGGATGGTCGCGATCACCCTCGACGCGCTGGTGGTGTGCATGGAGCCCGACGCCGCGCACCGCCTCGCCCACGCCCTACACGCCGCGGCCGATGCCGCAGAGGGAGACTGACATGCTGCAAGTGATCAAGGCCGAGGATGTCCGCGACGGTGAGCCGCGGTGGTGGTGTCCGGATGACGCGTACGCGGCGCGGACGCTGGAGTGGATCGTCACCGGCAACCTACACACCGAGTGGCGCAGGGAGGCCGACGCGTTCACGCTCGCCATCGTCGACCGCCCCGCCCCCACGCCGACCCCCGCGCCGGGGCTCGACCTCGACGCGGTGGAGCGGGCTGAGCGTGCGATGACGCCGGGTCCGTGGGAGGCCAAGATATACACAACGCACGTCGCCGGAACGTCGCAGGAAACGCAGTGGCACGAGGCCATCGCGGGCGGGCCGTCCAGTGGAACTGTCGTCTGCGAGACGGAGTGGTCCGTGTTCGAGGACGAGTCGGCCATCGGTGCCGCCAACATCCGCGGCATCGTCGCGCTCCGCAACGCCGCCCCCGCGCTAATCGCCGAGGTGCGGGCGCTGCGGGCCGCCGCCGAGGAGCGCGAAGCCGACATGCACGCGCGGATCCGTGCCGGGTACGACAAGACCGTGGCCGACGCGTGGCGGGCCGAGGTGGCGAAGCGTGACGCCGAGATCGCCCGCCTCACCGCCGAGCTGGCCGCCGCCCGAGAAGCCGCCCAGCGCGATCGTGACGTGGCGCAGGCGATGGCCAAGGCCGCGCACGAGGCCGAGGAGCAGCTGGCCGCCGCCCGCGCGGTGCCGGCGGAGGTGGAGGCGGCGATCGACGGGTTCGAGGCGATGGTCACGGCACTCGTGACATCGATGACGGGACGCGCGGCGGATGACGCCGCATCGGTTGACGCAGCCCGCAACACCCTCCGCACCGCCATCGCTCGGGCCATCGACTCCGCATCGATCGCCGCCATCGACGAGTTCCGCGCGATCCTGACCGCGCCGCGCCCGCCGGGCTTGCCGTGCCCCGCGTGCAAGGCCGCCGCCCCGCCCGCGACCGTCGGCGGGCTGCTGGCGGCTGGCGAAGAACGCGAGTCGCGCGCGTGGAGCGAGAAAGGCGAGACGCCGCCTGGGTCGTGCCCGTTCTGTGCGTCGCGAATCTCGATGGTCCAGCGAGACGGTTACTTCATCGCCCGGTGCTCGCACCGCGGGTGCGGCGCCGTCGGGCCGAGGATGAGATCCGTTTCGCGCGCGGCCGATCTGTTTTGCCAGCCGCCGCGGCGAGAGGCGCAAGGGATGTCGTGCGGCCCGATCGTCGCATCGCCGCCACGTCCGCGCTGTAGCTGCACTCACGAGGCCGGCGACTCGCGGTGCAACGTGCATCCGACGTGCTCGGAGTGCGGCGCCTCGACGACGCGGCCTGTCGACGGATGCGAGGCGTGCCGCGGCCCGCTGCCGAAGGGCGGGTGAGCGATGGACGGCTTCTGGTCTGAGCGCATCGCCGCTCACAAGAGCCGCCCGCCGTTCGCCGTGATCGACGGCGTGGCGGTCTACGGCGACGGATGGGCGCCCGATATCGGATGGGGCCTGTTCGCCGACATCGCGATCGCCCATCCCGACTACATCGCGATCGAGTGCGCCCGCAACCTCGCCGCCGCCTACCACCCGCACCGGAGCGAACCGTGACCGCTAACGCCTGCAAGCACGCCGACACCCACCGCGGCGCCGATATCCCGCGGCGGTATGGCTCGTGGCAGTCCGAGGTGTGTGACGCCTGCGGATCGTTCCGGGCACGCGACCATCGCGGCAACCTCGCTGACATTGACCGCTGGAGAGAGTGGCGGCCGGCCAGCGAGTACGCCGCCGCTATCGACGACGCGGACGAGGGCTGAGCGATGCGCCTCGACCCCGCCCGCATCCACGGTCACGGGCCGCGCTGCCCGTGCGAGCACTGCGCGTGGCAGATGCGCCGCGCCACCGCCGCCTACTGGCTCACCCGCGGCCTGCGCGCCCTGGCCGGGATCGAGCCGATGCACACCGAGAGGAGGAACTGACCATGACGACCGACCTGCGCGCCGCGTTGCGCGATGCTGCCGGCACTCTCAACACGCTCGCTCGCCGATCCGAGTCGAGCGATCGTCACCCTCTGGTCGACCCTGACGAGTTCTACCACGCCGCCAAGCAGTACCGCGCCATCGCCGACGCCCCGCCCACCGTCGCGGAGCTGCTGCCGATGGTCGATGCGACGCATGAGGTGCACTGGGAGGCGCACGGCGAGGAGCGGCGCATCTACGCACCCGACGGCGGTGCGCTCGCAACCGAGTACCGCACCAGCCGCACGCGGTGGACAGAGACGCACCTGACCGTGTTCGACCTGCGGCGCCCGGCCCGACTCGTCGAGGTGTCGCCGTGACCCCGCCGACCGCGCTCGAGAGGTGCCCGACGTGTGACCGGGAGGGGTGTGCCGTTGCAGCGGCGGCTGCGCTCGTCGCGTCCCTGACGATCCCGGTGACGCCCGGAGAGAACGGGTGCGCATGCTACGGCGAGTTTTCGCGGAGTCACAACCCGTCGCGCGGCTGCGAGATCCACGGCGCGGACGGCTCCGTCGCATTGGAGGCGGCATGGTCCGCTGAGCGCGCCGCCAGGGAGGACTGCCACGCCCACCGCGTCGACTGGCGCGCCCGTGCGCTCGCCGCGGAGGCCGAACTTGCCGGCGAGTCCGCTGCGATCTGCGACGTCAGCGACACGATCCGCCGCGCGCTCGACGGAGACGAGGGCGGCATGCGGGCGCCGTACCATGGCCCGCTCGCCGTCGTGCTGCGCTACCCGTCGATCGCCGCCGACCTGCGCCGGCTCGACGAGGTGCTGACGATCGGGTCGCCACGGGCTGCGGCGATGCGCGACGCCGCCGCCCGGTGGGCCAAGGTCGCGCCGCTGATCGAGCGGTTGCGGCACACGCGACGCCACGCAAAGCCGGGATTCGTCGTCAAGGCTCTCGACAATCTCCTCGCCGCCACGGAGGACGCGCCATGACGACCTGGGACGATCGCGCCGTGGCCTTCGTCGCCGAGGTGATCGCGCGCGCCGCGTCGGAGCGACCCGGCGACGCCGCCCACGCGATCGCCGCCCTCCGCGCGTCGACCGGCGCGTGGCACTGCCGCCACGAGTGGGCCGCGTCGCGCACCGGCGCCAAGGCCCTCGGGCGGGCGCGTGCCGCCGCGATCGTCGAGCTGCGCGGCGGCGCGCCGAGGCGCCCGTGCCCCGCGTGCGGTGCGGCGCCGAGTAAGCCGTGTCGGGTGATGGGCGGCGAGATCCAGCCGAGCGAGATCCACGAGGCGCGCAAGGAGCTGACCAATGCCTGAACCCCACCACCTCCACCTTGCCGAGATGCGCGCGTCGATCGCCGCGCGCGAGATGCTTGTCACCGACACGCGCGCGTGGCTGGAGTCGATCCGCGTCGCCGCGTTCAAGGTCCCGCGCGAGCAGCTGAGGGAACTGGCCAAGCTCACCGACGAAGCGCGTCGGCTTCGGCAGTGCTACCCCGACCCGACGCGGCGGCACCTCGCCGAGATGCGCGCCAGCCGCAAGGAGCAGCCATGACCCCTCGCATCATCATCCCCCACGGCCTGGCCGCCGACGTGCTGCGGGTGCTCGGCGGCACGCGGCGCGGTACGTGCGGCGCCATCGTCGACGCGATCGACGAGCTGCGCGGCCACGGCGACGAGACGCCCGGCGTCGGGTTCGCGCTTGTTTGGATCCAGCTCCGCGCGATGGGTCGCGCCGGGATCCTGATGGCCGATCGCAAGTCGCTCGGGACGGTGTGGGCGGTGCGCCGTGGCTAGCCGGTGGCGCAAGTTGCCCGGTGGCTGCGCGTGGCGCCGCACGATGGGTCCGATCGTGATCGAGGTCGAGCGGTGGAACGCCGCCGACCTGTACGCGTGGCGCCTCGGAACCGTCGGCCGGCGCGGGTCGTTCTCTGTGCTCGCAACAGGCGGCGCAGGCAGATCGAGCGGCCCAGGGTTCACCCGCGCCGACGAGTGCCGGATCGCCGCGACCGATGCCGCGATCGAGTGGGCGAACCGGATCCTCATGGCCGACCGGATGGAGGCCCGCCGTGGCTGACCCCGCCCCGAAGCCGCGCCCGCGTGGGGCCGAGCGGGTCCGGCGCATCAACGCCAAGCGGCCGTCCGACGTGACGGTCACGCTGGTAGGCTCGTCCACCGCCATGACCCCCACCGTCGCCGCCCTGATCGCCGAGCTGATCGAGCTCGGCCGCACCGGGAAAGCCTGACCCATGCGCGCCGCCCTGTACGCCCGCGTCTCGTCCGCCGGTCAGCGCGATCGCCACACGATCGAGTCCCAGCTGCGCGACCTGCCCGCCTTCGCCGCCGCCCGCGGCTGGACCGTCGTGGGCATCTACACCGACGACGGCAAGAGCGCCGCCGCTGGCAAGCTCGCGGCCCGCGACGCCTTCGCCCGCCTGGCTGCGGACGCCGCGGCCGGGGCCTTCGAGGTCGTCGTCGTGGTCGACCAGGACCGCCTGACGCGCACCGAGGACATGCGCGAGCGCGGCGCGATCCTCGGCGCGTTCCAGGCCGCCGGCGTCAAGGTCGCGGTCACCTCGACCGGGCAGGTACTCGACTACCGCACCGACGAGGGCGACCTGCTGGGCAGCCTCGCCGCCAACTTCGCCGCGGTCGGCGCCCACCTCGCCGCCGCGACCACGCTGGTCACCGTCGGCGGCTGGCACGTCGGCACCGTCACCTACGACCCTGGGCGTCGGTGCGTCGCCTCGCTGTTCCACCCGACCGCCTCCGACCCGCTCGACGGCCAGCCCGTCACCGGCTGGGACGAGGTGCGCGCGTACGCGCTCGCCCGCGGCTACCTGCGCTGGTACCGGCCCGGGGAGATCGCGCCGTGATCCGCCTAACCGA
>ERZ869925.60-NODE-60-length-61538-cov-15.381634_pt1 | contig 61538 bp, 88 predicted proteins | sample MGYA00579311_ERZ869925 | MGnify/ENA primary metagenome ERZ869925 (study PRJEB32216, sample SAMN09231817) | wastewater metagenome | place: USA: Maryland | collected 2016-07-30 | study: EMG produced TPA metagenomics assembly of the PRJNA472060 data set (Reclaimed...
TTTGATTTTATATGGAGTAGCCCACCTTGCCCAAGTCATTCAAGGGTAAGATTTGGACAAGCAAATAGTGATAGAGAAAACTACGACCCCATCTACCCCGATATGACTTTGTACCAAGAAATAATATTTTTAGACAATTACTTTAAGGGCAAGTATGTGGTTGAAAATGTGATACCATATTATGAGCCTTTAATACCAGCACAAAAACGAGATAGGCATTTATACTGGTGTAACTTTAAACTCCCGAATAACCTAAATGGCAGACCACAACCAAAAGGATTTATAGACACGGGAAGTAAGCCTAACGAGATTTTTCACGGCATTGATTTAAGTGGGTATAAAGGCGAACAAAGGAAAGATAAAATTGCCCGTAACCTTGTAGATTATGAGGCTGGGAAAACAATATTTGCAACTGCTATGGGCGTAATACTAAAGTCAAATGTCAAACAAGAAAGTTTGTTCGGAGATATCTGGTAGTATTGCCTGTAACTTGTCGATACGCACTACTAAACAAAATTAAAATGCAAACAATATCAATTAACTATACTTTGGTTTGGCGCTTTAAAAACAAGCCTCACATACAAGTGACAAGATGCAAAAAAGTATTTAACTTAAAAACGGGCAAAATGCTAAAGCAAACTATTAACGGTGGGAGTATCGGATATTGGTTAGATGCAAAGACTTTCATTCCGACATCAAAAATTAATCAACAACTAGAATTAATCAAGAAACAAAATTGTCCATTTTAAAACTTAAAAACAATGCAAATTACAGCCAAAAAATTAGACGTTAATCATTTGCTCCTGCTACTAGACAATGCCGAGCAAATTAAAGACGAAATAACCAAAAGAAACATCAAAGAACCGCTATCTATATGGTTCAAAGGTGATGGAACTTTAAGCGTTTTTGAAAACGGGATTGTCAATATTTATTCATCGGATAGGATACCTTGTGATGATGAGGTTAAAGCAGACCCTATTGTTTTTGATATGCTAGACCCCCTTTAGTTTTTTTTATGAGAAAGTTAAAGACAATACTTGCATTAATAAGGGCAAAGCAGTATATTGTGGCAACATCTAGTGGTAAGCTAGAAATAGACATTAAGGCTAGTGGGGATAGTATTTTTTTAGTGCATCAGCATTTAGAGAAGATATTAGTGCAAGAAGAACTTAACCACGCAATAGAACAAGCTATTAAAGAAGCAAATCAGATTATTAACAATTAAAAATAAAGCAAAATGAAAAACATCGCAACAGCATTAGTAAAGGCTCAAAAAGAAATGAGCAACCCAAAGAAAGGGAACACAAATCCATACTTCAAATCAAAATACGCTGATTTAAACTCAGTAAGGGAAGCTGTTATCCCTATTTTAAACGACAATGGAATTAGCGTGCTTCAACCAATTGTACATTTAGAAGGCAAAAACTTTGTAAAAACCATCTTGTTACACGAAAGTGGAGAAACAATAGAAAGTTTTACCGAAATAGTTTATGCAAAAAGCAATGATGCCCAAGCGCAAGGGAGTGGTATTACTTATGCCAGAAGGTACGGACTTCAATCCCTAGTTTGTGTTGGGGCAGACGATGATGATGGAAATGCTGCTTCACAACCTCAAGTAAAAAAAGCAGAAGCACCAATAAATGACATTTCGGTAAAAGTAAAAGAATGCAAAGATGTTGATGCCCTAAACATTTATTATGATAGCATAGGCAAGCCTACACAAACTGCAATATTAGAACTATTCAAGGCTAGAAAAATTGAAATTCTTAAAGCATCTGTGTAATGGTAGCACTAATTGACATAGATAGCCTATTTTACAAAGCCGCTTACAAGTTAGAAGATAAAATAGAAGAACTAGGACTACAAGACGAAGACTATGACATGATAATAGCTACCCTTGCAGAGATAGCAGAAAGTAGATGCGAAAAGATGATTAACGACATTTTAGATTACATAGGGAATGACGAAAACCGAATTGAAATAACATCAGTAGAACTTTTTGTTACCGACTGCAAGGATAGCTTTAGAAAAGCAATATCTCCCGAATACAAGGCAAATAGAAAACCAAATGACATTGCTAGCTGCCTACGACAAATTTACGTTTTTAAGCACGATGCAAAGAGGGATGATAAACTAGAAGCAGATGACCTAATAGCAATAAGAGCAAGGGAATTAGACATAAGCAATCGAGTTATAGTAACAATGGATAAAGACTTGTATCAGATAGGCGGCTTTATTTACGACTACTACCACAAACCCGACATTAGAGATGAAAATGGAGAAGTTATTGAAAGTTACCCACGAAAGGGCTTGACTTACATTTCTCCATTAGAAGCTAAAAAGACCTTAGCCAAACAAGTAATTATGGGTGATAGTGGAGATTGCATACAAGGCTTACCAAAATACGGAAAAGTAAAAGCCAGTAAGATAATCGACCCAGTTAATTCAGATTTTGGGCTTATAAGGGCAGTATTAAGGGAGTATAAAAAAGTCTACAAAGATGAGTACTTAGAACCTTTATTGCTTACTTTAAAGTTGGTTAGGTTAGGGGATTAAATAACAATTAAAAACTTAAAACAATGAAGCACATCAGCACAATGTATATAGTAGCCAAATGGTTACAGAACCACGAAAAGAGTTACATACACGAACTCAAGAGGCACTGCAAAGCCAACAACCCTATGCAAAGAATATCTTTATTAAGGCGTATTTATGGTTGGGAGATAGCTACCATCTATGAAGGTATGAAAGGGAGAGTGCCTGTGTACCATTATAAGGTGGTTAAAGAAGGTAAAATGCCAAAACAATTTTTGTAGAGATTTGGTGTCTTTGAAAGGATAATTGTTCCCTCTCACAAACGAACAATTTTAAGAGATTGCCCATTTACGAACTTTAGAGGTGAGAGGCTAAAGATTTGTAGATGGGCTTAATTTTTTAACTATGAACCATAATTGGTATGCCGTAATTACGGCAAACGTGCTTCTTTCAAAAGAAATATCAAGCACACAAAAATTATTGATAGCACTAATAGGCAATTTAAGCAATGAAAAAGGTTATTGCTATGCTACTAACGCTTATTTAGCAGAATGCCTAGATGTTAGCCCAATAACAATAAGCCAAAACATTTCAGACCTAGAAGACAAGGGTTTTGTAGGTAGGGTAATTTATTACAACGAAACAAAAAATGTAGAACAAAGATTTCTTACCCTTATTGAAAAACCAATACCCCCCCCATTAAAAACCAATACCCCCCTATTGGAAAATCATAACCCCCCCCCCATTAAAAATCTTAAAGGTAATAACAAAGTATTTAAAAACAAACCTAATAACAAATACTATACTATTTTGTCCGAACAAAAATTTGAACGTTTTTGGGATTTATACGACAAGAAACAAGACATGCAAAAATGCAAGGATAAATTTTGCAAGCTATCCGAACAAGAACAAAATAGAATACTCGAAGTGGTTTGTCTGTATGTAGCAAAGACCCCCGATAAGCAATTCCGAAAAAATCCTCTAACTTGGCTAAATGGCAAATGTTGGTTAGACGATTATTCAGACGTGCAAGTAAAAACTATAAACCCGAAACCTGAACGTAAACAATTTTTTCTAACTACCGAATATGAACAAGCAGTTGCAGAATGGGAAGCAAAGAACAAGCCAAGCGGTTTGCACGATATACAAGGACATTTACTCTAAAAATGAGCCTTACTACATAACGATTGAAAAAGCCCTAGAAAGGATTAAAAAAGGGGCTAGTATCCAAAAGATAAACGAACTACGAAGCACAATCGACAATGAAAGGCAAGATAGCCTAAAACGATGGTTGCCTTCAGTATGCTTTAGTGGTAAGTTTAACACGAGAACTGATGATGGATTAATCGAACATAGCGGTTTTGTAGTGCTAGACTTCGATAAAGTGTACGAAATAGGGGAGTTAATGGCTAAACTGACTACTTATGATTTTGTATATGCTGCTTGGATAAGCCCTAGAGCAAATGGAGTTAAAGCCTTAATCAAGATTGCAGACCCTTGTAAGCATATTGAGCATTTTGATGCCTTAAAAGAAATATTCCCTGATGCAGACAAAAGCGGAAGGAATGTTAGTCGTGTATGCTACGAAAGTTACGACCCAAACATTTACATCAATGAAAAGGCGGTAGCGTTCAAAAAAATTAAGTCTGTTGAAAAAGTAGAAACCAAAGACGTTATTTCAAACGAAACTGACGTGTTCAGAAAACTACTTAAATGGCTATCGAACAAAAATGATGCTTTCGTAAAAGGAGAGCGAAATGTTTTCATCTTCAAACTCGCCAGTGCTTGTTGTAGGTTTGGAGTTACGCAAAGCGCATCAGAAGCCCTAATTTTGAACGAATTTCCACCGAGTAATGACTTTACCTTGTCCGAGTGTAAAAAGGCTATAAATTCGGCTTTTAAATGCAATTCTTTTGGTAGCAGCATTTTTGAAAAAGATATGCTAGTAGATAAGGTTACTAGAAAAGAAATTGAATTTGACGAAGCTATATTCGATACAAACGTAAAACCTAGAGATGTTATCTATGCAGAAGAAGTAAAAGCACAAGCATTAGACATTTTCAATAATGGGTATGAAAAGGTAAAAGGGATTGGAGTAGATGCTTTTGATAGGCTTTTCAAATTAAAAGGTGGGGATATGACTGTAATTAGCGGTATTGCAAATATGGGTAAAAGCCAATTGGTAAAATGGTTTATGCTTATGAGAATTTTGGTTCATCAAGATAAGTTTGCGGTGTTTGCTCCAGAAGATTTCCCAACACAAGAATACTACCACGATTTTGTTGAAATGTATTTAGGCGCTGCTTGTGTTCCTGAAAATCCTAACAGACCATCAATACACGATTTCGATGCTGTTTATGATATGATAGGCAAGCATATCTTTTTTATCTACCCTAAAGATGTAAGCCCTACACCGCAATACATAAAAGAGCGTTTTTTAGAAATGATGATTAAGGAAAAAGTAACTTGCTTGGTCATTGACCCTTTCAACCAACTTACCCACGATTACGGAAAGCAAAGAAACGACTTGTACTTGGAAACTATACTTGGTGATTTTAATAGGTTTGCTAAAAGCAACGACATCCCATTGTTGATAGTAGCGCACCCAAAAACTCCGGATAAGAACGCTCAAGGGAATTACAAAGTGCCTGAAGCAACAGATTTAAGTGGTGGTATGATGTGGATGAACAAATGCGACAATGTTCTAGTTTACCATAGACCGCACAGTATTACAGACCCAAATGACATTACTTGCGATATTTTCACTAAAAAGATTAAAAGGCAAAAGTCGGTAGGCAAAATAGGTTGGACAAGTTGCGAGTATAACAGAGAAAAAAGAAGGTTCATATTTGACAAGATAGACCCGATGGAATATATTTTAATGCCTAAGTCTGCAATTCCACAAAACCCCTTCACACCAAACAACAAATTGCCCGAAAACTTTTGGGATAGTTAATAAATTCTTAAAAACTTTTTCATTTCAAAACTATACTTCAAATTTGCTAAATGTCATACAAAGAAAAACGACAAGACTATCCTGATTTGGTAGAGAAAAGAGCCAACATAATTAGAGGATATATTGATATGTACGACTACAAAACCTTTAATAAAATTGGCGGAGCAAGCTACGACCTGCTAGATGATGATATTAATTACATTGAGTGCAAAGGGCTTGAGCAAAGGGTAAAAGGGAGATATTGTGAGGTTCATTTGCTTGAAGTAACCGACAAACTAGGGAACGTAACATCAATAAAAGCTAAACTAAAATCAAATATTTACTAATGAACTACAAACACAGAGACCAAATAAAAGACAGCATTGAAGTCTTAGAGTACAAAGTAAGCAAAAGGGGCTTATCTGCTACTTATGTTATCGAGCAAAATGGTGAAGAAGTAGAAGCCCATATCCTTGCCAACAAAGAACAATTATTTGAATTTTTATACTTGAAGGATATTTACCCTAATGGCGACCCTAAAAAACAAACATTTACTATTTGGGTGGACAACCACGTTCAGCAATGCGGTGTAATAGTAGATAAGTCCTACGAATACACTATTGATTTTGATGAAATGTTAGAACGTGAGTTAGAGTTTTTCACCGAAGATGTCATTAAAGAAATAGCCACTGAAATAGAGATTGATAGGCAAAATGGTGTCTTGGATAGGGTATTAAAGAAGTAATTATGAACCCCAAAAAAAAGAAATGCAAAGGTAATGGAGTAACTAAAGGCTATGGATGCTCTACCATTACATTATATAGAACACTAGGGCTTTGTAGTAAGTGTTATCCTGATTGGTTATTAAATACCGAAGAAGGCAAAGAAAGGTTGTCTAGGGCTATTACAACAGCTAAAAAAGCATCAGAAAAGCAAGAAAAACAAAAGATTAAGGAGTTAAATAGTGAGATTATAGATTGGAAGCCTAAACTACAAGTTGAGGTAAACAAGATAGTAAGGTTGATTGACAAAGGTTCACCTTGCTTGGCTAGGGGTAAGTTCGGGCAAATACACGCAGGTCATATTTACGCTAGGGGCGGCAATCAAACCATAAGATATAACTTACATAACATCCATAGGCAAAACGCTCAATCAAACCATTTTTCAAATGATGATGGGCTATTAAGAGAAGGTCTTACAAAAGAATATGGGCAAGATTATATGGACTTTGTATCTAGTTTAAGGGCTACCCCAACTTTACAATGGAAGAACAAAGACTACGAAAGATTAACTATTAATGCTAGGAAGATAGTATTAAGGCTTACAAAAGAAAATAAAACGTACAATTTAGAACAAAGATTAGAGTTAAGAAACATTATTAACCTAGAACTAGGAATATATAATGAGGATTATTGCATTTTTAAAAAATAACGGACAAGTTAATGGCACGTTGCCGTCACTAACTTAAATTTACAACAAAAACTTTAGAATTATGGTAAAAGTGTCAAATGAAAATCAAGAGCAATGTGCTATACACAATTTTAGGCGTAGTGCGTGTGGCAATTGTAAGTACTTTACAAAAAGGACAAAAAGAACAGGCACTTGCGAAGTACATAAAACTGAATTAATAAACCTTAAAAAGGGAATCAAAGAAGAACGTTTACTAACTGTCTTTAAATACCACTTGTGTGAGCATTACGCATAACGTTCGGCGGTTGGAGCAGTGCGAATTACTAACAAAAAACTTAAATAGAATGGCAAAAGTAAGCGAACAAAGAATGAAATTGAGAATTGAATATTCTCGTGAAACTGATTTGGTATTTAGCGACAATATACCAGCTTATGCTGATTGGCTGGAAAAGAAACTCGCATTGAGCCAACTGCCTGTTATCGGTTCGGTTTGCACGTGCAGGAACTCCGAACTTGAAAAAGGTAGTTTAATTCCCGTTTTTTGCCATAGTTGTAACGCTTATGTGCAAACTGACCTATAACGTTAAGGTGCTTTGCGATGTGGCGGTTTCAAGGCACTTAACTTTCAATTTACAACTAATGTTTAATTAATTTGTTTTATTTATACTTTTGTTGTATATTTGCAGTATGAAAGCATACGTTTATACACATACAAGATTAGATACCAATGAAGTTTTTTACGTTGGTATTGGAACACAAGACAATTATATTAGAGCATCAAGAACAGTAAACAGGTCTGTTTTTTGGAAAAATATAACAAAAAAAACAGGATGGGAAGTTAATATCGTTTTTGATAATTTAACTTGGGATGAAGCTTGTGATAAAGAAAAGGAATTAATAAGTTTTTATGGAAGAAAAGACATAGGAACAGGGATATTGGTAAACCATACAAATGGCGGAGATGGGTCTAACGGAAGAATTTTTAGTAAAGAAACAAGAAAAAAAATGTCAAAGACCAGAAAGGGTGTAAAAGTTACGGAAGAACAGAAAAACAAAACAAGATTATCTATGCTTGGCAAGAATTGCAAGAAAGTAATTAATACAGAAACGGGTGAAATTTATCAATCTGTGCAAGAAGCAGCTCTATCTATTGGAATGAATAGAACTTCTTTAATAAACAGATTAAAAGGAAAATGGGTGAATAACACAAAATTAAATTATTATTAATCAAGGCACTAACACTGAATTTTGCACTTAACCCGCCATAGCGCAAAACACGTGTTACCTGCCGTATTTCTTAAAATTATGGGATTATACACCTACATCAACGAACAAGACCGTATTAATATGCGAAAAGTAAATGACTTAGAAGTAAAAGAAGTCTTTGAAGAAGCATTGCAACACGACCCAACTTTAATGATTTCCGAAACTATTTTTACCGTAAAAGACGGATGGTTTAAGAAGCCAAAAGAAGTTTCAACTTTTAGTATTTATCACGAATGTTTTACCCCTAACGGTGAACCTGCTTATGAAGCAAGACAGCAACTTTCGGCTTCTGGCTCAAAGCAATTAGTCATAGCTTACTTGTATGGCATTATCAACGGAAGTCTTTCACGGTCTCGGTCTTAATATGGCAGGTAACGGGTTCGGGCTTGGCGCAGTAGCCGAAGCGTCAGCCCGTGCGTTGGGGCTATTGAGCCAAACCCGTGTTATCGGCTGCCCTTTCAAAGGATTATTAACTTAAAAACAAATATAAAATGTACAGAAAATTAAAAAGAGTGTGGTCGCATAATAATGCTAACTACATACCAAAATTTAGAGAGGTGTTCCCTGAATTAAACAAAGTTTCAAGTGAGGAAATGTGCGATAGGTGGATTGAATTAGGTGTAGATTTTTATACAGATGAAAAAACGCCTGTAAAAACTTGGATAAGATTTACCTTGCCATTTGCAATAGTCCTAATGCTCTTAATGTTTATCGGATTGCCTTTTGCGTTTTTGATAACTGGCAAATGGTCATATCCATTAGGAGAAAAGAACAGGATTTTAAATTGGTTCAGGTCGTTACGGTTGCTGTCTTAGGGTTGCCGATAACGTAAAAGCATACCCGCAGGTGGGGATTAATAGCACTAAATTTTAAATAAAAACGAATGATTGATAATAGAACAAAACTTGATATAAGCACTGATGCCCCACTTGTGGGTATGCAGTGTTACCAGCAGCCTTTTTTGTCGGTTTACTTGTCCGATTGCACTACTCTTATGAGAACTTTTAAGGATAATCAATTTGATTTAGCTATTGTAGATGTTCCTTATGGAATTGGCGAAGATGGAAGTAAAAACCATACAAGGTCAAAATTAGCTGTAAGTAAAAATTATAAGGCTTATGCTGGAAATGATACAAATGCTCCTGAATCTGAATATTGGACTGAATTATTAAGGATTAGTAAAAATCAAATTGTTTGGGGTGCAAATCATTTTATTTCAAAATTGCCTTACGATAGTAGCTGCTGGATAGTTTGGGATAAAGACAATGGCGATAGTGATTTTGCTGATTGTGAACTTGCTTGGACTTCATTTGATAAGGCTGTTAGAAAAGTAAAATGGAAATGGGCAGGTATGCTCCAGCAAAATATGAAAGACAAACAGCAACGCATACATCCAAACGAAAAACCAATACAGCTTTATGAATGGCTTTTAAAAAACTATGCAAAGCAAGGCGATAAAATTATTGATACTCATTTTGGTAGTGGCTCAATCGCTTTGGCAGTTGATAAGGTAAACAAACTGGATAAAATGGATTTGCACCTTACAGGAATTGAATTAGATGAATACTATTATGAAAAATCAATCAATAGAATTACCACTAAACTTTGTCAAGGCACACTGTCTTTTTAAGGTTGCTGGTAACTTGTCGATTGGAGCGTAAAAATGTAAATTATGAAATTGGAAATCAAGCTAAAATATTACAACAGCACTTTAGGCGTAGGATTCAACAACATAATTGATGGGGTTTATTGCGCCAATACAAATCAGTGGTTAGCCGCTAAATGCCATCTAGGCAGGTTGGTTTTTGGAACAAAAAGGATACCATACAAGAAGATTAAAGAAGGAATAGACAAAAAAGATTACTTAATACAAAAAAGTACACCATTTTAAAATAAAAAAAACAATGATGAAATTAGCAGCAGTAGTAAATAATGAGATAATGGCTTTAAGGAACATAAGAGGGGAATACGATATTAGGTCTATTACCGAAATTTACAAAACAAAGTACCCTAGTTGTAATTTAGTAATTATTAGGGATGAAAAGTGGAAAGTAGGAATGCGATTTGTAGCCTTTAGAAGCGAAGATAAAAACATAGTTAAAACAGACTATAAAATAGCATTAGATTGGCTAGGCAATCAAAAAGTAGAAAGCGTAGAAAGGATGATGGAGCAAGAGTTTAAAATTAAACCTACAAAATTAATCCCTAATCCCACTCAAGAGCAAGTGATAATTCTGTTTGATAAGTATTCTTACAGACCTAAAGTATAACTTTAAAAACACGAAAATGCAAGAAACATTCAACCCACAGCCGCACTACGACAATAGCAAAGGTAGTTTGTATAAGGTAGCGAATGAAAGAGGATGGAACGCATATCTTTTTGACATTGTAAAACGCCTTGAGCGTGGAGGTAAAAAAGACCCACTAAAACAAGAAATTGAAAAGTCTATTGATGTACTTAAAATTTGGCTTAACGAACTATGATACATCCATACGTTTATATAGGGCTACCGCACTGCCAAAGTAAAGATTCTGAAAAACATATCATTGAATATGTATGCAGCACGTTTAAAGTATCTTTTGAAAGCCTTTGCGAAAAGAACAAAAAGCATAAGTTAGTAGTGGCAAGGTACACAATCTGCTACCTAATAAAACTAAATAACCCAAGCAAAACATTACTTCATCTAAGCAGTATATTTGGCAAGGCTATTACCGATCATACAACAGTTATGCACGGATTGAGAACTATTGAAAATCTTTTGCAAACTAAAAGCAGCCCTTGTTGCAAAGAAATAGAACATTGCATTTCACGATTAAAAAACAATCTTTTTATTTATAAATTAAAACTATGACAACAGAAGATAAAAGCATAGAAATTGCGAACTTTTTAGGAATTAATGTTCACAAATTTTCATTTGCAAAAGACCCATCTTATGTAAGGGTAATTCTTGGAACTGAAGAAGAATTTGATTGGGATTGTATAGAATATTTTGACCCTCACATAGACTATAATTGGCTTATGAAGGCTTGGGAAAAGTTTAGAGATATAAACTTTAATGGAGAAACTTCAAACCCTGCATATTGGGATATAGGACGTTGGAAAGATAAAGTTGGTTCTGCTATTTTAAGAAAACCTATTTTAGAAGCTTTTGAAGCATTGTACGAAGGCATTAATTGGCTAAAATCAGCGCAACACAGGGATTGACTACATTTAAAAATTAAGCCCCTACAATCGTAAGGGCTTTTTTTATTTTATCTCAAAGTGCATACCGTCAATTCTACTCCAATTACCACCCCACTCCAATCCTGCATCAGTAAAGCACTTTACAAACTTTGCGCTTAGTTTTGGCTTTTGCCCTAATTGGTTCTCAAAAGCGTTGATGTCAACTGCCAACCCCCAAGAGTGCATAGAAAGGCTAGACAATCCCCTTTTTTGTCGGATAATAAAGCACCCATCCCAAGTCTTCATTTCTTTATTTAAGCCCCTATCTGCTACGTTATTTAACGCCTTTTCTAGTAGTGGGCGAAAATCATTGTTGCAAAATATACGTTTTGGGAATCCTATAGTGCCAACTGCTGAAAATCTAACGTGAGCAAAGGCATCAAGTAGTTTTTTTGAAACATTCCAAACAGACATTGTTTTTGTTTGTGTTTCTAGGAGGGTGGGGTCTCCATACTTTCTAAGTGCTTGTTGCGATGTCATAGCAATATTCTTTTTTTATTGGAAACTTATTGTTTTTAAATTCTACTATTAAAACATTGTCGTGGTCGGCAATTACTTTTAACTTATCGCCTTTCTTGCAGTAATAGTCTTGATGTTTGGTTTTAGTAGGTATTGGTTTATCTATTTTTGATTTTACGAACATAGAGCCAAAGTAATGAAAGTAATGCAAATGCGGTTATAATGTTGGTAGTAATTAACGTTTTTCGGGTCTTTTTTAGGCTTTTATTCTTTTCTTGAGCCTCTATTAACTCCGCTTTCATATTGCTTAAATCAACGCTCATAATCTCTATTTCTCTATTGTCCTTTTGTATTGTTTCTTTTACTTTTACCAATGTATCAACCTTTGTTTTAGTTATTACTTTGGTTCGGTAAATAGTGTCGTGTATAACATCTTCAATGTAAAGCGTGTCGGTGTTATATTGCCCTTCTTTGTAGATAGTGAACGTATCAATCCTTTCCGTAATTGGGAATGATAAAAGGGATTGTTTAGCCATTTTTTCGGGGCAAGTAGCCATACCTTTTACCCAATGTCTAGTGGCTTTTTTTTCTTGTCGTTTTGTGCATTTTTTAGACGTGCAGGATGTAATAAGTAGCATCCAAACTACTAATGCTAGAACAAGAATATTGTATTCAAATTCTAGGTCTAAACTTCTTTTCATAAAAAAATATTTTTCCAAAGATATTGCTTTTTTAGAAAATGTCCATATCTTTGCCTTGTCTTGCAAACGATAAAAATATTAGCCCCGATGCTATTTGTGCTTTGCAAGACCACAATTAGTGCTCGGGGCAAAATTATTTATGGAATTTGTTATTTTATCATTTTTACTTTCGGTTACTGCAATAAATGTTGTAATAGGAGTTAGGTCTTCAATAAGGGCAAATAAATACAAAAAGATGGCGGAGAAAAAAATAAATGCTATGGGGAAAGACATCAAACACACAAATTAAAACCAATCAATAATTATTTCTGGAAAACTTTTAATTACATAAAAATGAAAAATGATGAAATGTCAGCCTAATCCAAAACTGCATCAAAGCGATGCGGTTGAATCGAGTTCTGTCCGTCCAGTTTGCACAAAAACGATTGTCGGATGTTGGCGCTTTTTTACTAAAATTAAAAAAAACAATTATATAACAAGCATTATTATTTTAATTGCAATTTTTTGTTTTTATAAATCCTATGTATTGTATAAAGATGATGAATATTTATATAAAGAGCGAATTTATAAATGTTTGATAAAAGAAAAATTTACAGAACAATATAATGCAACTTATAACGCAAGAATGTTTGACTTGCGAACCAGATACATGTTTATATGCGAAAGCGAAAATAATGTTTTTGAAGTAAAGGTTAATAGAGTAGTATATCATACTACTAACATTAATAGCATTGTATATTTTAATTTGTCTTTAAGCGATGTTCAAAAATATAAGGGGAACCCTTTTGTGGCAGTTTATTTGTTTTTAGCTTTTTCTATGATTATTATATTTTTTATAGAACAATATTCGTAAATTAGCTTATTAGTAGTGTTCGATGTGCCATTTTACAAGATTTCAAAAAAGAAAGTAGAACAACTTTATTCTGCTGTTCACGAGGAAATAATGCAGGTTCGCATTGCAGTAGATAAGTTGTCAAATAAAGAATTAGCAGACCAAATTGATAATATACTTGGTAGACTATGTTTTGAAGCACCTCAAAAAGCGATTGATGTCTTTAAGGCATAGCAGGTAACGTAGAAGGGCTTTGCGTTCGGCAGGGCATTTAACCACTAAAGTAAATTAGAAAGATGAAGCAAAATAAAAGCACAAAAGTTGATTTGAAAGACGAAACCCCTGCTGACGCAAATAATGTGTTGGCGGATGGGCTTAATCACTCTGCTCAAGTGATTTTCCAAAACAATAAAGCAAAAGGTTTTTGGGATAATGAGCGAAATGTAGGCGAATTACTTATGATTGTTACAAGCGAATTAGGTGAAGCAATGGAGGCTCATCGTAAAGGTAGGTTTGCAAGTGGTCATACTATGCTTAGTTCATATGCCACTTTTGAAGAATGGTTTAAAAATCATTATAAGGACACCTTCGAAGATGAAATTGCTGATGCTATCATTCGCCTGCTCGATTTGTCAGCAGGATTAGGAATTGATTTGGAAAAGCACATCAACGCAAAAGTCAAATTCAACCAAAGCCGTCCCAAGTTGCACGGTAAGCTGTATTAGCGTTGCCGCCAACGTTGAAGCATTGGCGAAGGCAGGAAATAGTAGCACAACTGCCAACCCAAGTACAAAAGTTTAATAGTGCTACAATTGTTGAAAGTAGAACGTCTGCCCTGCTTTTGCCAATGCAATGTTGTACGTAGCTTTTTCTTAAAATCGTAAAATATGGAAATATCAAATAGAAATTATAATAGAATAGAAAGGCTTTATCTTTTTTGTTGGCTATATACAGCTCATAGGGATTTTGATTTAGCAAAAAGAATAGCAAAAAACAAGCCTTTGAATTGGAAACAAGCTGAAAGTTTGTCTGATTTTTGTAATCAAATAGTAGTAACAAAGGAAACAAAGCCACAAGAATTTATATCAGAAGAAAATGAAAGTAGTAACAATGCTATTGATAAATATTTAGTTCTTAAAGATTGTATTGAGCAAATAAAAAACAGATTAGGGGCAAAAGGCAAAAACGAATTATATAAATCTGTTAAGGCTTTTTATAGAAAAAAATTATATTGTTATCAAATGGATAGTTTTTATACTTTTCTTATAAATGGGTTTTTTATGTACGCCAATAGAATGATTACTTTTGAAGAATTTTTAAATAATTATTGTTTTGAAGTGTCATTATTCACTGGCAAAAGTTCGCCTATAAAATTAAGGTATGTAATTAAAATGTCAAAACACATTTTAGAGTGTTAGGGTCTTTTAAAGTTACGTACAACGTTAAACGGCTTGCTGTCAGGGCGGGTATATTAGCACAAAAGTTTAACACATAAATAAAAGCAAAATGGAAGAACAAAAGTTGAATGCTAGTAGTCAGCCTGCCTTGCAGCAAACCGATTTTAGCCGCTTGTTGATTCTTTTCGACCAAATGATTAAGGAAGAAAACGAAGCACTTGGTAAGGCCGGATTTTACAATCAGTATGGCAGGGAAACTCACGCTAATAACAAATATTGCTTGGCTATTGTCAAATCGTTAATTGAAAGACGGTTCGGCAATAGCGGCTAACGGTTGGGGCTTAAAGAAGTGGCTGCAATAAAACGGCAGCATTAAATTATAAGTGCCGATATATAGAAAAAACAAAACAGTATATAAAATGAGTAAAACAGCCATTTCTTTTAAGCCCTTGTTAGGCGAAGTATTACCATTATCACATTTGCCAAATAAAGAAGGGTTTAAGTTTATCGGAATAAATAGTGATAATGGCTTAGAATTTTGCATCGTAAAAAAGGATAAAAATGGATGTCATTTTATTGATAATTTTAAAAACAAAAAAGGATGGAGAAGAATATAAAGAATTACTATTTCTGTAATAAATGCGGTTATACAGACACTAGAAATGATAGCAGGAAAAAAATAATTAGTTTTTGTGAGGAATGGGGAGAAAATGCAAGTATAGTTTTAATAAAATCAAACCCGACTGCTGAAAGAAATATAAAGATTTGTATTGATTATTTAGATGGTGTTTCAATTACGGATATTTCTAATAAGTATAGCATTTCAAAAACTCGCGTTGGGCAAATTTTAAACAAAAAGCCATTTCGTAAATTTATTTGGCAATCGTTTATGGAAGTGCGTCAAATAGATGGAAGTATTAAAAGAATAAGAAAAATATCTACCGCTGAACATCAAAAACGAGAATTGTTAGACATTTTAAGCACATTTTAGACATTTGTTAGACATTTATATTTCGCCTAACGGCAAAGCATTGCCCTGCTGTTTTGGAATTAGTATTCCGTCAGCCGAACATTTAAACAACAGTTAAATAGAATTACTATGGAACATATTTTATACGTCAGCCAAAATAGCGGCAATGCAATGTTACCTGCACAGCCCTATCGTTTGTTTCTTGATGATATTCGTATGCCTTACGATGCTGGCAATTATATGTATCCAGTAGAATTAAGGAAAGAATACAGGCTTTACGAATGGATAATTTGTCGTAGCTATCAGCAATTTGTTGATTGCATTACAGAAAACGGATTGCCTACACACATTTCATTTGACCACGATTTAGCAGATGTGCAACCCATTGAAGGTTCAACGCTTGTAATTGCTTCTGATTGGACAAAAGAAAAGACTGGTTATGATGCAGCAAAATGGCTTTGTGATTATTTGTCCGAAAATGACAAGCCGCTGCCTGTCTGCTATGTACACAGTGCAAACCCTGTCGGAAAAGAAAATATACAAGCACTATTAGCGTGTTTCCAAAGGGCTTGCGGGTAACGTTTTGCGGCTTTGTGCAGTGCCGAATAAATGCACAAATGTTTAATTGAAAAACAAAAATAAAATGGAAGAACAAAAGTTGAATGAAGAACAGAACTCGGCATTGCACAAAACCGATGTTAGCCGCAGTTTATTATCCTATGAGGAAGCAACCGCACTTTGCTTAAAAACTAAATGGAAAGTAACAACCTGCAATTCTGGTGAACAATGTTGGTGTAGGTTAATTGTTCCTGAAACAGAAATAGAAGATAAAGACGGAAACGAAATTTATATTGCAGGTAGCGGTTGCGTTCCAAAAGTTTATGCTGAACACATAGTTGAATTGCACAATGCATCTCTAAATTGCGGCTAACTTGTCGATTGGAGCGTAAAAATGTAAAATATTTAGTTGATTATTAGGCGCAAATATTACTTGTCGATTTAGTGAACATAAAAACAATGAAAAATGACCATAGCACTAATACTACTCACTTTATTGGTAATCTACCTATTCAAGTGCGTAATAAAAGACATTGAAGCACAAGACAATGATTTTGATGCTTGGTAAAAAAACGAGGATTAATTACCCTCGCTTTTATCAATTTTAGGCTTTTTGCTATTTAAGAAGCTAAAGAATACCGAATTGCCAAAGTAACCAAGCACTACTGCCGAAACCCTTGTAATAGGGTAAAACTCCTTTAAATCATCTCTCAAGTACACTACAAGCATAGTGGTAAAGAGTGAAAGGATAGCCATAGGCATTACCTTATTGAGCGAAAATTCTTGCTCCTTCTTTTTGGCATCAGACCAAGATTTTAAATAGTGGAGGATAAGACCTACCAAGCCAAGTGCATAGAGTTCTAAATGTATCATATTTTGCGTTTTTTAAGTTCTTCATCAACTGTCATCTCGACAATCTGCATTATCTTTTCAAATTTATCGTTCTTAGCGTTTGCCAAGTTGTTTACCTTGTGCAATACATCTTTTAGCATTTCGTGTTGGGTGGCGTTCTGCAACTTCAACAAGTCCATATCGCCCTTGTATTGAGCCTTAAACACGTCATTATCCCTTTCCAATTTGTGCATATCGGTTTGCAGTTTATCAAAGCTAGTTTGGCTGTCTTTTTTTGTTTGGTAGATAGTAGATAGCCACATCTTATTAACTGCCCAAAATCCGCCTCCTAGTATGGTTAGCATACCAAAAATATTCTTGAGTAGTTCTACAACGTCATTATATTGGTCAATATGGTTCATTTTTGAATTAGTGTTTTATTGATAAGGACAACGAAATAATACACAATTCCGACAAACACAAACCACTCGCCTACTTTCGGCACATCAGCCATATTGGTAATTTCGTCTACTAGGTTAATTAATGAAAGGGTAAAGAATAATTGAAAGGTCAAGTAAAAGCCTTTAAATGACTTGGTAAGTATCATAAATGATATGCAAAGAAGGGTCAAGCTAATGCCTAACCCTATCCCGAATATTTGATATGATAATTGCTCACTAGTATAGCCGACAATAGTGCTAACCATCATTCCTATTGTGAAGGTAGTAAATGCTAATATTGCAATCCTTAGCGCTAGTCTAGTGAAGTACGTCATTATTTTGGCTTATGCGGTCTTGCTCCAATAAATTCAACACTAATACTTATCTCGAATATTGGGCTGCCATTAGGTAAGTAAACAAGTTCGGTTTGTGGTAATGGTTGAGGATGCTCACTATTGTCAATCAACCATAAACTATCATCTTCTTGATAGTGTTGAACGCTGAAATTACTAGGCAAATCAGCTATTTGGGTGTTAAACTGAACATCACCAATGGATACTGCCAAAGCATTGTCGGTTATCAATTCAAATGCGGTTTTATACACCTTTTTTCGTTTTAGGATGATTTTAAAAATTTCTTGCTCACAAATGTACTATTTTATTTGAATACTATCTTGCTGTGGAAAAGCATTTGGGTACAACCAATAAAGTGTAGCATTTGTTTCGCTATCAAAAAGCTCTTGAAACTCATTGTAAGCGTTAATGCTTATGTAGTAATTCCCTGCGGTATCTTTTGCCCCCATAAGGACATTAGAACCCTTTTTATGGCCCTTATGTGTTTCATACCACGTTTTAGTTACCCTAACGTAGCAATGTTTGTCTGCTTCTGTAAAAGATAGCAGCAGAAATGTAGAAAATAGTAATAGTGTCTTTTTCATATTATGGTCTTGATAGTCTAGTGTTAAATTGAGTGATTGCGCTGTTTAAATGCGATTGCTCTGTCGATGTTAGCGTATTGCCCACCAGCCAAGTCCTAGCGGTCATTTGGAAATAAATGATGGGTGTGCCAACTTGGTTTAAAGCTCCAATAAAGTAATTCCCACTTAATGCACCACTAACAGGGGTACTGTTTGCAGCACTTGTGCCATTAACATAGCAATCAACTCTAGGGGTTGCAGAATAGTCAATAGAAACAAATTTACCTAACGGCACAACGCCCAGCCCATAGGTAGTTAGATTTTTCCACAATCCAAGCACGTTTAAACTTTTTAACGTTGTACCTTCGGAGCGATACCCTGCAATGCCTACACCCCCATCGTACACGCCACAGACATAGCCAGATGAAGACGACTCGTTGATGTAATACAATGCCATCATTGCGTTGTCGTAAGTTTGTGTTGAGCAGTTAAAATTCGTGTTAATGTACTGACTAGAACCATTTGTACTTACTCCATTTACGCTATGCGTAGGGCTTCCGACAAATGTTGCTTGTAATGAAGCCGTGTCTTTTAAGTTAAACTTGTGAGTAGCTGCGATTCCACCGCAAAAGGGCAATACTTGTCCAAGTTTTGACCAAACATTACTCGTAGAATAGTTAGGGTTTGTAAGCCCTTTCAAATCCCTTACAAGTGTGTCAACAGCTTTGTACATTGTGCTATCCCAAGTGCCGCCATTGTCAATTACCGCCTTCATATATGCAATAGTTTCAGATTGAAAAGGTGGAGGAGGTGCAGGTGTAGCAGTTTTAAGAATCGAATGATATTGGGCTGCGGGCTGTGCAAATGCCGACACACTAAAAACAACAAATAATATCAATATTAATCTTCTCATAATTATTTCACATCTAAACTGTACATTGCATTGTAATTAGTGCCATCATACCAAAATGATATAATATCCACTGCACCTGCCGATGTACTTAATGTTGGCGCTGACCCACCGCTCCATTTTGTGTTCGTTGGATAGGTTGTAATTGTATTGCTCCCGCCCGTTCCTTGTATCAGTTTTAAAGTATAGAATGAACCTGCAATCGGATTGGTTATAGTAAGCGTTCTGCCCACACCACCAATAGTCCATATTGCTTGACATCCATTATTTGCATTCCAAGTAGTTGTAGCGCCATCGGTAAGTGTTTGAATAGTTGCAGCGTATTGTTTTGCCGTGTAAATATCACTTGTAGCCGTACCACTAAATACTGGGTTTGCTTTACGTGCATAAGGTGTTAGCATAGCCGTTGTATCGCTTATGTTTAGTTTTGTGTTTATTCTGCTACTCAAACTTGCTGTATCGCCTTTTCGTAAGTAGTTAGCCAACATTGCCGAAGTGTCCGAAATGTTTAATTTGGCATTGATTGACGTTCTTAAATTAGCCTTAGCCGTGTCTACTCGATAATTAGTTGCAAAGGTTATACTATCTGCACTGCCTCCGCCTCCACTAGACGCAAATGTCAAATTTGGATATGTACCCGTAATGCTCATATTCGCCCCTGCAATTGGTCTTAAACGAATGTTTGCGGTATCGGTAATGTTTAATTTTGTGTTTATTCTATTACTCAAAGTAGATGTGTCCGAAAGTCGCATTAACGTACCACTTGAACCTGTCGGGAATGATAATATCCCACCAATTACATTTACAGCAGAAATACTCGGCAAAATTAAAGCAGGACTATTCTCCCTAACTATATTGCCTGTTCCTGTTGTGCTATTGCCTAATAAAGTAGTGTTGGCATTATAAGCCTGTACAGAAACACCAATATCTGCTGTATTTAAGTAATTGGCTAACATTGTAGCTGTGTCGGTGTAATTAACCTTGTTTGCAGTTAATGCCACTACATTTGCTTTAGTGCTAATAACGCTAGTATCTACTCTTTGTGAGCCTGTACTTACTATTGGATTAGGGGTGTTTAAAATGCCATATCCTTGATTGAGTGCCGTTACCGTTCCTCCTCCACCACTACCTGAAAAAAATTGCCAAGCATTATTAAAGTAGTAGTAAGGCTTCCCGTCCAATCCAATCTGAAAAGCCCCGTTAAAAGTCTTAGTATTGTTCCACCAAGAAGGCTTAACCGTATCTCTTACGGGCAATCTCATAATGCTATCTACTGCAAAGCTACCATTTGTATTTACGGTAGTCCTTACTCCATCATTTCTTAATATCCAAGTCTGTGCATTTGCTTGAATAGATACTAAAACTGCTAAAACTAAAAGTTTAATTTTCATAATATACCACAACTTTTGTAGGTTCGTAAAATTCTGTTCCGTCTGTAAATATTAATTGGTTGTTATCAACGTAATAGCCCGAAGTTTTAATTGTGTCGCCTACAATTATGTAAACTATATTTCTGCCTATAAAGTTGTCGTTTTGAACGAAAGTAACGCCTCCACTTCCTGAAAATGCAACAAATGACTGCTGCATATAATAAATAATAGGCGTTGAAGGTTGGTAGCTACCTCCCGAATATCCGCTACTGCCATAAGCCCATCCATCCCTAATATACCCTCTATCTACTATTCTTCTTATTACGGTTTCAGTCAAGTTGTTATTCCTTGCTCTGTACATTCTATGTTGGTAGTTGTACATTTCCATATAGTGCCTTACTTCTTGAAGACCTACTACCTTTTTGTCTAGGTTTTGAGCGTATTTCCACTCTACATAAGCCTCAATAACCGCTTGTGCTTTTATGGGTATATAAGTAAGAGTGTCTGCTGTTCCCAATCCTATGTAAGACAAATAAAGAATGTTTGAAGGGAATTGGTCGGGACACATAATTATTCCCTTTTCTACATTAAAAGTTACTTCATCGGGTCTTATAAAAGGCGAAAATCTACCTTGCACGGGTTCTCCAATGTCGTTTGTAAGAAAAGAATAGTTAGCAGCAAAAGGATAAGCATACCCATAACCATAGTAATTGCCTCCATAGTTAGAGTAAGGGTCTGTGCCTTGTGGTTGCTGTGTTGTTGTTTCGGTGTCGCTAAAATCATCCGAAAAGAAATCGTCCGAAAAGAAATCAGCATTACCCCACTTGCAAGTTTTATTTAACCAACTTTTCCAATTTCCTTCTTTCCTGTATTTGTTTGAAAAAGCATTACTAAATTCCGCACCATCACATTCAGCATTAGGGTATGGCATTAATCTTTCTGAAATGCCTACGGGTATCCATTTATTGCCTATTCTTATCCCTACGCTCACCCAATCCATAAACCCTTTTGGCAAAGTGAACCAAGTTTCGTGTGGCTCTTTCATTATTTGGGTATGCCTAACGGTAGGCATTGAAGTTAACGATAGCTCTTGTACAGCCTCGCAAACCAATGGCACTATACGCCACCAATAATGCTGCGTCATACCTCTTTTTAAAAGTATGCTCTCGGCAATTTCTTGTACCGATATTAATGCTGCTTCTGTATTTGGTGCTGACATCTATTTAATTTCTTTTGCTCGGTGACAATTGGTCTGTTTCCCTTCTATTAGTGTCGGGTTCTACGCTATACATATCTATCACTGACTTGATTATTGCTGCCCTATGTTCGGGAAGTATTGGCAAAGGGTCGTTATCGCCTACTGAATTAATGTCTGCAACTACCAATTTAATATCTACGCTAGGGCTTTCTCCCGAACTAAATAAATCATCGTAAATAATAATCTTATTTCCCGAATAGGTGTAAAATCTTTTATGCAAGGGGGCTACATATCTACTGCTCATCCAAGACCTAAAAATACCTTCTGGAATGTAAAAATACCCTAAATGTGGCAACCCCGTTGGATATACTGCTTGTACACTTTGCCCATCTTTTAACATCATAGGTCTTACAGGTAATGCAACTTGTGCGGTTCTAGTCTTATCCCAATTTACTCCCCTTTCTAGTGGTATTCCTTCATACAATACTATGGCAAGCCCATCAATGTTAGGCTGCCCTTGAACAGCCATTGTAGAAGTTGCTTCGGCTTTTAAAAGTACGTTTGCAGCATCAGTAATCGCTAATGCTATCTCCGCATCTTTTACCCTATCCCTACTTGAAGGATTGCCCCCCGATAAGATACGCCTTATCTCCTCTACTAATATTTTCTTAGTTACCACCATTTCCGTTGTTTGCGTTTATGCCATACATACTCATCAATCCCGATACTTCATTGTTAGATAGGTTTACGCCTATGTAATTTAATGCTATTGATATTACTTCATACCAATATTGTGTCGCAAATTGTAGTTGTACGCTTGTTAAAGGGTTATAAATTACAGTATTACCGCTTACGGTGTAGCCCAAAACGGGGGTGGTAGGCTTAGACAAATAATGCCAATCTACTATTGTGGTTGCTTTAGGATATAGTTGCACCCCCGTTTCTTGTTCTAAATATCTTGGGTTTTCGGCAATAGGGTATATAGAACTTACTAACACTTGTTGCAATTCGTTATGTAATACTTGTATAATTTCTGTTGTTACTCCGTTTAAGTCGGCGTAGATAGCTTGTGTTTCTGCCCATAAAGTAGGGTAGGTAGCAAGCCCACTTCCTGAAGAAGTAACGCTAACTTTCTTGTAAAATGGTTGTAAAGCTACTAATGCTAATTCATTGCCTTCTTGACGCTTACCAAAGTAAGTGCCCCAAACAATATTTTGCCCTTCATCAATAGCTTTTGAAAATTCTTCGGGAGATATATACCCGTTTCGGTACTTGTCGGTAACGAAATTGACAAACTCCCAAATGTCAAATATGTTCTGCATTTCTTTAATTATACTAACTTTTATTCGTATAATTAAATAAAACCATAAAAATGCCATCAACTTCTATAAGTAACCTTATACAGCAAATAGAAAGTGCTGACAAAAACCAACAAGGATTAGTTGATTGGGTTGGGTATCTTAAACCTGCGCTTATTAATATGGCAGAGTCTTTAGGCGCTAGAGGCATTATGACATTTACATCTACTAGCCAAATGTCGCAAGCAGGAGGAACAGATGGAGGATTTGCAATAGCCCCAAACAATAACAACGAACTAATACTCTATAAGTTTTTCCCTAACATAGATTTGACTGTTGTAGGAGGAGTAGTTTCTACTGTTGCAGGGCAATGGCGACCTGTGTTCCCAATTGTGCCTCCTTCTCCGATTGTACTCCCTATTGTTTTTGCTTTAGGGGCTAGCCTAAATGTCGTTACGGGAGATACCTTTAAAGATATTATACTTCCTACACCTATCCCTAGTGTTGGTTATGGAATATCTATTACTCCTACAAACGATTATGCTGCTACACTACAAAGAACAATAGGATTTTTTGTTACTAACCTTACCCCTTCGGGTTTTAGAATAAGTTTTAGTAGCGCTGCTACATCTAATGGAACATTTGGTGCTATCATAACAGTAATTGAAGAATTATAACAACAATGGCTACATCAATAAATAATTTAATTCAACAAATAGAAAGTGCCGATGAAAACCCTCAAGGGGTGGTAGATTGGGCAGGATATTTAAAACCTGCTTTAATCGATATGGCGCAATCTTTAGGAGTTAGAGGAATAATGTATTTTACTTCTACAAGCCAACTATCTCAAGCAGGGGGTGGGGATAGCGGTTATGCTATTGCTCCAGACGCTAATGGCATCCTTGTTCTTTATAAGTTTTTCCCAAATGTTGACAATACAATAGTTGGAGCGGTTACTTCGGTGGTTGCAGGGCAATGGCGACCCGTTTCTGCTGCAAACACTTTAATAACTAGGTCGTTTAGCATTTCGTTGCCTATTTTACCTTCTTTCACGGGGGTTATCGTTACTTTGCCAACTCCTATGCCTACTGCTGTGTATAATGTATTGGTTCAACCTACAAACATTTATGCAGCAAGCATTCAATCAACAATAGGGTTTTTTATTGACAACCTTACAACGACAACGTTTCAACTTAGGTTTGTTTCAGGTATTGTAACGGGCGGAACATTTAATGCTACAATATTCATAACTGATTAAAAAATTATAAAATGGCTACATACCAACAATTTAAAGCTGCGGTACAAGATATTAAAAATACCGTTTCGGGAAAAGTAGAATACAATAATGGTTCTGCTAGCCTTAGGCTTATCCTTGCATTAATAGAGGATTTTGCCCACTACAATATGATTTTTCAAGTAGCTGACATTAACGCCCTAAAAGCAATGTCGGGGGCTGATGCCAACTTTTTACAAATACAAGATACCGCTAGTGGAGTTTCGGCAGGAATTTACTCGTATAGAACTACGGGTGTTGCCGATAATATTAACTCTTTTGACGCTACGGGTGGCGGTATTTGGAAAAAAGCTAACTTGCCTGACTAATGGAAAAAAAATCTGAAATACGCTTATTAACGGGTGGGGTCAATTCAGACGACACATCTAACCTTATTCAGCCTAATGAATTAATAAACGCTATTAATGTTACGGGGCATAACTCCTATGACAAAAATAATCAAACAGTAGGGGCTTTAACGCCCGTTTATGACTCTGTGCCGTTAAGTAACGTAAACTTGTTACTCCCTACTGTTGGGGTAAATACACTGATTGGAACATTTGCTGATGAGCGTGAGGGCTTTGTTATTTACTTTTTCCATAATTCATTAGGGCTAAATAGGATAATTAAATCTTTTGACAATACAGGCACTATTCTTCTTACAGAAGGTTCTGTTGTTGGAGGTCTTGGGTGGACTAGCGGTATGTACATATCTGCAAGAACACAAGGCAATATACTTGTTTTCGCTGATGGAATACACGAAGTAAGATATATTGACCATACCAAAATATATGGTACGGGTTCTTTAACTCAAACAATGCTAACTTTAATAACCGAAAGTTACGCTGCCCCTTTAAGGGCTTTTAGAATTACCGACACAACCTTTACTACTGCTTTCCCCGTTCAATATGGGGCTTTTCAGTTTTGTTATAGGATACAAAATGATGATGGGTTTTACTCTGTATTGTCGGTTCTTTCTGAAACTGTATTGCCCGTTAGAAATAGCGCAAATCCATTCTTTGGTAATCTTATTGACTGCCAATTAAACTTTGATGTCAAAATACCTACTAATTGGCGAAGGATTGACTTTGTAGTTAAATATTTAGATAGTAATACATTTTTTGTGTATGAGTCTTTGTTCGACGATGTACCTAATGATATTATCAAAGTAAACGACCACAATTCGGGCATTGCACCTCTTTCTTGCGTATTTAATGGTACTACTATTGAAAGTTTAGATGCTATAACCGCTTTTAAACAATTTGACTCAATACCTATTAGGTCTAAATTAGTAGAAGTTGTAAATAATAGGGTTGTTTTAGGCGATAATGTAGTAGGGTATAACACTCCAACAATAGCACCTAGTAACTTAACGTTAGCAGGGAACACTTATATTGTTGATGAGGCTACAAGCACTACGCATAACGTTTATCTTTTACTTGCAAAAAATTATGACGTTAATGAAGAAGACTACCCTATTTACGGTGGGTTATTTGTTTCTTTTGGTGGAGAAATTTATTCTTTACCATTGGAGTATTCTAGGCTTAGATTTAATGGTGGCGACCCTTTGTATTGTTCAACTAAAAACCCCTTAGTATATCCTTATTTACTCCCTAAAAGGATAAGCAAAAGCGCACTAATTAAGATTGATTCGCCTTTTCGGGAAATTGTTTTTCCGCCACCTTTTGCATCAACAAACAGATTTGCTTATATTGAAACGTTTTCTAACGCTATTAATAATGGATTTAACTTAAATGACGGAACTATATGTTTTAATAGAGGGATTTGCCGTTGTGTTTGGCAAATACACGATTTAGGAAATTTGGCAGATTTAGATGGCGTTGTTACAGCGCAATGGTTTGCTGCACTTCATATATCTCCTCCATTTTCGTTTCCAGTATTGCTTAAAGGGTATGTAGGGTTGTCTAGGTTTTGTATGACTAGCGGCTCTGATTTTGCCATTGAAATTACTGATGAACCTGTCGATGCTATGGGTTCTAAAAACAGAGCATTCTTGCCTACTGCTTCTTACAAGTATGGTATTAGGTACTATGATGTTGCATTAAGAGCTTGCGGCAATCTTGACTTAGGGGAATATAAAGTAGGGGATTACACCCCTTATAATAGAACGCTTACTGAAAGTTTAGATTTAACTCTTTCGGGAGCTCCCGTTATTCCCGCTCCTTCGTGGGCTAAATACTTTGGCATTACACTTACTAAAAATAGTGTTTCTACCGACTTTTTAAACTTTGCACCTAACTGCATAAAGGTAGCAAGGAAGACAAAAGATGGCATTATCTACGTTACTTCTGACATTAAAAATAATGTTCAGAATGATGAAATGTATGGTATTGCTGTGCCTTTAGATGGATTAGCAAAATACAATAAGGGGTATGTGTTTAATGAAGGTGACTATATAAGTCTTGCTTTTGATGATGCTACTTCAAGTACTTTATCTTTCGTTTGGAACTCTAAAATATTAGGCGTTATTGATGGACACGTTATTGCAGCCCCATCAGATTTAAACTTGCTTGAGGTGCACTTATCTTCTCAATATAGCCTTATTCGCTCGCCTGTTTATGATGCAGTTGCAGGGTATGTTAGGTCTAACAATCCATTAGCTATTTCTAGTGCTTTTAGGCAACAACAGTGCTATGCTACTATTTATATTGGGGTACAGCCCGATAGTAACTTTTACGAAATAGGATGTTTTGGATTGTGTGAAGACTTAGGAAGTGGCAACCAACTATCTAAATTCTTTTTGGGTACTGGATACTCAACTACGTTTAGAATATTTGGAGATTGCTACACGCAAAGACGTGAGAGTAGGGCTAGTGGGTTTATGGGCTTATCTAACACTACAAACGAAAATACCCAAACTATTAAATGGGTAGAGCCTTATGGTAGGTTATCACCAGTAGATAGAGTAGGGCAACAAGTGTTAAGCAATGAGGTTAGATGGGGCAATGTAGGACTGCCAAACGCTGCGGTTGACGGATTGGCTTCTTTTGATGCTGCCGACTATAAATTAATGCCTGTTACCGCAGGTTCAGTGAATATGCTACAAGCGCAAATAGGGGATAGCAACTCTAACAATGGACTTTTGATTATCTGTAAAAGTAGCGGTTATTACACTCTTGTAGAGCAAAGTTTCCTAAGAAGCACTACAAACCAAGTAAATGTTACTCAATCAAGTGGCTTTATTGATAATATCAATGAATTAAATGGCAGACCTTCTACAAGTTCACCAAGAAGTTTCGCTATCTACAATGGCACGGTTCTCTGGGTAGATGCTTTGAATAGAAAGGTATGGATGTTTAAAACTGGAGATACGTTAGCAATATCTGATCTTAAAGCTAATAGGTTATGGAATCTACTACTTGACAAAGCAGAAAATGACCCTTCGGTAAAAGATATTAGCGGAGGTATAAACAGAATTACGGGAGAATATCTAGTATCAATGGCTTTCACCACTATCACAAGCAAATCCGATTTGCCCACTACTACTATTGAAAACCCTTTAAGTTTCTACTATGACAAAGCGTGGACGTGGGTATTCAATATTAAAGATATGAAGTGGACTAACATAATAGACAAGAGAAGGATATATGTAAATGTTAGCACTAGGCTTTATTCTTATGATGGCTCATTGCTTTATTTTGAAGACGAGCCTAATAATTCTTCAATAGGAGATAGTACAATAGTAATACCTTTTAACGCTGAATACAATTTAATTAAACATCCCTTAAACTTAAAGCTAGATGCTTCAAGACCCCCTGATGAAACGTGGATACAAACAGATACTAATACTAGATTTGATTTGGGCAGCGGTAGTGGCAGCACTATGGTTGCTACTACTTCTAATTGGATTTATAGGGAAAGTATGTGGCAAGCCGCTATTTTAAGAGATAGGATGTCCAACAATGCAAATAACAATTCTACTTGGAACGCCTCTAACATTAAAGGTCAAAGATTAAAAGGAAAGACCATTAACGTTATACTTATCTGGTACAAGGCTAATGGTCGGTTCTCGGTAAGAAGTTGTGAACTAGACTACACAAGATAAGGGGGCTAAAAACCCCCTTTTTTATTGGCTTACTATGTAGTAAATATCAAATGCTGTGGTTGCTGCTATTGGCGTAAGCAAGTTAATATCAAATGAAGTTGTAGTGATATTGGATATAAAATACCCTCCTTGCAACACTGTTGCCCCTGCTTGGCTATCAGTGGATATAAACGCCATATAGGTATTTGTAGGTTGAGGATTAGCCAACGTAATAGTGATTATTGACTGACCTATTGTTGGCGTTATATTCTGATTATTGCTACCCCCTACACTAAATGAATTGGCAAAATCATTAGCCGCTAAATTAAGTATGTTGTAAAACTCTGTGGGAGTGTATGCACTTATCTGCACTGTTTCTTGCAAAAAAGTGTTTACGTTAAATTGCTGGTACTTGTCTAGCAACGCCCTTAAAAAAACGCTTTTGTAAAAATCTGTTGTACTTATCATAGCTTTTTGTAAATAACCCTTGTTAGTATTAATCGGTTATTTGCGTACAAATTTAAAACAAAACTATCATTTGTCTTGTGGAATTTATAGGCAAACTCGTGTCCCACATCGGGGCTTTTGAAATCTACTGTGTCCGAACACTTTTTGCCTGCATAAAACGTGCTTACTTTGCTATTGTATCTGTCAATAACAGGAAAGTGCATATAGTTGCTGTCTGCTGTTTCATACAATATTGCTGTGTCCATTGACGGATAGTTTGAGTAGATAGCAACGTAATTGCCGCTATACCCTCTTTTATCCGTACAAGGCGGTGGAGTAGTAGTGTATTGAGTAAATGATGGCTTTATTGGTTCTTTTTTACAACCAATAAACATTATCATCATTGGAATTAGTATTTTTTTCATCTTTGAATATTTTGTAAGAAAAATTATTTGATGGTTTTAACTTGTTAATCCTTTGTTTTTCTTTTTGTCGCTTTTTAATCTTGGATTGGAGTATCTTCTTTTTTATTGACTTAATCATTATTCTATCTTTTTAAATAACCAATACATAACGACTAGTAACATTACAAATAGCACGGAGCATATCATAATCATATAGTATATAAGCGCCATTATACAAATTCTTTTCTACTGTTGGTTAATATTTCGTATTGTTCTTTTGTATAGCCTAATTCATTACGATACATTTCAGCTACTTCGGGCAAGCAATGTGTGTTCAATATCCTTTCGATAATATCTAGCATTTTAGCCTTATGGTGAGCATCGGTTATCATTGCATCTACTTCTCTAATAACTTCAAATTCGGACTGCTGTAAACGCAAAATAACACGCTTTTTAGCTTCTAGGTAAGCATCAAAGTCGTCCATAGGCACTGCATCCCATATCTGCCCTAATACATCTAATGTCTTTTTTGCTGCTCTTATCCAATTTTTAGTAGCTTGTTTAAATTCATTTCGATAGTAAGATAGCCTTCGCCCTTCAATGTTGCTTAATTCATCGGTAAGAATTTGAGCAGTCGCTAATGCGTGCAATAGTGGATTTAATTCTGTTTTTTTCATTGTTTTAATTGTTTGTGCAAAGATTATTCGAGTAAATTAAAAATGCAAATCATTAACTTATTTTTAGCTTATAGTTGGAGAATATTCTTTTGTGTCTTTTAGTACCCCTAATAACACATAGATAATGCTTTGCTTTATTCTTATTAAATGGCATAGCTTTTACTTTGTTATTATGGCTATTAATTTCTTGTATTAATTCTTCTAATGTCATTTGTTTAGTTTTTTAATTTTATCAAGTTCTTTTTTTTATTACGTTTAATTCATTAGAAATGATGCTTTTTACTTCAATTCGTGTCAATCCCAAACTAATATTGTTTTATTCATAGCCTTTGTAATGTTTTAGATTGATAATCAACTAAATATTTTACATTTTTACGCTCCAATCGACAAGTTGGCAGCAATTAAGCGACCAACTCCAAATCCGAATAAACTGACCCTGTGTAATACTCAAATCCATAACCACCCTTTTTGTCCCATTCAATGACAGCAAATGCACTATCATTAAATCCAATTAGACAAAATTCTTTACCCATTAAATCGGGATGGATTTTATCCTGTTTCAGGAACTTAACCTTTGCTCCAAAATGGAATGACTTTGTAATATCTTCTTTGAACATTTTACTTAAAAAATTTAACTGCTGCCAACAATATATTGCCAATAGCGGGGCAGACGTTCCACAATTGAGCAATGCACTACTATTTAGCTGTGTACCTGTGGTGAGCAGTTGTGCAAGTAATCCCCACCATCGGCAATATTTGAACGTTAGCAGAAATGGCTACCATACTACTACTAATTCAAATCCCTCATCTTGACCTCCACCATCAGTCCAATAGTCTATTTTGGGGTTTAAATTGTTTTCTTTTAGGTAATCATAAACTCTTTTTAAGTTGCCAGACATATTTTCAATCACATCACTTTCAAAAATTGACTTATTCCAAGCAACATAATAGTTTCCGTGATTGCCACGTTTTTTGTGTAATTCATCTGAAATATTATAGCCAGAAAAAGCAGAAAAATGAGCAACACACAATTTTCTTTTACCATCTGTTGCTGCTGTTACTAATCTTTCTTCAAGATTAAATATTGCATCTTGATACTCTTTTTCATATTTTTCTTTACGCTCTTTTTCTCTGCGTAATTTTTCTTCTTGTTCAATTTCTGATTTTCTTTCTACAATTTTTGAAAGTTGATTTAAGTCTATCATTTTATTTGTTTTTAAAATTTAAACCCTTGTAAATAAACCGCCACTTCTGCTAACAAGGGTTTGTAGCAATAGGGGCAGAAGTGCTTTATTGAGCTGTGTACTTCCAATCAGCTTTTGCGGTAGGTTGAACAGTAGTGCTATAGAACCCCTACTGCTACAAGCCCCGAAAACGTTAGCGGCTATTCCAGCGACCACCACACTGAAAGGCGTCTCTGCTTATTTCGTAGAACCGCAAATAGTTTTCAATAGACTTTTCGTCTTCTGTATCTAATATAAAATTGACATACAAATACCGTAGCCTATAACCATCACACTGATAGGCATAATCAGCTAAATCTGAATGATGTAACGCTTCTGCGATTTCGTGTCGCCTACCGAACATCAATGCAGCTTTCCTTGTTGTGTCAATATGCTGTTTTCTTAATTCTTTAATCGGATTAAGTTCCAGCTTTTTAATTTGTTCCTCTGCTTCGTATAAACGGCTAATTAATGCTGTATAATCATCCATTTGCAACGTGACAATATCCTTGCATTTTTTCTTGCCGACAAAAGGAACAGCCGCTAACATTGCATTTATAAAATAGCGGCTGACGGTTCTTAATTTCTTCATTTGAATGTTTATTTAACTTTAGTAATAAATTTCAACAGAAGTAACGCTATTGCCGCTACTTCATAAATGCTTCAACGTTACGATTCCCTTTTTATCCTTTGCTTAATTACTTTAATAGCATCACCAGCCATATACTCTCTTTTACCTAACACTTTCAAGTCTTTTATGGTTACTATGCCCATATTCTTTAAATGCCCTGTTTCTGCATTTGTTTTAGCAAATTTAGCCAAAAATAGCTCATAGCCTTGTTTTGTTTCCTTGCAAAATTCAATATACTCCTCTAATAGAGATATTTCTTTAAGTGCTACTTCTTTGTTGAATTGTTTTTTCATTTGATTTTATGTTTAGTACTAGATTTTATACATTATTAGGCGAAACACCCATTTTTTAATAGGGTTATTTCAGAACCTATTACTTGAATGAAGTGTTGGGTAGTGTAATTAATTAATAGAGCATTAGTATTGAATTGAGCTTTAATAGCATCAAAACTAGCATTACTAATGTCAAATTCTTTGAATTCCCTTTTTTTAATTTCTCTTGCTATGTATTCCTTTTTTACTAGGCTATTTAAGACTTTATTTGTGGTAGTCTTACAATTACCTATTTTTTTAGCAAGGTGGTCGCATCCTGTAACTATTACGCTATTCAATCTTTTCTTGACACGTTGTAAATAATCTTCAACCGAAAGACCAAGCGAGTTAGCTTCTTTTCTAAACTTCTTTAGTGTTCGGTTTGTTTCGCCTTTTTTGTTGTTCAAGACATTTTCAATAGTCGCAATAATACGTTGCGTTTTACAAATCTGATATTTTTGTTGGTTCAAATCTCTAAGCACAATACATTCTCTTACCCAAATAGTAAGTTGGTGTAGGCTCATAGATTTAATGTCCACTGATTTAATGTAAATGTGAAAGTTGTTAGCTTTATTTAGAATTAGCTTTTCGGCTATTTCACTGAGGGATATTAATTGTACGTTATTCCCAGATTTAGTGGTCAATCCTTGCTCAATAGCCTTGTTTAAATACTTGTTGAATGTATCTAGTGCTAATCCAAATTTAGAGGCTTGTTTACGCTTGTTATCGCTATTAAATAACACGCTATTTTTCTGCCTAACTTTTATAAGTAAGCAAAATGCAAATAAGCGTTGATTATTTAGTGCTTTGTTATACATAGAAAAAGCCCTTTAGTCGTGCAAGAACCTAAAGGGCTAATTCAATGTTATCCGATTGGAGAGCGAATCGCTCGTTATAAAATGAATTTTGCAATTCAATTCTTGCACGAACGATTGCTACGCAAAGATACAACAACTTTTCAAACTACCAAACTTTTTAGTAAATATTTTTAAAAAAAAACCCTAATCTTAGAAAAGAAAAGGGGAATTAACAATTAAAACGTAAAACACGAATGAAAACACTCCTAGCAAATGTTCCTCTCGACAAAGATAGGGTATTTTATTTAAAATGGCGCATCATCATCAAAATTATGCCCGCTTAAATCTACTTTGCCGCTTTTAGGTTGTGGAGGCTGAATATTACCCGATACTTGTATTTTCCAAATATCAATAGAGTTATAAACTACTTTCTCTCCTTGCTTGTTAGTAAATAGCTTTCCGTTTAGGTTAGCATCAATAGTTACTACATCGCCTACATTGATATTAGCAACCTTATCCAAGTTCTTGTTTGCTGCTTGAACCTTGTAAGACTGCCTATAATCGCCTTCTGTTTCCGTTACTAACAATTCTACTTTACTAAATTTGTCGCTCACTTGCTGAACGCTCGACTTGTGTACTACTTGTACATCTTTTAATTGGATACTTGCCATTATTTATTATATTTTTGCTAAGGTACGATTTCTTTTGATATTAGGTATCCGTATTTTCTTTTTTGTATGATAAAGCCTATTTCATCTCTTTTAAATTCAAAGATAGGTTTTGCTCTTACATACAAAGTTCCGCTTTCAAACTGCCCCAACTGCCAAAAATTATACTCGTCATTGCTTATCATTACACATCCGTTTTCTTTCATAAAATCTATAAAGTTAAGTGCTGATTTAATCTTTTTGGCAATGACTTTAAAGTTCTTGTTGATGTACATTTGTTCGGGAGTGCCTCGCTTTAACTTTAAACACCCATAGGCTATATCCCTTTGTTGTTCTTCATCAAAAAAACTAATTATTGTTTCTTCAAAGGTTAGTTTTTTAGGCTTACAAGATTGTTCAGGTATTTCTTCTTCAACAACTTGTTTTTTGTCCTTTTCTAGCGTAGGGATTCTTACTATTGATGAGTAGTTATAAACATACTCATAAGCCCTTTTTTTAGCCCAAAAATAGCAATGCGTTACTATCTTAGTCCCTTTTGTTGGGTCGTACCTTTTTAAGCCCTCAAAAAAGCCTATACTCGCTTCTTGTGCTATATCCTCGATATGTTCTTTAGCTTTTGATTTTGTTGCTTTAATAGCTATGTTGTAGAATAAGTCTAAATTGTTGTTGATAATAGCAGACAAGTATTTAGTATCATTTGTTTGCTGATACTTTAAGTATAGGTCTTCGTTGCTAAAATTATTCACTTGGCAAAGATAAATAAAAAACGCCCCTATTTAGAGGGCGTTTGTATCGTGCGTGTTATTGGTCATTTTTATGGTTTTTTGCCTAATTCTCCGTTTAAGTTTCTTAATAAATAATTAGCACCACCAACTACATTACCCCAAGCATCTTGCCATTGCTTTTGAGCATTTGCAAACTGCATTGTTTTTAGGTTTTGCAAAGCATCGTTTTTGGCTACTTGACTATTAAATACGTTTTGACGCTCTGTATTTAGCAACTCGCCCATATTTTGAGCATTTGCCAAGTTTTGAAGATTGAAATTAGTTTGCATTTCTGCTATTTGCGGTGCTTGTTGTTGTACCATTGCTTGACCGCCTATTGCAGCGTTAATAGCTTCTGCACCACTAGCAGCGTTTCTTTGCCCTGCCGCAGATACATTTGCAGCGTTCATTAACGATTGTCGATACATTGCTTGTACCGCAGGATTGATAGCGTTTTGCTGCGCTTGTGCTTGAGCATACATTCCTTTTACAATAGGGCTTTCGGTATATTCAGGCATCCCCCTTACCGCAGACTCTAATTCTCTTTCTCTTTGTTTGCGTTGCTTGTTTTGACGTATAGCTTCAACTATACCAAATCCCGCTTGAATTGCTCCTGCTATTGCCATATAAAACCTTTTATTTAATTATACTAATTTTTTGTCCTATTTCTTAATTTTTCTGCCCTACTTTGTTCTTTTCTTTTCTCCCTAGCCTTTTTAGCTAATTCCATCTTTTCTTTGTACTCTTGCTCTGCTTTAAGTCTTTTGTTTTCTGCATTGTAGTTAATTATAGCAGCAAATGCCCCTATCTGACCAAACAAATCTACCATTTCGGGGTCTTTTAAAGACTCATTAATAACGCTATTCCAAAAGATAGGCGTTAGCAGCTTGTCAATTTGTTTTGATCCTACTTCTTCACCATATTTATTTCTTCTTATACCTAAAGTAATGTCGTCTTTAGTAACAGACTTCCCTGTCATTAAATCCCAAGCAAAGCCAAGTGTGGGGTTTATTTTGTTACCTGCAATATTCTGAACTAATGTAGCGTATGTAGTAGCGTTGTACCCTTCGTTTAACTTTTTAGGCTCTGCTCTTTTTAATACTGCTTTATTCCCTCGCATTTCGTATCTATCCGAACTTGTAACCTCTTTGTTGTAAATCCTTGAACCTAGCAATAAATACCTTTGCTGACCATTAAACAAGTCCACTGTTTTGCCATCTTTAAACACTAACTTTAAGAAGTCTGAACTTGTAGGGTCTAATTCTACGCCTGTTCCATCTTTATTGTCGTCTGTGCTTCCCATTTTAGCCCAAGCCATAGCGGTTGCCATTCCTGCTACTCCAAAAGCCCCTAACACATACCTTAATTGTGTTTTAGCTGCTTCCATAACCGCAGGGTTTTTAAGAATATCCTTCATAGGCATATCGGATTGATATTGCATGTGCAATAACTTAGCTAAGCCCAAAGGACTTGTCGCCAACTGAAATTCCGAAGATGTGTTTTTAGGCGAAAACATTATTTTAGATAACGGTTCTGCTGCTGCCTCAAACATTCCTAAACTACCCCTACCACTAGCGGTATTTAGATAGTCCGCAAATTGCTTATAAACTTTTGGGTTTTCTTCAATATTGTATTGGTTCTTGTATGTTTCGTAAAAGTCGCTAAATGCTTTTACCCTTAAATAGTTACCATAAGCTACTGCACCACGTTCCCAAACTTCGTAAAGTGGTCTTTCCTTTAGCCATTCGTAGCTTTTTGTCTTTGCCGCTAAATCTATTGCTTTTGAAGGAGCATAAATTAAAGCGTTCCACAACATACGACCTCCAAACCTCAATGAACTTTCATCCATAGCAGATATTTTGCCCGAAGTTTCCAACAAGTCTAACTTAGCAGTTTTCATAGCGTGATAAAGTTGTGGGTCTTCATACTTTATTTTAGCCATAAAATCGTCTAGGTTTTTCCTTTTCCACATAGCTTCACCCATTGTCTTGAGTGCCTTGCCTACTGTTTTGGGGTTTTTAAGAAGCTCCGAAAATGTCAATCTCCTACCTTGCACACCAATAAATGATAATTCACCCGTAGCCATTTGCACACGAGGGATATTCCAAATATCTGTTATTAGCGTAGCTATCTTTTGACGCTTCATTTTTGCTTGCTCATCTGCCAAATATTGAAGTTTTTGGTACTCCTTTTGTACTACATCCAACTGACCTTTTGCGGTGATTATAGCGTCTGTAACAGGCTTTTTCTTTTTAGGGGCTTTGCTAAAATCTCCTTTAGCTATTCTATTTTCATAATATTTTTTTCTTTCTGCTAAGTATTCTAGCTGCTGCTTAATTTGTTCTGCTTCTAATATCCCTGCTTCATCTCTCGCTTGCTCTAATTCTTTTAAAACATCTTCATATACTTGTTTTTTTGCAAGTACAGCATCGGAATATTCTGGCTTTTCTTTTCTTTTAATCTCCAAATCGCCTTTTTCAATTAAATCTCGCACCCTTTTTATAGCTAAATCAAGGTTTTCTAAATCCATTTCCTCTTTTGTAGGTTTAGCTCTTACTTTCCCTTGAAGTATCTTTTCTTCCTCTATCTGCTCTAAAATATCCTTTTCTTCTTGTGATAATGGTCTTTTTTCTTTTGCCCTCCTTTCTGCCCCAAACCTTAAATCATCAAGTCTTTTTTGCGCCCTTTCAATAGCCTTTTCTTCTTCTGTTTTCTTTGGCTTTTGGTCTTTTATCTTTTGGTTTATTTCGTCAATCTCTCTTTGGATATTATCAATCTCAACGCTCGATACTTCTACCTTTTCTTTTTGTTCTTTTGGTATGCCCGCAAGTTTATCTTTTGCGTTTTGCAATTGACGCTGTTTGCTTTTTAAAGTAGCCTCTAATAGCTTCTCTTGTGCGCTTTTAATTTCAGTTCCTTTAGTCCTGCCTTGTAAGTCTTTTTCTTTTGCTATTTCATCTTCTAATGCCTTAATTTCCTCTAATTCCTCTTTTGTGTATTCAGGTTCAACCTTTTCTTTAGTTTCGCCAAAACGTAGGTTTTCTAGCTTTCTCTCAAGACTTAGTATTTTCTTTTGACCATCAGTAAGCGCAGGCTCTTTAAAAGCAGCTTCGTACCTTTCTTTTACTACTTCTAATTCCCTCCTTAAATTATCTATTTCTTCGCTTGATAGCTTAACAGGCTTTTTATTTACTATTTTTTCTCCAGTTTCAATAGCCTTTTCCATATCCACAATAGCGTTGCGAAGTCTAGTTTTAGTAGCTTCTACTCTAGTCTTCCACTTGCTATCCATATTTGCTTCGGGTACATTCAAATTCTTGAGCGCATTTTTAATTTCCCTAGTCTTTCTTCTTATGTCATCTACAAACTTATCATTCTTTTTGGCTACCCTTTTAAATGGCAATTTGCCGCTTAAAGCATCTTCCAATTGCGATTCTTTTACAAATACAGACTTAATGCCCGACAATATCTTTTCTATGTCTGTTTGAGTTTCTTTTGCTTCTATTCCATACTTTGTAATCAAATCCCTAATCTGCCTATCGGTATTATCAGGGTAAAACTCCCTTAGCTTTTCAATTAGCTTTTCGGGTGTATCGTAGCCTTTTTCGATAAGTTCTTTTAAAGTATCTGATGTTAATGGTTGTGTAGTATCTACATCTTTGTAAATACTTGTTATTTGTTTTAATACAGCATCTTTGTCTTTTTTAGACAATGCCTTATACCAATCTTGCTCTGCTATTTTTTCTGAAATAGCCCTTATGCCATCAATAGCTTTGCCCGTTTGCTCGATTGCCTTTGCCCCTACTTCTATTAACTCGTTAAAGTTCATCCCTTGCATTTTCAATACAACGGGCTTTCCTTCGGCATCCAATATAGGATTGCCATTAGCATCTTTTAACTCTATTGGCTTAGACTTTAGAGCAGCTCTAAACCCATCGGCAATTTCTTTTGCTTTTTTAGTCGCTCTTTGTGGGTCTTTGCCTTTATCTCTACTCTTAACCGCTTCTATTACTTCATTAATATCTTCATTAGACTTAGACTCCTCTAACTCTTTAATTTTTTCAAGTAATTCCTTTTCTCTTTTTTCAAGTTCTTTAAACTTTTCTACTACTTCTTTTGGTGCTGCTTGTGCGCCCCCACTAGCCCTATTCTCCCAATTTCTAATCTTTTGGTCTGTGGTAAGCCCTAGTGTTGGGTTTTCTCCGTAAAAACTAGCCCAATAGGAGTTTTCACCACCCGAACTCTCTTGCCTTTCACCAATCATCTTTAAAAGGTCGTTGTACTCTTTGATTAAAGCGTACTTTTCTGCTCCATCACTTGCTGTTTTTAGCGCAGCATCTAACTGAAGCCATTTTTCCCCTAAAATAGCGGCGTTTACAGCCCCTTTTAATTCTCCATTCTTTACCATTTTAACGGCAGCATCTAATCCGTTTTCTTCGATAATACGAGCGGCATTTACCCTAGCAAGTGCGTGTGTGTCTATTGCCCTTAACCTTTCCCCTTCTTCTAAAAATCCTTGCCTTACCTCCGCATCAATATTACTTTGGCTCAACCTCATTCCTAGCAAAGTTCTTTCAACCAATTCTCCCGTTTCTTGCTCTATTTCATTAATCTTTTGGGTTAGGTCTTCTTGTAGCTTTTTGGTTTCCTCTTTGACATTCACTTCACGACCCTCAAATTCAGGCTTATACTTGTCATTTAACTTTATGTCATCGGCTTTACCGTCAACAAAGTCTTTGACTTTTTGCATATCAATAAGCCCATTTTTAAGCATAGTCATAAACTCAACGTGACTATACTCTTTGCCTTTATAAATAATTTGTGGGTCGCAAGCCATTATCCAAATAGTTTTTGTTCCATTAACAATATTGACACCTTATCCTTACTATTTACGCCTTCTAGCATATTAATCAAATCAGCATAGTAAGCCACCGATTTTACTTGAATATCTCTGAAATACTGCAAGAAATCAAACACACAAACATCGCCTTTGTCCATTACGTTTACGCTTGTTTCTTCATACTTTTCATACAATTCGTATTCTGTTTTATAGGCGTGTTCAACGGCATCGGGAATGCCTTCACAATCGCAATCTAGCTTTATAGCAGGTAGCGTTGGTTCTTCATTCCAAGAAATAATAAACTGCTCTATCTTTTTAGCGTGGCATAGTTCTTCTTCACTTTCTTCGTGAAAATGTTTTGCTGCTAGTTTATACCCCATATTTTGTAGGCAGTTGCCCAAATATCGGTATAGATAGAAAGCGTAGTATTCGTCTTTAAGCCTTTCGTTTAATAGGCTTAGAATAGTGCTTGGTAGCTGTTTTGGTTTTATCATTTTAGTAAATTTAGCAATCTTCAATGTTTCTTACTTCAATCTCCCCTGCTTCTTTTAGTTTGAGGAGTATTTTTTTAAAGTTTTCAGACAATAATTGCACTTCGGGCTTGTCCTCATACACTTTTTTAGCTTCTTCTTCTATTTTAGCCTTTTTGCTTTCATATTTAGCTTCTAACTTTTTCTTGTGCAAATCTAACGTTTTTTTAAAGGCAGACTTGGATTCTTCTAGTTCTTGCTCTACTACCTTTTCTTCAATAGGTTCGGCTTTGATAGGTTCTTTCCTTTCTCCGACTTCACTTGATAGCCCTTTGGTGTTTTCTGTATCATTTGGTTGTATTTTTTGTTCGGTTTCTTTAACTACTCCCTCTACTAATTCACCGCCTTCACTCTCTAATCTCTCCGCTTCCATTCTCAACAATTCCGAAATACTACTAGCACCTTGCGCCTTTAGCGTTTCTTCATTAACTAATCTTTCAACAATAGGGTCTGATATAGGCTTGGCATCATCTACCCTATATACCATATTGATTATTTCTTCTTTGCCATAGCCTCTCTCTAATCCATCTTTTACAACTTCTTGGACAGCACCTACAAAATCCCCTTCGTTTTTTTCTAAATGTTGTTCGTAAAGCTCCGCCATTTCGTCTAATGCTTTTGCAGCTACTTCGTCAAGCCCTTCTTTGTTCTTTTTACCCGAAACAATACCTTCTGCTGCTTCGTTGGCTTCTTCTTTTATTTCCTCAATGGTCTTAGATTCTAACACTTCAATAGTTTCTAGTTTTATCATTTCAGCAGCCGCCATCACTTTTTTGCCATCTAAAATTTCATTCCCTGTACCTACAACTGGTGTATTATCTACTACCATTTTTTCAAGCAATTCTTGAGTAGCACCACTAGCCTCTAATTCTTTTTTAGCGGCTATTACTTCTGGGTCATTGGCAAAATCTGCTACTACTACTTCATTTGCTTGGTAAGGGGCATTAAACTCTAATTTTAGGTCTTGCTGTGGCTTTAATTCCTTGTTAGGGCTTTGCTCTCTTACAATATCTAAAATATCATTAGAGGTTAAATACCTATTGTCGTAAATAGTTCCTTTTTCTATTACTTGCTTAATAGCCTTTTCTGCTTTTAGTTGCGCTGCCTTGTACTTTTTATATTCGGCTTCTTGTTGTGCAGTAGCTTTACCTGTTGTCATTAAATCTAACAATGGTTGCATTTTTTTTTGGGCTTGGTTATACCTAGCTACCTCTGTTGCATACGCTACTGATTGCTGCTTATCATAACCCCTTTCTTTGGCTTCTTTGTAATAAGGTGTCAAAGTGTTTAAAAGGGAGTTTACAGCCGCTATTTCTTGTGGATTGCGCTTATTCCTTTCAATATCTTCATTCAATGCTTGTCGGTTCTCAATAGCATCGGCAATAGATATTCGTTGCTTTTCGCTGATAATCCTTCTGCCACTACCACCCGACAATAAATTAAGGCTAATCCCTAATGCAATGTCGTGAAACCCTGCTTTAACTTCTTCTGCTGCATTTATTTCTGTTTCTATTCCATTTGCTTTATCAAAAGCCCTTTCGGCACTTCTAATTAAAGCCATATCACCACCAAAGTGAATACCTTGCTTTAATGCTCCTTTTACTTTCCGTTCCGCTCCTTTGCCTAAAATATTTTTAATAGCCCCTGTTTCAGAAGACCTTAACACACCAGGCAATGATAATCCCAATACGTTAATCATTGACTTTTGCGCTGCCTTTTCTGCGGCTTCTTCACTACTAAATCCCGCATCAATGTATGTTTGGGAGTTGTTTTCTATTAGGGCTGGAGCCATCATTACAGCGTTCTTGGCTGCATTATCTAAAAACTCTGCGGTTTTAATAGCTCCTTTAGTTCTTAAAACATCTTGTATGCTTTGCAATGTTTTGTCGGCAACCGTTCTAGTTTTTCCCGAAAGTCTTGCTGCGTTAGCCAATCCAATTGCTTCTTGCCCTGTCGTTCCTGCTGCTGCGGCTTCCCTTGCTGCACCAAATACCGAACCCATTTTTTGAGTAGATAGCACACCACCTTCAATATACCCTAATGAACTAGCCAAATCCCCAAAGAATTGAGCCAACTTATTGTCTTTTCTGTCTTCTGGTCTTAAATCGGGTACTACGTTACTTACCTTTTTAAGGTTTTCTTTGTTTCGTTGTGCAAATAATTCGTAAATGTTAGGCTTTTTGTTAGCCATTAGTTGATCTCCTGCTCCTTGTATTGCTTCTAATCCCGAATATATTCCACTAGCAATTTCCATAGGCGCACGAAGCAACCCTTCTACTCCCCTTGCTGCGTTTACTACGCTTGAACCAATAATAGGCACTTGCTGTAAGTCGCTCATTATCTTTGTAGCGTTTTGCTGAAATTTACTAGGCAACCCTGCTAATTCCTCTGCTTTAGCGTCTAATGCTATTTGCGCCCCTTGATTAAGTTCTCCCTTATTTCTTGCATATTTAAGCGCATCTATTTTAAACATAGGGCTATTCATATAATCCCTTAGTTCTCGATTGATATTTTCGGCATCACCACCATATTTTTGGGCTATTAAAGTACCTCTATCTTGTGTTTCTAAATCTTTTCTGTTAATAGCTTTTTCAAATTCATTATCTGGGAGTAGTTCGCTAGCTTTTTGGGCTACAAATTCTTCTTTTCTCCTTACATTTTCATTAAAAGCATTGGCATAGGCTTGTATTTGCCTTTTAGTGCCTTTAGGTAGTTCTTTTTTAGCCATTAAAGTACCTAAATCTGCTGGCTGCTTAGATTTTAAATACTCGCTAATATCTTGCGCTTGCTTTTGATTAGCCATATCCACAGGAATAGGCATTTCAGGCTCTCTCTCTAACTTAAATTGCGCAAACCTTTTGTTTGCAGTGGACATAAAATTATCCTCAATAGGCTTGGTGACGCTTGGCACTCCCCCTTGGCTTGGTTGTGGCACTTTCATATTTACTCCCACCGCATCTTTTTGTTGGGTAGTCATAATAGGTTGTGCCTTAACTTGCTCGGATAAGGGCTTTACATATCCTTCAAATTGCCTTCCTACGCTTGGCTCACCCATATCCACTCCTTTGGGGAATGAAGTTTCGTCGTATTCGGGCTCTGCTTTCATAGCCTCTGCCATAGGGTCTAAAAACTCAACTTTGTTTTTATAGCCTAATTTTGGCATTTTAGGCTTGTTAGCCATTAGAGGGTCGCTTTCGGTATTTACTTCTGCACCTTTGAATGTTCCCATTAAAGACTCATTCATTTTAGGAGCTTCCTTAACTTGCTGCGCTTGCTGCTGTGCCTTTTTCTTTTCAGATAGCTTTTTCGCCATTTCTAGCAATGAATTATCACTAGAAATAACTTTTGTTGGTCTTTCTACACTTGTGCCCGAAATGCTAGGCTTAGGTGGCTTATATACCGACTTTACATCTTCAAGGTTCAATTGCGCCATAAAGTCTATATCCTCATCTGTCAAATAAGGGTCTGTACTCTTTAAATAGCTTTTGTACTCACTAGCGTAAGTACTATCATTACCTGCGTATGTTGGCTTTTTTGGCATTTTTAGTCTTGATTAAGTTCAGATATTTGTTCTTCTTCTCTTTTGCTACGTTTAAAAGCGTTAGGGTTGCGGTAAACGTAGTTCTTAATGCTCATATTGATGAGCTTAAATGGTGCTTCTGTATCTACTTCATAGCCTATTATTTTGTTAGGATTGTTTACATCATACTTAGGTTTCATTTTCATTTCAACAATGCCTTGAGCATCTCCCGACACCCAACCATTCACTTTTACTAAATCTCCCGAACCATCTAAACTAAATAATACACCCTTGCCGCTTTTTTCACTTGCAGACAAATCAATTAATCTTATTGCCGAACTTAGCGGTTTCCCTTCACTTAATTTCTTTTCAATTAACGCCCTCCTTTCTCTTGGCAATTGCTCGGATATAGCCTTAATAATGCTTTTGTTTGGTGTTACATAAACCAATGTGTTAGCTTCTACTTCATCCAAAGGTTCCCTGTCAGATAGTTTAGTAATAGCACTAATAAACCAAGACTCTTGCTTGTCTTTTTCAGATAGCCTAGCTTCCCTTCTTTCTGCTAAAGCCGCACTTTTTTCTGCTGCTGCTGCCCTTCTAGCATCCAAATCTAATTGACGTTGGAAATTGCGCTCTTGCCTAAATAATCTTACTCGTGTATCATCGTCTTTGGGTGGCGCAGGTTTTAACCCCGAAGTCATAGTCCTTAAAGCGTCTTGCTGCACTATTCTCATTTGCAAGTTTTCGTCTAATTGATTAAAATTAGGGTCTTTGCTTCTTTCTATTGCAGCATCATTCGCTAACCTTAAAAATGCAGGATTAGTTTTATATGAGGTGATTAATTCTTCTACTTCGGGGGTTAATGCTTCATAAGTATTGTTATTAAATAACACCTTTTCAACTATTGGGTTGCCTAATTTGTCTTGGTGTGGGTATCTAAAATATGTTCTATCAACCTCCCCCTTTTCGGGCATCCCTTCAACTTGTTCAGCAATAGGCTGCCATCCTAAATTCTTACTCAAATATGTTGCTGCCCTTTCAGGGGATGTCAATGATGCTAAAGTAGTAGGGCTTAAATCAACTTCTTGCATCCAATTAGGATTGGGTCTGCCATCTTTATATTGAGCATTTTCAATATAAACAGCCGCTTGGGTGTCGTCAATATATGGATGGTCTTGCTTTAATTGCGTAACAGCCTTAACCATATCTTCGTTGTTCTTTTTGGCTAAAGGCAAATTAACGGTTACTTCGGCTAACCTATTTCTAATTTTGGGGTCTCTTAATATTTGCTCTCTACTAGCACTAGGGTCTTTCAATCGTTCATTCACATAAGCATCCCTCGCTTCTTGCATTTTTTGGTATGCAATTTCATCGTACTTGGTTGCACTAGGATTAAACTTAAAAGTATCGGCTAAAAAAGTGTCTTCGTTCTCCCTTTCTTTTCTCTTTTGCTCTATTCCAAATTGCCTTCTTTGCTCGTTTAATTGGTCGTAAATAGGATTTGTCCTGCCGACTTGACTAGTATCTGCGACTATCCCTGCTAATAAGTTTGCCATAATAAAAAAATGCGTAAGTTGTTACACTTACGCAAATTTATACACTTTTTTGCTTTAAAGATAAAATTTTATATTAGGCATCTTTTTTAGGTCTGCCCATAGGCTTTTTAGCTTCTGTTTCATCTACTTTTTTCCGTAAAATAGCCAAGATATTCTTTGACATTTCATTGGTCTTTACAAAATAAACAAACTCATCAGCAGCGTTTTCTGGAGCATCACTACGCATAGCAAATGCAGTAGCGTTGGTCTCACCCCAAATGACTTCTTTGCCTTTTACCATAAACACTCTAGCAGCCAAAGCCTTCCTAAACATTAAACGATAAGCATTATCCTCATCATTTACTCTGCTTAAATAATCTTTAGGGAATGTTTCTGCATAGTACTCAATAGAGTCTCTCAAAATAGCAATTTCTTCTTTCTCGTTTAACCCTAGTACCATACAAATATTTTGCAATTCTGTATCCTCAAGTTCAGAAGCGTGCTTGATAGCAGCAGTTTTAGCAGCCCTCAATTCACTTCTAATCTTAGCATCAAAAACTTCATCTACAAGTTTATACAAAGGCTCAATACCTAAAACAGCAGTTGTTTGGTTTTCATTGTCACCTCTTTGTCTATGCGAAGCTAACATCAAATAGGTGTAAATAGCATCAGACATTGGAGAACCCATTGTAACATACAATTCACCTTGACTTTGCTCGGCATTAAACCTAATTTTATGCGCTCTTGTCATATTGCCCTCTTTGTCTGTTTCCGTAACAATAGCAATCTTAATATTACGCTTAGTAGAAGGGTCGTAAACATCACTACTAACTGGCAATACATAACTAACAGGATAACGCTTTACCCATTTTTCATCAACCAATTCATTTACGGGCGGTTTTAATAGTTTAAACTTTACCACCGTACCCGAAGCAGGAAGTTCAGGAAACTTGTACCCTTCGGGAAATTCATTAAAGCCATTTGCTTTTCTTAAAACTTGTGCCATATTTATTTTTTTGTTTTTATAATTAGGGGAGTGGACTATTTATCCACCCCCCAAAGATACTAAGAAAACAGCGTTTGCGCTCCAAATGCTTGTGGGTTATTCAACCACAAACCAATGTTAGAAGTCATGTCCATAGTCAAAACACGACGACCATTGGTAGCAGCAGGGGCAAGTCCGTCATAGTGTGTTTCACAAACCAAACCATCCATAGACATATAACGGTTAGCACCTGTTGTGATAGGTTCAGGCAAGTGAGCCAACTTGATGTAAGGTTGAGCAGAGTTTCCAATAGAATTAACTGTACCCGTTGGAATCCAAAACGCTTTCTTAGCAATTGGCATCAATGAAGTAGCGGCAGAACCTACCATCTCAACGTTGTCCAAATAACCAAGAGTTTTCAAGCGAATGTTGAATCCACCATACATAAAGTTTTCGGTTTCAAAGTCAATGCTACGACCATCAACTTGCAAACGAAGTGAAGATAAAGCACCACTTGAAGCCAATCCTTTCAACAAGTTAGAGTAAAGAATCATTGATGGTGTGCTACCTACTACCAAGTAATCTTTAGGTGAACGAGCAGCAACCAACAAGTTAATGAAGTCTGCAACGTCAGCCAAAGCAACAGTACCAGGAGTTGTAACGGTATCATTAACACCAAAGTTTACTACATATTGGTCAAGACCACGAGTAGTTTGGATACCACGACCATTAGCCCCCGCAATAGAGGGTGAAGCATCGGTAAACAAAGTAGAACCTAGTTGACCCTGCATAAGCGCACCCATAATGTTACCATAGTGGCTAGTAGCTAGTTGGAAGGCTTCATAAGGAGTAACGTAAGGCTTGCCATCTACTTCGGTACGAACTTGACTTTGTTGTGCAACGTCGGTAAGTTGTGTAGTAGTACGAACAATTTGAATTACGTTAGTCAATTTGGTTACACCCCAACGTTTAGGCTTAGGAGCATTAGAACCCGATTCTGATGCTTGAGTAATGTTAGTTAACCATTGACCTGCGGTAAGTGTTGAAGACGAACCGCTAACTGTACGAGCTGTAAAAGCAGCAGCAGAAGGCACGGTCATAACGATAATGTTAACGCCATTAGGCATTTGAAGAATATCGCCAACTTCTACCAATCCTTGACCCGCTGCGGGCAACCCCGAAACGTCAAATGGAGTTGCAGACGTACCATTACCTGTGATGGTGGCACCTGTTGTACTAATTTGTGAGTTCAAAGGGTTCTCATAGAAACCATTGAAAACGGGCTCACGTCTGTCTTCACGAGCGACTGACAAAATACCACCCATACCCTTGATGATGTCAAGAAATTCTCTGTTACGTCGAACAGCTACGATACGGGGGTCAAAATCTACATCCAACCAATCGGGTGCGATAGCAGATAAATACTGTGATGATGTTGTTCCTATTGAAGGCATTTTTTAAAGATTTAAAGGGTTAATTAATTTAAAATTCTAATTCTAGGCTTTTCACTTGGGGGAGGCGAAGCGTGTGTTTTTGGGTCTGCGCCTCTCAACTCATCGTGAATACTTTTTTTACCTAGTGATTGACCGTATTTAATGGCTTTCTCGATAATATCGGGTAAGTTTTTCGCTAAGGTCATATTCGCTAAAACTTTCGGGTCAACATTGCCATTGTCGTCCAAAACGGTCTGCAACAACAATGAAGGGTCTTTTGCTACTGCTCTAAGGTCTAGCTTCGCATCTAAAGGCACATTGAAATCGCCAAATTTTAATGATTTGTCCCTCACGAACTCATCAAAAGCGGGATTTTTGTCAATGGACTCTAAATATTCGGCATATTCTTTAGCTTGTTGCTCTGCCTTTGGGTCGGGCTTACGCTCATAAGCGGTAATTTTGTATGCTTCTTGCTCTTGCTTCAACTCCTCACGAGTTTTCTTCAAGTCAATTCGCAACATTCTTAACGCTTTAGCATCGTCCTCCTCATCTCCCGTAATGCCATATTTTTCTAGTGCTGTTTCGAGCAAAAAATCTAAGTCTTCTTTGTCAAGACTAGGGTTTTCACGCTCTATTTTCATTTTTAAAATGTCTACATCTGGGATTTTATCGTAATCTTTAGTAGATTTATCCAAAAATTCTTGTAATTTATTTTCCTTGTAGGCTTCTGTTAGTTGTTGTACAAATTTCTTGTCTTTTTCTTCCGTAAATCCCAATTCAGCAAAAGGGTCAAACGTTTCTTTTACTTCTTTAGAGGGTTCTTCATTGACAACTTCGTTTTTTTCGCTAATCGGTTCTGAAATTACCTCGCTAGGGGTTTCACTCGAAACTTCTTTAGGGTTTTCACTAGGAATGTCACTTGTCGTTTCACTAGTTTGTTCACTAACCGCTTCGGTAGTTTCACTTGACCCAAAAAAATCCGAAGTAGAATCCTCTGTGGGAACAAAGAAATTTAACTCCCCTCCTTGATAATTATTATCTACAATTTGTAGTTTACCTGTACTTTCCATATTTATTTATTTAACAAAAGTATAAAAAATTTCAAATCAACAAAAATAATTTAACTCAAAGGGAACTCTTGCAATTCTAATGGCTGTTCAAATGCTGTTTGTGGCTGTACCGCAGACTCAAAATCTTTTACGCTTTTAGCTACTTCTTTATTTTTGGCATTTGCTAGCTCTAACTTAACTTCGTTATCTCTTTGATTGTTTACATCTCTACCTAATGCTTGTACTTCACTTGCCTCTACTCTACCACTTGCATCAATTCTTTTACCTTCAAGTCTTATTTGCTCAATAGTTACTTCTTTTTCCATCTCTGCTTTAATTCTTTGTAGGTCTGCTTGCATCTTTAATTGATACTCTAATTGAATTGTCTGCTGTTTTGCTTGCTCTGCCATTAACGCCGATTGCTGCTGTACTTGAGCGTTCATAGCTTGCAATTCCATAGAGTCTTTTTTTGCTTGCTCCCTATTCTTTCTTACTACATTGATTAAATAGGCTTGCTTCTGTTTTACGTTTGACATATTATCTAACATAAATACGTTGTCAACGGTAATAACGCCTTGCTGCTGCCCTATTTTAATCTGCTCTTGTAATGATATTAATTCTTCTTGTGTTGGGTTCTCTGCTATGCTTACACTATAAAGATACTTATCTACGTCTTTAATAGACTTTAATGTTTTAATAGTTCCATCGCCCAATGCACTTGCTAATAATCCTGAATTACCATCTTTTACGATATACTGACAATGTCTTACTATATTGTGGACTACTTCTTTAATCATTTTCCTTTGATTAGCAAATATATCCGACAAAGCATTTTTAGTGCCTCCCATTGCCGCCCTTGCAATTTCGCTTACCGTTCTTGAATTAGGGGTTGAACCATCGGTTAAATCATTCAATCCTAATGTTTCTTTCATTAAATTAATATTGGTGTTTATCATTGTCCAATATTGCATTAAATCTACTCCAAATTGATTGCTAATAGGCTGTATCGGAGGGGATAATGGCTTTCCTCCTATCTCTACTCCTTGCGACCTATGTATCAATATTCCTCTATCAAAGAATAAATCTACTACGTCTTTTGGTGTTAACTTCTCCGCCCCTGCACTTAAATCAATACTTTCCAAAGCGTCATAGTTAATCGCATATCCAGCAGGTACTTGAGTGTTTAACAAATGCTGTAATTTATAATAAGCATATTGAATACCATCTGCATAGGCTATTAACTCCTCAACTCTACTTTTAGCCATCATATTGTGAACATCACAACCATATACCCTAATGCTAGGCTCTACTTTGGAAATGTTCATTTCATTACGCATCATATTGCGCTTTTTGTGTACATTAAACACTGTATCAGTGCCTATAATCCACTTGCAACAATAAATATTCTCAACTTCGGCTTGCTCGTATTCGTTGTCTTTTTGTATCTTTTCTGGGTTTGTATAGCTATATACTTTATTGCCATCTTTGGTAACTCTCTTTTCAAGTATTCTTTTGTCTGTTGACCGTATTTCTAGGTCTAAAATGTACACCGAACCTTTTAACCAAAACTCATTCCAAGTATTATAAACGCCCCAACTAAATTGACTACCACCAAACGTTTGAGATCCTTGCTGACCTAACTTGTAAACTTCTTCAATCTGACCTTTCGTTAACTCCCCATCACTCATTTGTATCAATTCAGAAACAGGAACGCTACGAACCAATCCTATATATCGCCAATCGCTAAAATCGGGCTTTAAACAGTAAGACATTACTAGATTTCTTGGGTCTTCACGCAAAATTCTAATATCTGCCTTGTTTACACACTCTGTTTTTACTACGCAAACACCATATTTAACCATATCCATATTGAGTAGTTGCATCATATACTCAAAGTTATTATAGCTAAATACAGTTTCTACTACTTGCTCTAATTCCATAGCGGTTCTATGCCTCATCCCCAATTCTTTTACCGCTAATTCGTCCATGTCGGTAGCATCCCCTTGCTCAAATTCTAACCCCCCTGTTTTAAACACTTCTTCACTAGCATTCATTTCCTCTAGTTGCTTTCTAAATGCTATTTTCGCTTCATTATAAAGGATTTCTTTCTGTATTTCTTCTTGGGCTAAATCGTCTATTGGATTAATTTGTGGTCTAAACGTCAATTCCGCTAATATTCCGTTTACTACGGTCATCAACTTAGCCATAATAGGCAATACACGCCAATCCACTACCAATAATTTGTTTACACCATCTTCTCCATTGTTAAAAGTACGCTTATACTTCTCTGTTGGCTGACTACCTCTAGCATACAACGTATATTGGTCATAACGGTTTCTACTCGACCAACCAATAGTATTGCTAGGCAAACTATTATATCGATACATAGCGGCTTGAGCATATTGCTGCATCCACTTTTTATCTAACTTCTTTTTAGGGTCTATGTTTTCATCTGGAAAACCAAATGGTATGCCATCCATATAAGCAAATTTGTTTCAAAAATACACATTTTTTATTTGTAAAAACCAAAAATTTGTTTTACATCTTTAAATTCCGATTTCGTTTTGTTCATTTTGGGCTTTCTTATGTCTATTAATAATATAGCATAGCCAAAAGCCATCGCCAAATCCGAAACAGTAGTGTCCGAAGGATTAAACGACTTCCACTCATCTATCAAATCCAAAAACTCCACTTCGTTAATATGATTATTGATATAAACATCTGTTAATTCAGTGAAATTATTGGTTGTTGTTGTACTCGCTTTTATGCCCCTTTCGTTCTTCCCTTGCAATCTTGTAGCATATAAATCTAAGTTTATTTTCTCCATAAATTGTATTAAAGCAGGTTTATCTCTCTCAATTAACGCTTCACAACCAAAATACAACATCGCTTTAATAGCATCTTGGTAAAAATCTTCGGGATTAGGTCTTCTATGCTTGTAAATACATACGGGAGCTTCTTCATAACCAAAATTATACATTTCATTACTCTTACACATCACTACAAACGCTCCTTTAGATAATGTCCTTTTATTTTCTCTAGTAATAACAATATTATGGTCGTATGTATCCACTCCCATAGAAAATAAATGATTGTTTGCAGGCGCTTTTACACCCATCCTATCGTAATGTCTATTCTTTAGTTCTTCGGGCATTACAAAGTCTTTTGCAAACAAAAACTGCCCATTAGGGTTCTCTACAAACCTTACATCACCCCACTTATCATTACACCACACCAAATCCCCTACAATATACCTTTTATCGCTAAATTTTAACTCCATTTCCCTATCTCCTAGTAATATAGGGTTAAATACACATCGCTCACTATCACTTAAAAACGCTTCTTCAATGCTCATAGGGTCTTTACGGATAATAGAAGCTAACTCACTAGGCGAAGCCCTTTTTGCTTCCCTTTCCTCCATAATCTCTTTAATAGCCCTTTCTTCGTCTGCTATCCCGTACTCATCCAAACATCTTACTTTATGACCAGGAATAAACATCCTCAACATCCCAGAAATAGTTTGCGTTACCTCTCTGCCTTCTTTGTTTTTAGTACCTAAAATAGATTGGTCGCTATTCATCCACATACTTATCATAGCCTTATTGCCCCCTTCCATATCTTCTACGGTTGTTGTGTGTAAGGTCTTACCCACCAAACCACCATCAAAGTCTTTTAAACAAAATTGCACTACTTGCCACCTATTGTTAATATCTACGTCTTGAGGTTTACCTACTTCATCCGCACCATAAAATCCTAATTTTTGACCATCATAAGCTACTGCATTACTAGCTTTATAATCTACTTTAGAATCTAATTCCTCATCTAAGTCCGCATCTGCCCTATTATCGTAAAACCTCAACTCCTTATCTGATACCTTGCCCGTTGTATTCATATTGGACTTGGCTACTTGAAAGAAATAAGGCAATTTTCTATAAGGTGCTATTACACACTTCCTAAACAACTTCAAAGCATCATCTTCTGTTTTACTTTGAATACCTGCGTTAAAATTCTTACTCCTAGTACTACTCTCAACACTTATGCACCCTAATATATATGATTTACCTGAACGCCTTTTTGTTAGTAAAAGTGCGCCCATGTGTTTAGGATGCTCAACTACATACTGCCACAAATAAAAAAACTGCCTATCCATATCTCTATATCTAGGCAATCCAATATCCATTTGAAATACGCTTAAAAAGTACCAGTTTAACCCAGTTATATATGTCGGCTTGCCATTGTTGTAAAACCAAAAGCCTCCTAATCTATACTTCCAACAATCATTGATAAAATCCGCTAATTCTTCATGTACATAGGTCTTGTCGGTCTTCCTCCTCGCATCTTCTATCTTCTTCCACTCTTTATAGTGCTTAAATCGCTCATCTACTTGCCACTTCTGGAATCTCTCGTGCTTGTGTGCCTTAAAAACTCCAATATGCACTAACTTACCATTGATAACACCATAACCAACAGGAGGCAAGTAACAAGTTACGCCCTCAACATCTACACTAGAACCGTTTTCTATATGCTCAACCATAACTAAAATGTATGTCCCTTAGCAACCATTTCAGGAGTAATAGCAACCTTTTTAGCAGTATCCATCAACTCCTCATCAAATGAAAATATCTTCTTAAATCTACTATCCAAATGCTCACTAATCTTATTTAAACTCTCTAAATACTTGTCTTTAAGCAAAACAGCTTTCATCTGCTTCTCAGGGTCTGCACCCTCATCCAACTCAATAGGCTTGTTTACCCTCTCCACAAATTCATAAAAGGTATTCTGCTCCGAACAATACAATGTCCAATCATTATTACGATAAACCTTCAATAACATCTTTACCTCAAAATCCGTACTTGTATGACCCATATACTTAATATCCAAAGATATTACTTCTCTCCGCTTCTTTAAATCCGGATACTCCCTTACATAAGGACTATAAGGGTCTAACAATAAAGCACAATAACGTATGTACTCATTCTGCCTTAACTCCCCTACTTCGGGCTTTAAACCATCTAAAATAGAATACTCGTCAAAATAATTACCCTCAAAAAAAGGGTCTATCAACATACTAGAACACTTACCCCTATACTTTTCCTTCCAACTTACTTTTGCCATATATTTCAAATATTTGTTGCCTTATCTCATCAGCAAAACTCTCCCTCGCATCCACAACACTATATACTTCAAACCTCAACTCCTCACTAGGCACACATAAAACGTGCCAATCATACATCTTCTTCTGTAATAACACACTCATCCTCTCCGTATCACCACAATAAACAACCAACAAAGGTTTCGCCATATCTATCTCTTATAATCTAACTTGTCCAAATGTATAACATTATACACCTTACCGCCAAATTTATATTCATTCCGCCACTTCTCATTAAAGTAAACCTCATCACCCACATCCAAACCCTCTACCCTACTCCTTACAATCCCTACCCCAGCCTTCATATCGTCCGTCATCCTATTACTAGCACCAACAGCAATCAAAAACCCCACCTTGTCCGCTTTAACACCTTCCAACATAACATTACCATTCACCCCCTCCATTATCCCATCTCTCATCACCCATAACACCAAATCACCACTAACATACCAATACACTTCCCCACCCTCAACTATCTTATTCTTGTACACTTTCGTATCCCCTACCAAATGATAATCGAAAAATACCCTATAATCCAACCCAACCCTATCCCCTTCCTTCAATCCATCCACTCCACTAGAATATACTATCGCCTCACTCTTAGCATTACGCTCTACATTCTCCTCACCCGCTAAATACAATGTCCCACAATCTAACTCTAACCTCTCCTCCCACGCATTATCACCTCCTACTAACTTAACTAATAAACTACCCCTTACAGCTTTCATATAACACTTGATTTTAATTACTAAACGCTACGCTCACTAACAACAACAACATTCCCCCTAAATGCCCTAACCCTATCACCACTAAACATAAAATTAGGATTAACCCAAAATACCAAATCATAATGACTAGGACTAATAATACAATAACGAACCAACTCCCTTACAGCACCCTTAAACGTATTAACACTCCTAACACCCGACAACTTCATAAAATATTCCCTATTAACCCTAACCCAATCCTTACCACTCTCCATCCTATTCGCTATATGTATAAACAAACGCAACGCAGGCAAACTCAACATCATCAAAACCTCATCATTCAACTTACTATGATACAAACTCGTCCTAGACTGCAAATCATACAAATAACTATCATTAACCAACACACCCCCAACACTCCTATACTTATCACTTACATAACTCATACTACACCTAATCTCCAACCCACACCTAAACGGACTCTTATCCAACGTGCTCTCATCAATCTCCATTAACTTCTTCATAAAAAACAAAAATACGCCATTTTGACAACTTACAAAAACAAAACACCAAACAACCAATAAAAAAACCGTCAATTTCGTGACACCCACCAAATCCCACCAAACATAAGCCCAACAAAGCTTTCCAACGATTTTTTTACAAACACTTTGCTACCCTATATATTATAGTAGGAAAGTAATACACTCAAAAATAACCCGAAACACAAGCCCAACACACATCCTAGCCATTTTATACACCGTCAAAATTTTGACACCTACTTCGCAAACCATTGATAACCAATACCACCCAAAAACAACAAAACTAAAATAAATAAATACACAAATCAAAAACCTAAATAGGTGATACCAGAAGCCTAAATGAAGGATAACCCCCCACTTTCCCAACCCCTACCCCCCAACCGGAAATCGAAATCCTCCACCGGGTACCTTCCATGTCCCCAACTAACTTTTACTTTTAAATCATCCCTCCTGTGTGTGTTAACTTTTACTTTGACAAATTGTTAGCTCGTGTAATTAACTTCAATCCTGTACCTATATATATACACTACATTAAACACATCAATACCCTATATTATGCGCCTATATGATTACTACAATCATTCAATAATTACATTAGTTTCAATATACAATTCGATACACAACAGGAGCAACAAGGTAAACTAATGCCGAAATCGTATTATAGTTTGGTTGGTGTGGTTTACTATTTGTTGAGAAAGATAGGAGGGGTAAAGGGATAACCCCCACCCGCCAATTATACCTTTACAATCACTCTTTTTTTTATCGTTTCGTTATGTGATTAATCTATTTAATTGGTTATTAGTATTTTAGTGTTATTTACTTTTGTTTATGTTGTGTTATAGTTTGTATTAATTATTGTTTATGATTAGTTTTGTTTATTATGAGTAACAAGGTTATTAATATAGGTCGTATCAAGTTGGTGCCTATTTCAGATTTTGAAATGTTGTTATTATTTCATTATGGTGTTGGCTTGTCTGAGATAGTTAAGGTTCAGGGTTTGCGTTCGCATGTTAGCGTTATGGTGTCGTATTATTTGCGTGTACGTTGCGGTGTTGCTATTGTGAGAAGTGCGCATCTGTTAGGATTCAAACATTCAGGATTAGTTCACAATCATTTGAAATTAGCGAAGGAATGGAGTGGGCAAAGTAAGAAGTTGCGGCGTGAAGATTTTGTGTTGTTGTTATTGAAATGGAATGATATTTTAGAACCTTATAGGCGGTCAAGAACAGTTCAAGAGCGTAACGCTGGATGGTTGGCAAGGAGGGCAAAAAAAAGAGCAAAAAAGCGTGCTTTAAAGGCTAAAAGAAAAGAAAAGGGTAAAGGATAGTTACATTGTTAATATTATTTAAAAAGTTTGGTTAATTGCTTTATTTTTTGTAGTGCAATTCCTTTGTTTTTTTATGTTGTTTTTTGGTGTGTTTTCCCTTTGTTTTTGGCTCCTAATTTCGGGAGCTATTTTTGTGATTTTTCTTACTTTTTACTAGTTTGGTAATTTATTTTAAAATTATTTTTTAGGCTCTATTGCTTATCTGTATTGCGTTTCGTCGTATTATGTAAAAAAATGTTTGCAAAAAGTTTGGAAAAGTGATTTTGATGATATTATCTTTGTGTCAACAAACGAAAAAAATAATAACAATTAAAAAAATAAAACAATGAAAAATCAAGAAATGTATTTCGTATTTGGAACAGCAGTTACAAGCGGATACGAAGAAACTGTTTATCTAACAAAATCAGGTGAAATCAAAACAGATGTAGACAAAGATGACTTGATGCTGTTTGAAACCTCAAACGGCGCATTTGAATACACTAAGGCAAAAAATTTAGATTTGGCTGATTGGGACAAACTTTCTAATTTTTAATAGTACTATCGAATGAAAAAAAGACAATTGCAGATGCTACTCGGTGGCGTTATTATGTTCGCTATAATATACCTTATAGGGCTAATTTATATGTGGGCAATTTTAACTGCTGCAAAGATTTTTGAGTAAAACAATTTTTAACAATTAAAAACAACAAAACAATGAACACATACAAAAAATACTGTCCTAATGTATTCGTAATGGAAAGCGAAAGCGAATATCAAAGAGGCGAAACCGCTATAATTTCAACAAAGTATGGCAAGGAACACGAAGTAATAATTTTTAATAAAGTAGCTACAAAAGGAGATAAAAAATATTATTCTATTGTTCGTGCTGATGGTTACAATGTGCAGGAAATGGCAAAAGCGAAAGCCGAAAGGTTACAAAGTTGGGCGGAAAGTGCACAAAAGAAAAGCGAACAATACTATTTAGCAAGTCAAGAGGGGAAGGATTTTTTAAGCTTGGGCGAGCCGATAAAAATAGGGCATCATTCGGAGCGCAGACACAGATCCTTAATAGAGCGAAACTGGTCAAGAATGGGCAAGAGTATAGAGTTTGACAATAAGGCAAAAGAATACGAAAGCAGGGCGGATTATTGGGCAAAGCGAGCGGACACGATTAATCTATCAATGCCAGAAAGCATAGAATTTTACGAGTATGAACTAGAAAAGGCTATTGAATTGCAAGATTACTACAAAAAGAATCCCGATAAAAGAGAGCATAGTTTTTCCCTTACGTATGCAAGTAAAGCGGTAAAGGATATAAAAGACAAACTAAACACAGCTATAATATTGTGGGGCGAACCTGAACAAGGCGAGGAGATAAAGCAAAAAGAAGCGGAAGAAAAGCAAGCCAAAGCAAAAAAGAAATCCAAATTAAGTGACAAAATAGAGTTATACGGAGGTTTTTTTGCATTCAATAATGAGCAATTAAGAGAAGGCATACAAAAGGCAAAAGATAGAGGGATACTTGAGGATGGCGAAAAGGTAACGAATTTCGGAAAAGGGCTATACATCCCATCAAAATACAAAGAACATTTTTTTAAATAACCAATGTAAATTTTTTACCCCTTTAGCTGCAAGTAATAGGCTTTATTTCGGTTCGAATCCGAAGCAGCTACATAAATACCTTCGTGCAAGGTATGAGCGCAATATTTGCCCTTAAAATCTTATTGTAAGATAGCACCGCCGAGCCATTGCACTAGAGGCAAACATAACGGAACAGCGTACAGCCAAACGGGACGAAAGTATGAGGCTTAAAACAAACCTAATAAATTAAGCGTTTGCAGACCTTAAAAGGGCGTAAATAAGTGTTGTAAGGCACGACTGCAATAAATTAAAATGCTAATAAAACAACGTAAATAAGGCAAGCAAGAGCCGACTACTTCGGTAGATTGTAATTAGCTAATAAAATAAGGGATAAGCACGAAGCAAATGGGGAGTATTGCCCCGTATCCCTCCGCAATTTTTTAACACTAAAAACAAAGCAACAATGAAAAACGTACTAAACAAGATTTTAAGGCTATTTTTTAAGCCTTTGCCCTCCGAACCAATAGAACTAAATAAAGCCATTAGATTGGCTAAAAATGTAGGCAGGCTAAACAGATTACAAGCGCACGGATTAAAGCTAATAAATAGCGGACAAATTTCTAAAGAATGGTTTTATAAGTTTGAAACGTCGGGAATTAGACGAAGGAGGCAGCTATACTATCGTAATTGTATAAAGTATTCCTATGTACTTTTTAAAGCATAAGCAATATGTTGTTTTGGAAAATGTTTATACTATGTACGATAATTGTCAACTTGATTAAAATAATGCTCGATGATTAAACAAATAGCCTTTATGCTTAAATTCATTGATAAAGAGTTGAGCGAAGCCATTATCCTACAAGATTTTTTTACCCCAGAAAATAGGGCTTTAATTTGCGAAGCCTTGCACAACAAAACAGACTTTACCATTGATGAAATAAACCTAATAATGTACAAAACTAGAAGCACAATAGTTTGTTAAAAACTTTTTTAGACGAGCAGCATTTTATTACTTTACACAAAAAATACACGATGGACGATAAACAAATATGGGATTGGCTTAAACAGATGAAAAATCAAGGCTTATCAATGCTTAAAATTAGCAAGTACGCTAGATTGGATTATAACAAGTTTATGGCTCAATTAAACCTACACAGCACCCCAGAAGATTTTTTTACCCCAAAACAAAAAGAGCGACTACTCGAAAAGATTAATCACATTAAAAACGTATGCAATGAACCACTATAAAAGGCATTTAAACTTTGAATTTGACAAGTCAAGCAAAGAGTATCAGTTATGGAAATGCAATGAGATTTTGCGGATGATAGCTAGGGTAAAAGACCGAAACGAAGACTTGCAAAACACTTGCATTAAAGTATATGGATTGAACGGTCACGGCACTCCAAGATGGGATATTGACAGTTATACTCAAGTGAAATGGAATTTAAAAATAATTTCACGATTGCAGCAGTACTTTAACAATACACTTAACAAGATAGCAAGATTTTCAGAACCTATTAAAAAACAACAACTGGCTACCTAACGTATGGTGCTTTGCGAGGTTTTTCGGGATGAGAAACGCAAGCCTATCAGATTAAAACAAAAGATTACAAGTACAAAACAAACATTAATATTAACCTAAAGCCGAAAATCATCGCAAAACACTTGTTATAACTTCGGCTTAATTTTCACAAAGATTATGATAGTAGAAATTAAAGAATACACAAAATGCGAAACTTTAATATTAGTTTCAGAAATAGTAATGGTTCAATTTAAAGAGAACTTAAATCATTAAATCATAAATTATGGAACAGAAATTCAAAAGAGGGAACTTAGTAAAGGTGCTTATTGGACACCAAATTTGGAGCAGTAAAGAAGGTGTAAAAGATATTTCGCCTGATGATGTAGGTAGAACTGCATTGATAGAATATAGTTACAACGATAAATATGGCGGTGGCAATACGAACGACTACTCAATTATGTGGACTGACACGGGAAGCACCGTTGCGTGGAAAAGCACCAATGAATTAGAATTAATTGATGAGGGTGGAGAACATTTATTTGTCGAATGTTTAGCTAAAAGAGAAGCAATATCAAAAGCCAATACTGATATAAAACAGATTGTGAAAACTTGGGCAGAGAAAGAAGGCAAATTAAGTTCTGAAACTATTTTATTTCTGTTTGATAAAATCGGCTACAAAAGTTCATTCTTGCGAAACGGGGAGTTCTATGCGTTGTTTGCAGATTGGGGCGACCTATATCCGCTATTTGATGTGATAATGACTGCAAAAATTGAGCAAGATGTAACAGGCATATTGAAAGAAAAATGCCCTGCCGATTTTAAGAATAAAATAGTTGAATTTTTTAATGAAGTTCAATCAATTAAATCATTATGAGCGTTGGCAATTTTTTGTTTTCTTTTTTACTTCCACAAAAGTTTAATCGGAGGACGAATATAGTGCTTGCGTATAATGGTTTGCGTGTATAAGAAGTGGCGGATTAAAACTCCAAAACTTTCAATACAGCACTACACTTTAATTGAAAAACGAATGTTGAATATACCAATGAACCCGCCATTTTTTATACACGCTGTTATGCGTATGTGTGGCGGTTATTTAGCACATAACTTAATTTGAAAACGAAACAGAAAAAATAAAAAATAGAAGCGATGGCAAAAAATCAAACACCAACACAGAAAATGATGGAATGGGTACTTAAAAACCTAAACCAAGAACTTGAAAAAGATTATATATTAGACCAATCACTTGAATCTGCATTTGATTTGACTTCAATATATGAGAAGCAAAAAATGAAGGACTTTTTTATTGCAGGTATTATGCTTGGAAGCGGAGCGTACCAACTTAAAAAAGAATTTGACACAGATGAAGAATTTAAAAAAATGTATTACAAAATATTTCCTGAACAATGAACTACGAAACATTAATTATTGACCATTTGAATGGAACGCCAAAAGAGAAGTATGAATACTTGCTCAAATTGGAAAAAGAAAACACTGAAATGAAAGGTGCTTTACATAATGCTGCATTATGTTTTGAATCTCTTTCTAAAACCGCAAACGAAGTTGAAACACTTTCAAGTATGAAAAGCATTTTTGAAGCATACAGAGATGTGTTATCTAAATACAAACAAAAATTTGAAGAATGAAAACAGAATTAGAAAAGTTTATTGAATGGATTGAAGGCTATAACGAATTTTGTTATGATAACAGCAAAGATCTTGTTTTTGATACATTTGGAGAAAACAAGGTTCTTTCCGAAAGTGCTAAAAAATTTTACTCACAAGGTTTGGTTATTGAAAGAATTTTAACAAGAGCAAAAGAAAAGAAACTTATTGAAGCACAAAAAGATGAAACTATAAGATTTCTTTCTTGGCTTTGTAATACAAATAAAATTCAAGACATTCTGGATCATAAGAAAACAGAAACAGAACTTTATGAGCAATGGATTTCAAAAACCTAATTGCTTTGAAAAAGCAAAAGCGGGTGGGCTATTTTTTATTTTTTCATTCACGAAACTGTCCTATGAAAACGAAAGGTAGCCACATTACGCATAACGTGATGCAGCCTTGCGTTAGTGCGGGCTTAAAATGCACTACATTTTGTTTAACAACTAAATTTTAATAAAATGGCACAAAAGATTGATGAAACACTAACTCCCGCATTACGCAAGACTGCTGTTATATGCTGTGGCGTTTTGGAACGAATGGAACTTGGATGGATGAAACTTGAAGATGGCACAAGGTGTATGCCGTACATTAAAGGTCATTCAGATGAAAATATGTATAGAGTAAACAACTGCCCTTCGTGTGGCAAATATGTTAGGGATGTGATGGTCGAGCCATAGCATATAACG
>ERZ869925.61-NODE-61-length-60497-cov-6.753268_pt1 | contig 60497 bp, 105 predicted proteins | sample MGYA00579311_ERZ869925 | MGnify/ENA primary metagenome ERZ869925 (study PRJEB32216, sample SAMN09231817) | wastewater metagenome | place: USA: Maryland | collected 2016-07-30 | study: EMG produced TPA metagenomics assembly of the PRJNA472060 data set (Reclaimed...
CCTAGATACTCTCCATTCTGAAATATGCAAGAAATGATGCCAATGGTGCTAGAATGGTATTATGCTTGTGTAAGTGTGGTCAACAAAAAATTATCGCAATGAAATCATTAAAATCTCATTTAACTAAATCTTGTGGTTGTCGTAAAACAAAGTATTTAAGAGGAAGTGGGTGTGGAGATATTGCGTGGCAATTTTATAGAAGAATAAAAAAAGGAGCTTTAGATAGAGGAATTCCATTTGAAGTTACAATAGAAGAAATTTGGGATACATATTTAAAACAAGACTCAAAATGTGCCATTACTGGATTACCAATAAAATTTGTCACTGACTATAATATTCAAGTATCACAAACCTGTTCTGTGGATAGAATTGATTCTAGAGGAAGTTATACAAAAGACAATATCCAAATTATTCATAAGCGTATAAATATAATGAAAGGTAATATGAGCATGGAAGAATTTAAATATTGGATATATCATACGTATAAAAATTTACAACCTACTGAAAATATCCATGTTGAACATGTTCCTTGTATGGAGAAATTATATGAAGTTGAAATCAATTAAAAAACTGCATTATAAACCAGTAAAGTATGATATTGAGACACAAAATCACAACTTTATTGCTAATGGTATTGTAATACATAATTCTAACGCCAGATTTGTATTCGATGGCGAAAAAATGTATTGTGGTAGCAGAACTGAATGGAAACGAAAAGTTGAGGGTAATCTTTGGTGGCGATGCTTAGAACAATACCCCCAAATTGAGGAATTTTGCCGCAATTTCCCCCATACTGCTATCTATGGCGAAGTTTTTGGGTTTAATAAGGGTTTTGATTATGGTGTGGCCAAAGGAAAGTTAGGGTTTAGGGCGTTCGACATACTTACGACCTACACTGCTGAACGTCAAGCCTGGGATAGTCATGATGAAGCTAGGGCCTGGGCAAAAGAAATCCCATTTGTTACGGAAATCTATCGGGGGCCATTTGATTATGAACTACTGAGTTCTATTGCAGAGGGGGATATGCCAGAGGGGGAAGGTAAGCATATCATGGAAGGGATTGTTGTTAAACCACTAGAAGAACGATGGACTTATGAGTGTGGGCGTTTACAGCTAAAGCTCGTGTCCAGTCGTTATCTTGAAAAGAATTAACAAAAGAAAGCTGTCGCAGACATGTACAAACTAATACCTCTACTATTACTATTTGCTGGATGTTCTGGCACTAATGCAACGGTTATTCCAAATACGACCCCAATGCAATATAAAACTGTTGCAGATGTTCCTTTTGCATCAGTATATGAAGTAAAAATAGATGGGGTTGACTATTTAATCGCCAAGTGTGCAGAAGGGGTAAGTATTATCCCTAAAGTTAAATCTGACGCCGAAAAACCATTTCCTATACGTCAAACAGTAAGGATTAAATAATGAATACACTAATACTAATTCTAGCCCTAGCTGCTGGCCAAGAAACTAAAACCCTAAACCGCAGTTATTATCAAAGTGGTGACAAGTTCCAAAACTCAACTCGTCTAGGCTCCCAATCATACAAGACTGAGTATAATGGGCGAGACTATCGAAGGGGTAGCTCTAATACTGTTAGGGGAACCACCCAAACTAACTACTCTGATGGCACTGTAATCAGGGAGAAGTACCTAAACGGCCAGCCCTACATTTCCCAGTATAATGAACGTGGTCGCCCCATTCCCCCCGCCCCCAAACAGGCTGCCTCTTTTGGCAACACTAGAAATTATTATCAAAATGACCGCCATATTTACTCTGGACGTGTGGGAAATACCGATTATACTTATGATAACGATTTGAATCAGTATCTGTACTCTCCACCTAGTAATTTTCAACCACAACCAGACTACCGCCCACATCATGACCTTGAGCTTGACCGTGATAATTACATTAATGGGTTTAGAGCAAAGTGGGGGATAAAGTGAAAGTCAAAGAATTGTTAGATAGTCCTGATAAGTGGACTAAAGGTGCTTTTGCTCGCACAGTAACAGGCGACCAAAGATTCCCCAACAATAAACATGCTAGTTGTTGGTGCTTATATGGGGCTATATTGAAATGTTGTGAAAATCAAGACTCAAATGAAGTCTATAGTAAAGTTAGTGACTATATTCAGAATACTCTTGGTATTCATACTCCACCATGTATAAATGCTTTAGTCTCATTCAATGACAGAGAAGAAACTACATTTGAAGATATTAAACAATTGATAACAGAATTAGATATATAGGAGTATCACTCTTGAAGGTTAAAGACCTATTATATAGTCCTACAAAATGGCTCAAGAATTCGTTCGCAAAAGACGAAAATGGTAAGGTGTGTCATTCTACGGACGACCAAGCAGCGTGCTGGTGTGTGATGGGGGCAATAATTCGGTGCTATCCCACTAAAAATCCTGATGACTATAACCGATACTGTGATATACTAGATAGTATCTTAGAAGAAATCGCCCCTCATACCACGATTAGTGTTTGGAACGATATGGATACTACTAGCTTTGAAGACATGCGAAAAGTTATAGAGAAACTAAACATCTAAGACTCAAACGGCGTCGGCCTTACGAAGATAGGAACATATGATGGACACTACACAATTTATGCACAAGTTTTACGTTGACGCAGGACCAGTTAGACGTATCTTGTTGGCTCGTAACTACTTAGAAGCGGCTATTTTAACAGCAATCCATAATTCAACCTGTCAGAAGAAACAACTGTCAAAACATGTGTATATCTCTGAGAGAGGTTTTGTTACTGACCGCCCAGACAAATTGAGGTTATACGGTGAACATGTTTGCAGTTCTCAAAGAGTTTTAGAACTAATGACTGAATATATTCCACCACAAACATGATATGATTTCTAAACAAGACAGAAGAATAATGTATATGGCATTAAGAGATGCTGTTTATAGATGCTATAATACAAAAAACTCTAGATATGATAGTTACGGAGAAAGAGGTATTACAGTTTGTGAACAGTGGAGGCTATTACCAAACCCTAAATTAAATAAAGAACTTCAGTGCATAAATAGATTAATATTAGATGTATTTGTTCAGTGGTCAACGAATAATGGATGGCAAAAAGGATTACAATTAGACAGAATTGATAACGACGGCAACTATTGTCCTGAAAATTGTAGATGGACAACTCGCAGAACAGAGCAATTAAATCGTAGAAAAGAACGTAATACAACATCTATATTTCGTGGAGTATGTTTTGTTATAAAATATAGCAAATGGAAAGCCGCAACAGAATCTAATAATAAAACTATACATATAGGTATGTTTGATACTGAGCTTGACGCAGCAAAAGCTTACAACCAATATATTATTGAACATAATTTACCACAACATTTGAATACTTTTACAACAGAAGAATTATTAATACCAGTTACAAAAAAAAGAACTAAAAATTATAGTTCTTCATATTTTGGAGTATGTAAAGCGAGGTCAAAAACATCTCCCTGGAAAGGTGCTATTACAATTAATGGAAAAGGAATTCATTTAGGAGTATTTAAAACAGAAACAGAGGCAGCACAAGCATATGATAATTTTATTATTACAAATAATCTTGATAAACCACTAAATTTTAATTATGAAAAAACTAATTAAAGTCACTTCCAAACACATTAAGAACAGTAAGAAGAAACCCGGTGGATTTAACAACTATACATGTCCTATTACACTTGCTCTAAAAGATGCTGGTTATCCATCAAATCTATCAGTAGATGGTAAAAAGGTAACACAGCAATCTACAACCAATTGACGTGGGGATATAATTTATTTGTAAGTATACCTCTACCAAAGTCTGCACAAAAGTTCGTAGAAGCTTACGATAAAAAAGGTGGTAAGAAGAACGCCAAACCTTTTAATTTCTATCTAGAAGCCCCAGTATCATACTCTGACAATAATTGGATAATCTGAGTCTCAAACGGCGACGGCCTTGACGAAGAAAATTGTTGTGTTATACTGGACGCATGACTTCTAAAACTCTCCAACGCTGCGTCCGACTTTCCACGAATATGTTTTCGTTGCCCGTAGGTCACAATAAACATTTTTCCTATATTTTGCAGAGAAACAAGGTCGTAGGACTTGGGTGGAACAATGCGATTAAAACTAACTCTCTTAGTAATCGCTTCGGCCACTATGCTGGTAAAATTCACTCTGAGATAGCTGCCCTTAAGTCTGTAATCTACAAGGGGTTGGACTACCGCCGTTGCATCTTAGTTAATGTTAGGCTCAACAATACTGGCGAACTTCTAATGAGCCGCCCCTGTACATCATGTAGGAATATGATTGACATATTTGGTTTCGAGCAGGTGTGGTATACCAATCAAGATGGGGAGTTTGTTCAACTATGACGCTACGCGAGTGTAAAAATGTTGTGGTCTGTTTCATCATTCTAGTACTATTCATTCTTATGGTGGTTTAATGGGTCTTAATGGACGCCCAATGTGCAAGTTTATTCGTGACCATATCACATCACAATTCCCCTGCCAAAACTGTGGTGTACGAGAAAACCTACAATTCCACCATGTTGACAGGGCCGAAAAGCATGGTACAATAAATGAGATAATCAGAAGTCATTCAGTAAATAGATTGATTGCCGAGATAAACAAGTGTTGCCTATTATGTAATGCCTGTCACATAATTCATCACAACTTTAAGCCCATTTTACATCTCACTAAATTCAATTTTCTACGGGAAGACCTATTCCCACTGGCCCACGAATATGTTACAAATCTCCAAAACAATCGAGAACCTAAAGAATCAGATTAAAGGATTCAGGTCTGGCACAATAAGTCCCGCCTTTGTAAGTTCCATAAAGGTAATGTACGATGGCCAAATGACACCAATAGGTGAACTTGCCTTTTCTACAACTACTAAAAACGGGGTGATGACTACACTATTCGACCTTAACAACCCCCACCTACTTGGCCAAATAAACAACGTCCTAAAGGCTTGCGGTCTAAACAGTTATATCTTCTCTAAGACTGCCATTATGGTCAGCATTCCACCAATTACAGGCGAAGAAAAGACCAAAGTACACAAACAGATTAAAAAACTGGGCGAAGATGCTAAGATTGCCGTCCGAAATATCCGAAAGAATATGAAGAAGGAAAAGGAACTGGGTCTCTGAACTCAAACGCCGTTCGGGCTAAAGACATGCCTGCGTAGCTCAGCAGATAGAGCAAGAAACTTCTAATTTCTAGGTCAGTGATGCAACTTCACTCGCAGGTACTTAATAAGGACAAATTACTATGATGAAAATCTTCAAGTATCCTCTAAGTATGGCTTCCTATTCATTCTTAAAACTACCCAAAAATTACGAAATCATTCGGGTAGACCAAGTAGAGGGAGAGTTTTACCTATGGGCGATTGTTGATACTCGTAATGACGTAACACAACAATTCTTTCAATGTCTTCCTATTCCTGTACTTGAAGAATTCACTTTACAACTACCTAAAAACTCGGAGATTATTCATGTCTCTGATTTTAATGGGAAGTTTTACATGTGGATTAAGTATGAGAGTGATGACAATTATGAACCACGTTATTTTGAGTGCTACAAGACCGGGATGGAATTCAAGAATCCTGAAATGTCACTTGAATATCTTGGCCTATGTAAGCTTTGGATAATGCAAGAACTGGGACTTTACATTTTTGAGAACAGGTATAAAACTAATAGCAAACGTGGCGAGAAATTCTGGCTACAAGCAGAAAACAATCCAAGCGTATGTACTCTTGACCACAATGGGAATGAATAATGGCTAAATACGGAGACTTACCATTCAGCCTTGGGATTGTAGAACTAAACTGTAATGAGATGATGTTCTATCAGTATCTACCTATTAAATTATCTGGTGGTAATGAGATAGTGAGGGAAGATAGACTTAGTTGTTTTGATAGTATTATTGGTAGATGTTGTTGTGATTTTATTGGATTACTTGGGTTAAACCGTTTTATTGAGGCATATGTCTACCTAACAGCCAAACATATGTATCAAGCACCAGGATGTTCATTCAATCGCCCTGGCTATCACAGCGATGGCTACAAAACACCTGATTTAAATTATATTGTCAGTGATGTTCATCCGACTGTATTTAATACAAGTGAATTTGTGTTATCAGAAGATGAAAATCAATCAATGGTAGATATGCAAAAGCAGGCTGACGCACGTAATAATCATACATTTCTGAACAATACACTACTGAGATTAAACCAATATAACATTCATAAGGTTAATGACTTTCCATATATTGGTATGCGTACCTTCGTCAAAGTCTCATTCTCTAAAGACCGATATGACCTTAAAGGTAACTCACACAACTACCTATTAGATTATGAGTGGGAGATGCGTGAGCGTGCAGCAACTAGGAATGTGCCACAGACGTTGACAAATTAGTTTTTCGTGGTATATTGAACAAATCGAGAGGGGTTCCTTGGGGCCGGTGTACACGGTTGTCGTAAAAATTCCAAGGTGGCATGACGGGATGGGTCAGAACCTCACCCTCTCACCAAATAAATAGTTATCAACATAGTCTCTAACAAAGAAAGCCCGATGCAATCGTGTGTCTATCTCAAGTCTCTCCAATCGCCCCCAAGTCTACTGGCATTGGCTACAAAGTAATGATTAAGTTTGGTGACAACAGAGTAGGTACACCTTGCCAACGCGAGCATGAAACATATAGATACCGCCAGTGGTATAAAGCATATATTACTGATAATGAGGAATTGAGGGCTAACTGGTATGATAACTGGTATGATAACCGAGTAAAATATAAAAATGGTTTTCATATCTTTACTAGTCTAAAGGCTGCAAAAATGTTCTGTTCATATCTTGAAAGGGGAACAGTACACAAGGTTAAGTACCGTGGTGCTCATACACTTGGTACTAATAAGGCTGATGATGGAAAATATGAAAGATGTGTTGTAGCAAGTGAGATGATGGTGCTCGAAGAAGTTGTTAATAAGAAACGGAGTAAAGTATAGTGTGTTTATATTCAGTAACTAAAACAGACAATATTCCTGATGGTGTGGGTTATAAGGTATTTTACAAAACTCTAGACAAACTTATAACAATTTGTAAGGGACAAACCTCTCATTATGCAATGGATAAGTGGTATAACAACAAAGAAAAATCACATTCAGTTGATATATATTCAGCAAAAACAACCAATAAAAAGTCAGAATACGAACTTGGATTCCATCTATTTAAAACATATAGAGATGCCCAAATATATGTAATGAATATGGGTGCTGTTCGTGTACTACAAATATATAAAGTAGAATATAGTGATGTAATTTGTGAGGGAATTCAATTTAGCCCCTCTGGCGACGACCAAGTTATGGATGCACACTTAGAAACAATTGTAGCAAGAAATATCAAATTAATAGAACGGTGGTAAATGTATGTTAGAGTGGGTCACATCAAACGTAGACCAGATTTCCCTAATCATCCTCTCAATGACTGCCGTATGGCTTTTTACTTCAAAGAGTGAGAAGTGGCATTTCTGGGGATACCTATGTGGATTTCTATCGGAATTCCCCTGGATTTACATGGCTATAAAGGCTGACCAGTGGGCTGTTGTATTTTTGGCGTGTTGGTGGGGGATTTCGTATGCTCGTGGGATGTATAACTCAGTCTCAAGCGGCGACGGCCTTGTAGAAGACCTAAACACTGAGTTCAGGCAAGGTATATATGCCCAGTATGTCAAACAATGTACTGCAAAAGAATTAACCCCATATAGTTACGACGAATTTTATGAAAAGTTCAGTTTTATACAAAGAGGTTCCAAAGATGACCACAGAAGCTAAATTCTTAACTACCTGGGTATTCTTCTGTTTGATGTTCGTTGGCTGTAAAGAAACTGTCTACCCTCCATATAAATACAACCTTGGAGATATTGTTACAATCAAATGTTCAAATCAAGATGGTATAATTATATATAGGAATAAAGGTACAATACCATCGTATGGTGTTAAGACACATACTCATTATCAAGGGTATGAAACGTCTATGTTTCATGAATTTGAACTAGAACCAGCAAATACCTATACAATTGTCACAAAAGATAACAAAACTACCAAAATAGAAAAGGAACAGCAATGAGCTATCAAGATGAAGGTTACAGAGCATTCCAAAATGGTCAAGGTCTCGCCCAAAACCCATATCCTTTAGACTCAAACGCAGGTGATTTGTGGGAAATAGGGTGGTTGGATGCCGCTGGATATGAAGATAATTCTGACCCTTATGCTGATATTGATAGAGACATATTCTAGTACATAGAAAGGAATACTAGGTGTAACTATGAAAGTTGTAATTAATGCTTGTTATGGTGGTTACTCCCTATCAATGCTAGCCACGAAATTGTATTGGCAGAGAAAGGGTAAGCCTGTATATCTATTTACACGCAACTACAAGACAGACGAATTTACTCCAATATCACCAAAGGCTGATGACCATTTCTGGTATAGTTTTGATAATGATACTCCAGATAAATCAAATGAATACTTTTCTGCTCATTATTTAACTAATAGCCCAGACGACCGCACAGACCCTGACTTGATTGCTGTAATTGAAGAATTGGGCAGTAAAGAAGCAAGTGGAAGCTGTGCCAAACTTAAGATTGTCGAAATTCCTGACGGTATCAACTGGGAAATTGATGACTATGATGGTTATGAGAGTATAGAAGAAGTGCATAGGAGTTGGTCGTGACTAAAATAATTAATCTTTTCGCAGGCCCTGGTGCTGGCAAATCGACCACCGCATCGGGGCTTTTCTTTTTAATGAAAACTCGTGGCTACAGTGTAGAACTAATCCACGAATTCGCTAAAGACCTGACATGGCGTGGCCGACATAATACTCTAGAATGCCAACCTTACGTGTTCGGCAAGCAGCTAGAGCGTACAGAATGTCTCTTAGGACAGGTGGACTACATCATCACTGATTCTCCGCTGCTACTGAGTGCTGTATATAACAACGAAGAAAAATATCCAGAATTCCAGTTTCCTGTCATTGACATTTTTGAGTCTCATGATAATCTGAATTATTTCATAGAGCGTGTCAAGCCTTACAATCCTGTCGGGCGAAACCAGACTAAAGAAGAAGCCTTAGAGGTTGACATTAAAATCAAAAAATTACTTCAGTTCTATGTAATACGCTACAAGTCTATTCCTGGTAATATGGCTGCCATAAGCAAGATTCTAAAGGATTTGAAATGACCATTTATCTACTATCCGCCCATCATGGTTGTTATTCTGATGCCTACGAGGAATTCTTAGGTGCTTTTAGTAGTGTCGAAAAAAGAGATGAGGCTATTCACGAATTACTAAAGGAAGAAAAGTATTACAATAAAGTATTAAGAGAAGAAGGTGAAAATCCAGCTTTCGAGCCAGCGTATGTATTCGAGGGGGAATGCGATTACTATTCTCAGGGTAGATTATTTACGTTTGAAACAGAATTAGATAGGTTGGATAGGGCATAATGACTTACGATGAAATCCTAGCTTCTTATTTTGTAGAAGTTGGTAATAGACCAGATATTGCTTATGATTGCGATGACTGCGGAGTACACGAGTATTCTGAGGGGCAAGGATTACGTATGTATGAAAATGGTTTTGGTGTGTATTGCGAATATTGCGTAGACAAACACATTAAGATAATAAAGTCCAAGATATGCTAATATACGAAGCACAAAACCTGATAGAAGTAGCACTTCGTCTCAATTTGAGACAAGACCACCTATCTCTACTGATTGCTGGGCGGTACTTTGAAAGGATTCGCCAGTGGTATAATAGTATTCCAATAGACCAAATTACTATTGACGAACAGAAAATAGCTGTTAAACTACCTGCTGGCTACCAATATATCCAAACTAGACAACCAGGACCACAGGTGCCAGCTTAATGTATACTGCAATGTTAATGTCTGGGAATTTTCAGAAACATGGATTTGAGACTGAAACAGCAGCCTGGGACTACATATATTCTGTTATGTGTGAGTCCTGCCGTAATGAATACGAAAGGGAGTTAACTGACAGTTACAACAAAGAAGACGAAGACGACTGGCCTTTTTACCCCTGTGAGGCAGAGTGGAGTGTCCTGCTGACGGCTGAATACGAGAGTTTAGGAAATGACACCGTTTGATAACTTCTTATACAACAAAGACTTACAGCAATTCTATTGTGTTACATGTAGTCAATCTGAATACATAACACGTAGTCTAATTGATAACACTGAGACTTTTAATTGCAAAAGTTGTGGCCAAGAGAAGGTAAATAGGTATTGGGGCGGCCAAGGTATATTACAGTATGGGCAAATAGACGAACCAGTTTCCCTACGTTTAATAGTTCCTCAAGATTTGGGTAAATTCTATAGGGCATTAATCCCCAAATACTATCCTCAGATTGCCCCTAAGTATAAATATCATATATCTGTAATTAGGAAGACTATATTAGAACCAAGTGATTTATGGGGGAAGTATGAGGGGGAATCAGTACAGTTCTACTACAGTAATAACATTAGGCGAGACAACTGGTACTACTGGTTAGATGCCTACAGCCAGAGACTTGAAGAAATCTTGGCCGAACTGGGTTTACCTTTGAGAAATATGTATTATAATCCAATTGGGAATTTCAGGCGAACATTTCACATAACTATAGGAAATCAAAAGTGATTACAGAAACTGACCCTAGATTTGCTGATATTGTATTCTTTATAGAGGCGAACGATTTTGAGAGGTCTCAATTATGGTTACAGTATAATAAAGATGTTCAATGGAAACCAGATAGTGGTCTTATCTGCACTATCGGCCACATTAATCAAAGACCTATTTGTGTATCTGTCACATTCGATATACTAAACGGTAAACGTGTAATGTTTTACTATGGATGTAGTCAGCTAGTAGACCATGAAATGATTGATGAGTGGTTGGACCATAATGTGAAGGCTAAGTGGGATAATATGACTCGACGGGCACACTGCGATGCTATGAATTTTCACCACTGTTTACAGGCTATAGGAATTTAATAATGACACTAGATGTTAATGGTACTATCGGAAATATTCCATCTGCTGTATCTCTTTGTCATATACTGAATGAGATAGATGACCCAAAACTTACTAAAAAAGCATTGAAATTGGTTGCGTTTTGCCACTCGAAGTTAAAACAGTTGAAGTCTATCAAAGACCGCCCCACATATCTATTCTTCATAGATTTGCTTAGTCATAATATAGAAGCACAAATTGAAGACTTGAGAGGGGTTCCAGTTAGAGGCATTCCATGTAAAGATAAAGTTGCGACACACCTAATGGCTTGTACAAAAGGATATATTCGTAATGCCAAGGAGAAGGTATTTTAATGAAACTCTGGCGAATCCTAGTTCCCACCATCCTAAACGACAAACCAATCAGAACTCGCTACCATCGTGTCTGGGATAAAAAAGTAAGAGCTATCACAGGTGGTTTAACTATTCTGATGCCCGCCAAAGGTCATTGGGTAGCACCTGACGGGGAATTATTTATTGAGCGTATGATTCCGGTAGAAATAGTGGCGACTGACGAACAGATTGAGAAAATCTCTGATATGACCGCCAAGTATTATAATCAACTAGCAATAATGTATTATTTAGTAAGTGAAAGGGTTGTGATTAAGAATTATGCAAAATAACGATGAAATAGATGATTTTATGAAGCAGCAAAGAGAACAACTGAGTTATGCTGCAAGGGTTGTAGATTTTATTTGTGATAACATTGGGGTCTTATCACGTTTATGGCTATTCTTTGTATTTATATTACTAGTCTTTGGTAGGTTTTTTGTAGCACTTACATTACAAAGCTTTTATGAGTCTCTCATAATACTTGCCGTTCTATTTTTTGGTTTTGTAACAGTAATTGCTATGTATCACTTTTTTGATGAATAATTTATATGTGGTCAAAACACCCATCAATATAAGCACGACACCCATCTCTCATTTCTTTCTTAGAAGAATATCTTCCGTGGGGCCATTCAGTATCGTTATCACCTAAAGCAGCCCACAATACGCAATCATGCTGCCAACAGGGGTCTTTACGAACTTCTAGGCGATGTTGTGCTATAGCTAGCCTAAACTTATTTTTCTGATGGTTTTCGTCATACCACGAGGTTCTTAAATCTCGGTAATCATGTGTTAGATTAATAATCAAATACGTTAAACCAAGTATTACGACAATTAATAGGCAAACTATTGTATACATTTTTTATGTGTGGTACTTTCCTTAAAATGAGAGTAGTCAATTAATACTTTCGTACCTTAATTCCCACATTGAGAACCGAGTGGCCTATTGACGGTGGCCTGCCCATCGAGCAAATTACTTTGCGAGATAGGGAGATTTGCTTTGCGGGCGATATTTACGGCAGCATTAACGTCTGCATCATAAACTAGACCCGACTTAGCATAATACCTACACCCCTTACGAATACCATCACGTTTACCCGTTACCGAGTCATCTTGTGAAGTAAATGCAGGATTAACTGTTATCACTTGCTTACGTTGCAAGTTTGCCTTGTAGGTTAACATGTCCTTCACAGCAGCGAAGGCTACTTGAGAAATACGATTCTTATTTTGATAGCGATGCTTTTTACCTTTGAGTTTGTTTACATTAATATCTTCGAGTACGATTGTGTCTGCTTTTGTTTTGAGAATTGCATTTGCTAAATGATGATTAAAGTTACGGTTACGATTTGCTTCTTTGCGTCGAAGTTGTTTTAAGTGTTTCTTTGCTGTTTTAGTACCTTTAGATTTGAGTTGACTCTTGAGATAACGCAGTTTACGTTTTTCCTTAAGGAATTTCTTATCTTGGAAAATATTACCTTCGGAAGTAGCAGCAAAACGTCTAATGCCTAAGTCAACGCCTAACGCTAATTTACTTGGAACTGCTGGTACTTCAAACTTGAAAATCATAGAGATATAAATATCATCACCACGCACGAAAATTTTTGGGTCACACAACTTAGCATAAAGTGATATTTCCTTAATTTTATCATATAATATGGGATAAGCTTGAATACGACCTGTTCCCAATACAGTTAAACTAAATATACCATCTTTATATAAAAACATTTTATTATCATAATCTGTTGATAATTTACATTTTCTAATTGGTTTACTTATCTTATGTTTATTAGTTTTTATTGACTTGTAAGCACTCAAACAACTTTTTTGTGCTTTGATAATTAATTGGGCTTTTGCTTGTGGGAATTGTTCTCTTGCTGGGTAGTAACACTTAGCGTGCAAATCAACTATTGAATTTTTCTTAGCTCCAAAATGCTTTTTAGAACAAAAATTGAATATATCTCTCTCTAACTCCAATGTACGTAAGAGTTTATCTTTATCTTCTTGAGATTTAAATTGTAGTTTTGTGTTATATGTTAGAACTTGCATTTTCTGGAATCCGTGATAAAGTATGTGAACCAGAACTATACACCAAGTTCTCTTATATTACAAAATAATCTAAATTTATATAATGTATGAAGTTTTAGTACTTAAAATAAAGCAGAGAAGCAGGCGTCAGCCTTCGACCAGCATTACTCGCGGCATCGTTTTCTTAGTATTACTTATTCCCTTGGCTACACTTTTCTTGTCGGTAACACCAGTCGTATCATGCTTCACTGCTTTATTTTACTGGCGAAAACTCGATTTGACAATCGTTTAGAGAATAAATCCAAACTGATTCTAAAAATACTTTCTGACGACACTTAACTTAAAACCTCATAACACTTTAGGACTTCAAACATTTTTCGATTGTGGCCAAGGAAGGCAGGGTAATTACTGGTTTTTTATACCTCTATATCCTTTGGCAACACCCCCGTTAGAGCTAGATTTTAGAGGCTCCATTTTACCACTGGACAACCCCTAAATCTATGATAGACTTAAAGAGTCGAGATTGAAACTTGCGTGGGAAACATTAGAAACAAACATTTTACCCTTTGGCTACAACTTAAATAAGGAATAATACTATGGGTTGTGATATTCATTGTTATATTGAGCACAAACAATACGATTCTTGGTGGGCGTTTGGTGGACGTATTAATCCTGGGCGATGCTATCATTTTTTTACTTTGGTAGCTGGAGTTCGAGGCGACGAGTCAGACTGCTTATTTCCAGTTCGTGGTATTCCCTCAGATGCAGCCTGGGAGACAAAATCTGAAAATACGATGTATGTTACTGAACTTGGTAGTGATGAGCCATATTCTGTATCTAAGAAAACGGCGGAACAATGGGTGGCAGCAGGTTACTCTCAATGGGTAGATACAAGCCATGTAACTCAGCCAGATTGGCATAGTCATTCCTGGGTAACTGGTGATGAATGGGCAAAGGCTATTAGAACATATGAGAAGTGTGGATACAATCTGAGTGCAGAGTACTATGTTATGCGTGAAATCTTGAGAGAATTTAAGAAACAGGGTCAAGAGTGCCGTGTTGTATTTTGGTTTGATAACTAAGAGGTTGATTGTCATGATAGATATGTTAACTCAACTTGGGTTTCCTTTAATAGTGATATGGTATATTATTATAGGCATTCCTATTGCTTGGTTTGGGGCTTATAAAGTAATTGTATGGGAATGGAGTCATAAAGCCCCAGAAAAATTTACTAACGCAGAAAGATTATGAACAGACCCCCTGGTTTGGTGGTAGAACCCAAAAGATGTGTAGTATATTGGCCAGTATGACAACTGCATATTTTAACGCTAATAAGACTGAGATTTTGCCAGAAAAGAAGGATAGGTTTGCCTTTTTCGATTGTCGTGTATGGAATGTGCCGAATGTAGTAGAGGCCGCTAACTGTTTTCTGTGGAGAGAGCAGGACGCCACGAAGAATGCTATTTCTATGGCGGCAAGTCATTACTATTCTCACAATGAACTACATAAGAAGAATGGCTCGGACATGCAGGAGATGTTGTGGCAAAAGGGCATTAATTTTAACGATTATCCAACATTCTTCAAACGTGGAACATATGTAAGGCGAAAAACTGTTCAACGTATGATTGCAGAACAAAAGGATATTTTGCCCAAGTATTCTGTACCTACAGACTTTATCACAAGAACAATAGTAGAGAAACTAGAGATACCACCATTGGGTACTATTGCTAATAGGGCAGGATTCATATTTAATGATGAACCAATTCAAAGAACATCTGACACAGAGGGGTCTGACGCCATTCGGACGACATTTGATACAAAGGGGATTGCAGCCCTCGATAAAATGTTGGGTGTGCTGGGAGAGTGAAGTTGTTACGTTCCCCTTGTGGGTAAATAAAGTCTGGTCTGGCTACCAACGCTACTCGCACAAACATTTAAAGGTTAGATGCAATGGTGATGGTATACATGTTAGGTACTTTACTCATGTTTCCCCAACTTATCGTCCGATTTCTGTATTTGGGTGGGAATATTTACAGCCTTCTGGTCCAATCTATTTATTCGATGGGATTTTCGACGCAATCCGCTGTATCAACACAGGAAGGTCAGCACTGGCCTTTTGCGGCGATAGTCCTGATAGAAGCGTAATCCAGTGGGTACGAATGAAAACTTACGGTAGAATGCTCATAAATATTACTGATAATGACGAAAATAATAGTGGTCGTAGGCTTGCTAAGTACGCAGATTATGCTAGACTATGTGAAGGATTTAAAGACCTGGGTGAAATGAGTCCAATTCAGGCAGAGTCATTTTTAGAATCCATTGAAAGAGATTTGGTTTTTTGATATTGTGATATTTGATTACATAAATTAATAAATTTATCTTCTTGTAAATCCATTTTCATTCTATTAATATCCTTATGCACCCATTGCACATTCCCTGTAATATAACCTTTTTTTGAATCAATTCTATCAAAAGATGCTGTTTGTTGATTTAATTTATTTGTTCGTTGTTCTAATGTTAATACAATTCCTGATAATGCACATTTTCTATTTTGTTTCAAAAATAAGTCCCAAGCTTCTTGTATAGTTACAGAAAATATTAAATTTCTCGATTTAGCACCATTTCTAATAGACCCCCAAAAAGTTGCAGATAATTCTTTACATCCCTTGTATGCTAAGCAACCACACGATTTACGTCTAGCTGACAGTGTTACAGTTAAGACTTTGCCACATTTACATTGACATACCCATTTAGATTTATACTCACTTGAACGATATAAAACTTTTAAAGTGCCATATTGCTGTCCAGCTTTATCTTTACCTAACCTATTTTTACTATCATATTTAGTACAACCGCATGAAGAAGTATGTCCACAGAGCACGGCAGAAGGAATACTTATAAATATCTTACCACAATGACATTTCATTTTATGTTTTTGGTTAGACTTAGTGTATTGTCCTATAAGTTCTATATTGCTTAAATTTTTCATTCTTCTGTAAATTTCATCATGACTATACTTTTTACGCATTTTAATCTCCAATCTTTAACACTTAGTTAGTTCACTAAAAGTATTACACCAACATCGGATATAATTCAAAGGGTATTATGAAAACTCTAGACGCTCCACTTAACGTAATTAAGTCTGACAACTTCCATTCTGGAAATTCGTTCGTTATCAAACATAGCCGTAAAGCCTTTAAAATCCTCTCAGACCAGTTGTATTCCCATAAGGTGAAGGCTGTAATTCGTGAAGCTTCGACAAACGCTCTCGACAGTTATCTACTAGCTCAAAATCAGGGACAACCAAAACCTGACCATGCTTTCACCGTGCATTTGCCCAATAGATATGAATTGTACTTCTCTGTACGTGATTATGGTGTTGGACTCAGTAAAGAAGATGTATTACACGTTTATACTACTTACTTTGAGAGTACTAAGACTGATAGTAACGATTATACAGGCTGTCTTGGTTTGGGTAGTAAATCACCTTTTTCATATACTGACAACTTCTCTGTTACTTCATATTTTAATGGTGAAAAGAGTGTATATCTAGCTTTCGTTGATAGTGACGGTCTCCCATCTATCACATGTGTATCTCAAGAAGAATGCTGGGAACATAACGGTCTAGAAGTGAAGGTTGACGTTAAGCAGAAGGATATTGAAGAATTTATTAGTGAGGCCAAGGAAATATATAGGTACTTTAAGATTAAGCCCGAAATCACTGGACAAACTATTGATATTAAATCACACACAACCCCTCTTTTCTCTGGCAAAACATGGAATTTGTATAAGCATGAATATGGGTCTAAACCTTCGATTTTAATGGGTAATATCAAATATGCCTGTGAAGTCAAAAGTCCTGATTACTTTGGGGATTTGTACTATCTTCAACAGAATAACGTAGAGATTGAGTGTCCGATTGGGAGTCTGGAGGTAAATCCTGGGAGGGAAAGTCTTTCTCTAGATGAAGAAACAACCAAATATATTCTTCAACGCTATCGTGAAGTCTATGATGAATTAGTACTTGCTATCAAAACTGAACTGGCCAATACTCAATATGGTTGGGACAGGTCTATTCTATTTAATAACAAGATTAAACAAGAGGTCAAACTTCCAGAATCAGTCGTAGATTCACTAGGAATTAAGCAGAAGTATGACGTGTCTACTATAAATGTAGAAGCTTACTTTGGTGGAAAGTCTTTGGAAACTCGTAATCAAATTGAATGTAATAAGAAGGTTTTCATTAAAGATATTGGAAAGACGATAATCAAGCGATTCAAACAGAATTATAGTGAAGGTTACTTGATTCAACCAGAACAAGAAGTTGACTTCCGAACTCTTTGTGATATTGGTCCTAATACAGTATTCAAAAAAGTTTCTGAGTTGAGTTATCAGTCGTCTAGTTATGGGAGCACTCCTGTAGTAAGAGATGCTTATTTGTTTCAGTCTCACAATTGCTATGGGAACTTGGCTAATGCATGGAGTCGTTGTTCAGAGATTGTTCCTGACTCAACTATTCAGGACACATATGTATTCATCAAAAACTATCAGATTTATCACTCTGGAACTCACAAACCTTATTACCTCAAGACTATTGTAGAACTGCTCGAAAGTATTGGTCTTGACTTTAAAGTATATGGAGTCAAACCTGCATACAGCCGCAAACTCTTACGTAATAACAAGTTAGAGAATTTTTTCGACTGGTATTCTGTAAAAGTGAATAGTTGGATTGATACTAATAAGGTTAAGTATCGTAATTTTCTGGCCATCGAAGACACGAACTACGATGATAAGATGGGAGCTTTTGCAGCAATCAAGGAAATTTGTAACTACACTAGTAATACGACCTTACAGCAATTGGGAGACTGTTTGCCAGATTTTCATGTCTTGAACCAATTTTCTTCTATCAAACAGTTGACTGGCTACCCAGGCGTAACTAAAATAGAGGTAGCTAGTGAGAAAGTTGCTCTTGACAAAATGCTAAACTCGGTGTATGCTAAATATCCAATGATAAAGGTTTTCTCGTCTGCGGAAAAAGTTAAGAAGTTTAATTCGGAAATCACCCAGTACCTCTCACTCGTAGGATAAAAATGTCAAAGCCTAATCTCGCCTATCTCGTCTTAAATAGCGGAACTATTATCCTAAACTTGAATGGCAAGTCATATCACATTAATAGTGATAATCGCAACTATACTCAGATTCGGGATGCTATCAATGACCATATTAATGGGACATTCTTATCGACAGCCCAGTGGGAATCCTTGTGTGACGTGAGCAAGTTTATCACTTCTTACGTGGGAAATTCCGGTGTTGAGTTTCGCAATGGGGAATTTTTCTACTGTGGGCAACCATTACATAACGAGTTTGTTGATAAGATTGAACAGTTGCAGACTCAGGGTTTTAATATTGACCCAATGGTGAAGTTTCTTGAGAATTTGATGCAGAATTCCTCTAAACGTGCCACGGAAACAGTTCCACCATTCATAAATGCCAAACATATGACTATCACTCCTGATGGTTGTTTCTTGGGATATAAGAGTGTTAACGGTGATTATCTGGACTGGCACAGTAAGAAGTACAGCAATAAGGTTGGTACTGTACACGAAATCCCTCGTAATACTGTGGATGAAAATGCCGAGTTGGCCTGCTCATACGGATTCCATGTAGGCACCTATTCATATGCCTATAAATTTCATAATGAAGAAGGTCAGCATATTATGTTGGTAAAGGTAAATCCAAAGGATGTTGTTAGTGTACCATCAGACGCTACCGAAGGCAAAGTTCGTGTCTGTCGTTATGAAGTTATTGGTGAGATGACTGATAAAGAAGCCCCAATTGAGGAAGCTGTGACGAATTCAGATGGGTCGAAATACAGTTATACCGGCCCACTCGACAACGATGATGATGAAGACCAGAATGATGATTTGATGGACGAAGAATCTGATTCGTATGATGAAGATGATTCTTACTATGATTCTTATGACGAAGACTCATATGAAGACAATCACGAACAGGATTTGGCAGATATTCTTCAGCCAATGGAAAACGCAGAAGTACAAGTGGAGCAGACAGGATTTCCCTGGCCAGTAGAGCCATTTTATACTGAGGATTTTGTTCATAATGGACAGAACTACTGTGTGGGGCTTTATGGCGGCCAGTATTATCTCTATCGTTATACTGTAGGGTCAAGGATGTATGGTGAATATCTACAAAAAACAGGCAAATGGGGTACTTATTGTGTTGAGGGTTGGTTTCAAACCTATAATCACTTGAAGTGTGTATTCGAGTCTCAAACGGCGACGGCCTTAAATACGACACACAAGAATGTTACGGATGCTCTATATCGTCCTAGTACGAATGAAAACTACAAGAAGCAAAAGCGTGATAGTAACGGACGTTTTATCAAAGGTTAACTATTAAAATAAAGGAATCAAACAAGTGATTATCAAAGTACAGAAGAAGCATATTCTACGCGGAATTCAAGAAGAATCTAATGCTTGTCCAGTTGCTCTAGCTCTTATAGATGCAGGATTCAAATGTCCAGACGTAGGATATAATGACATGAGAGACGACATTATAAATGTTAGCTTCCACTACCCTCGTTCAGTAAAGCGTTTCGTGAAGACTTTCGACAAGAAGGGTAAGAAGGCAGTTAAACCATTTTCTTTCATTTTAAAGCAGATTGTATGATTGAGACATTTCTAACTCTGACTTTCTCAGCTATATTAATATTGATAGTATGTAGGCTTCCATGTGGGCAGGTTGATTCTGATAGTTAAAGAAAGGCATACCGCGTAGCGTGACAGATAAGTTCATTCGTAAGTATATGAGAATGGCCAAGTTTATTGGTGAAGACCAAAACCCATGCTATTCTCGTAAAATTGGTTCTGTAATAGTTAACCCAGAGAACGGACATGTACTTGGCACTGGTTATAATGGACCACCTAAAAAAGTTCCTCACTGTGACGACCCAGAATATCTGGAAGAAGTTGTTTGGCCCCAGTTGACAGAGGAAGAAAAAGAACAGTGGAAAATGCCAATACAGTCTTGTTCAAGATTGGCTCCATTTGAGTATGCCATTGGAGAATTTGTAGGTGATTGTAAAGGTAAGTGCCCTCGCAGAGTGATTGGGGCGAAAAGCGGCGAAAGACTGTCAATCTGTTCGTGTCGTCACTCAGAGTTTAATGCTATAGTCAATGCCGCCCAAGACTTAACTGATTCATATCTGTTCTTATGGGCACCTTCTCCATGTGACGTATGTGCTGGGGAAATTATAAATGCAGGAATAAAACGTGTCTACTGCCTGTCCGGTGACGACTATTCTTTTGCAACAGGTTGGCTTTTTAAGAAAGCGGGCGTAGAATTAATTAAGGTTGAAGACTCCTGGATTTTTCAAGATTAGTTAAGAAGAAAGCGAGCTAAGTGCAACTTTGAAGATTATTAAATGTGTCATCCCAAATTTTGAATTTCAAGAAGTCTTCTACAATACTCTCGGTCGTTTATCTATGTATGAGTGTGATGAGATAGTATTTGTTAAAGACTTGTATCCACACTTCTTTGTTAATGACACATATGCTAACGAGAAGAATGTATTACTACTGTCTCAAAAGTTGCCGGTGCCTAGAAATGGCCACCAATCCCCACTTTATGTAATAACTAAATATGATGATAAGTCTTTGAATGAATTCTTAGACGAAATGCAGTTGTCTTACTGTGACCTTAACTTTATATCGGAGATACAATGAAAAGCGATTTAACAGAACTTGTAATTATTCTTGACACTTCCGGTTCTATGGTAAATGTAGCCAAAGATATGGAAGGGGCTATTAACAACCTATTAGAAGAACAAAAGAAAGAGCCTGGGCAACTAAATGTCACTCTAACTAAGTTCAGTAACTCAGTTAACTTCATCTTTGATAACAAGAATGTCAATGAAGTACAGCCTATTAGTCTTAATCCTGGGGGATTTACTGCTCTTTATGATGCAATCGGCCTTACGGTAGATAATGTTGGTCGCAGACTTAATACAACTCTAGAGCAAAATCGCCCCTCAAAGGTTATTGTTGCTATCGTTACAGATGGTGATGAAAATAACAGTCGAACATATAGTTCTGCTAAGGTGAAAGAACTAATCGAGCAACAGAGGAATAAGTATAGTTGGACCTTTACATTCCTGGGTGCTGACCATGATGCTATTCTAGCCGCTCGTGCTGTTGGTATTGATGCTGGGAATGCGGCAAATTATGTTAAGACCAGTGCCGGTATTGGCAATCTAGGTAAAACTTTTAGTGGTAAAATGAGTGCAGTGCGTGGAATGACTCAAGATTCTTATAATGCTGCCGTAGGTGGTGGCGGGGCTGTATCTTATACACAGGAAGATAGGGATATACTGAACTCAAATGTCTAAAAATAGATTGTTTTATAACCAGCAATCTGGTGTAGCTCCAGATTATTTCACTCTTACTGATGAACAATTTTTGGCCAAGAAGGATATAATCCTAAATGTTTTGAATGCTGTTACAAACACCCATAATTGGTGGAACGGTATATGCTCTGGTTGGGCATGTAAGAGAAATCTTATTGAGTGGGTTCAGACGGAAGTTTTCGATATAAAAAGTGAAGCTTCATGCAACCTAGATTAAGGAAAAAGTCATGACATTCGAGAATCTTTTTGTGTCTTTGTTAACTATTGGGTTTGTATTGGGGCTTTTGGAATCAGTTGGGAAAGGCTAAAATGGTGAGTCGTCTTGTAGGTACTAGGGCATATCTGATTGGTTCCATTGATAGGACTGCTGACAGTGGGCACGGTTGGAGAAATGCCCTAATTCCATATCTTGAAGACTTGGGTGTTACTGTATTTAACCCTCTAAATAAGCCTATTGATATTGGGTTAGAACACGACGACGCAAGGGCGGCACGAGACAAGTATAAAAAGGCTCAGGATTGGGATGCCCTGGCCGATATAATGAAGAAGGTTCGTTGTGTTGACCTACGTATGGTAGACGTGTGTGACTTTATAGTTGCGTGTCTTGACCTAAGTGAGCACCCATGCGGGACTTACGAAGAATTATTCTGGGCGAATCGTGAGAAGAAACCTATCCTTGTTTATTGTAAGCAGGGGAAGGCTCAAATGCCTGATTGGCTATTCGGAGCTATACCTCACCAACACATGTTTGATACTTGGGCGGACCTTAAACTCTATTTGAATCATGTAGCGTATGACAAGGAATATGAGCATTATAAGAGATGGTTTTTATTTAACAATCTGGCTGTAGCACAACCAAAATTCAAGTCAGAGTTTGATAGTTATAGAGAGAAACTATTAACGGTATTATCTAAGAAAGATGTAGATGAATTACTTGGGCCTGACTTAACAGGATTATATAGTAGTGCGATTCAGGAAGTAAATGTATCTGTAGAACTTGGTAGAACGCCAGTGCTTGAACTTGGTAGGCAAGCACCATATCACAAACTACCAGAAACAACGACTGTTGAGAGTGCTGATGGTTATCCAGAATATATTGTCCATCCAAAGGTTTTGAAAGAACTAGTGAGCATAGAAGTGCCACCTGGGACGAAGCGAGAAGACATACATGAATTAGGGGTAAAGAACAATACACTAGTGAAATTTCGATTAGATGAAATCTTAGAGGAATAAGATGATAACTAGACGTTCTCTACTATCTAAAATATTTGGAATAGCACCACTAACTATTCTACTTAGTAAAAATCTGTCATCAGATATTTGTAGAATTATTACTGAGTATAAGAGTTGTGATGATTATGTAGCATATACAATACCATTTAAAGGAAAAATACCTAATCATATAATTTATGGTGATTGGTATAAAATAGATTTTTCAAATTGTAGAAAATGATATAGTTACTTAGGAGCATCAGTCTTGAACCAAATAGTCCAACACATTCCGCCTTATGTTGATGGTATCAAACCCCAAAAGGTCCAGTATAAAACCGAGGAAGAACTTTTCTCAATTCCCTGGGTGAAAAACTGGGCGGATTTACCAAAGTTTGAGCAATATTTCGTTGCAAAATCTGACCTTTGTGTTAGAATTGATGGAAGGCATTTTCTGGTGGGGTATTTATCCTGACAGATTTGGAAACCTTACATCTGATGTTACATAGATGCTTGGAGTTAGCCGCTCTTTCTACTGTACAGATTAGGCCAATAGAAGCCCATCACATACGTAACTATCTTGAACGAGTTTTAAAGGAAGTAGACCGTGTTGACGTACAAAATCGGGGATGTGACGAAACCTAAGAAGCGACCTGGAATTAATTTAATTCTACATGTCTGCAATGATGTGGGGGCTATGGGGTCAGGCGTAGCACTAGCCCTATTCAAACGATGGCCAAAGGTTCGCTCTGAGTATATCAAGTGGTATAGGGAGATGGAGTATTACAATGAAACTTCTGGATATACCATCAATGATGAAGTAATACCATTTGTGCTGGGACAAGTCCAAATATTCCAAGTAGAGCCAAATCTTTATGTTGGGAATATGATTGCCCAGAGAGATATTGTTCCTTATGATAATTTACCAATGGCACGCCTAGACTCTTTGCGAGAATGTCTACGTAGGGTGGCTAACACCTATAACGAGAAGGTTAATATTATTATGCCCCGCGTATGTTCTGGTATTGGTGGGGCTTACTGGGGTGACGTAAGAGATATTATTAATCAAGAGTTGGGCGACACTACAAGATTTACTGTAACAGTTTACGACATTCAAGCTGTTCCTGGAACTGAATACGAAACAAAAGAGGAACAAGTATAATGATTATCAAAGTTAGACAAAAACACATTGATGAAGGTGTTCGTAAAACTGCTGGCTCATGCCCAGTAGCAAAAGCTCTAGATGAGCAAACTGATTGTGACTATAATTATGTTTATAACCATTCAATTAAATATAATGGTAGAAATGTCCATATGCCTCGTTCAGTACAGCGTTTTGTGAAGAAATTCGATAGCGGTCGTCCAGTCAAACCATTTAATTTTATACTCAAGACAAAGTGAGATTTCACAAACATGCCATATATAAACCAGGATTCTAGAAACGTAGTAGATAAACATATTGAGGCCCTAGTAGAAGAAATTCGTAAGCATGACACGGACGCGGTAGACGGAGTGGTGAACTATGTCATTTCGCGTGTGGCGACAGAAAGTTTTCGTCCCAATAGTGGGTGGAATTACTGTTTTCTAAATCGTTGCTACGGTACATTCTTAAGTGCCGGTGCTGAATTCCTTCGGCGTCTAGTAGTCCCCTACGAACAGAAGAAGTCTAATAATTATGCGGGTGGTCTAGACTTGCCATGTTATCAAGAGTTAAGTAATGGTCAAACTATGTTCACTATTAATAATACTAGGCAGTTTCCATACACTGACGGTATTCAGGTTCCTGCTTCTGATGGTTATGCCCGAAGCATTTATGGGGATAAGGCTGAATGACTCCAACTGAAAAACTTATCACCCACATGGCTCGCATCCAAACTACTACGGATGCCCCTCATATCCTTTTGGCAACACATGTTCTAAATGATATTCGTTTTCCTTCTTGGTCAGGGTCTGGGAAGTATGGACAACACCATTATGGGTATGGTGGATTGGCTCAACACGTATTAGAAGTATTTGAGATTGCTCTACAAGTCAGAAATTACCATGTAGAAGGTAAGGATGATTACGTAAAAAATTATCTATTATCCGAAGAAAAGGTCTTTTTAGCCTGTATTTATCATGATGCTGGTAAAATGTGGGATTATCAACCAGTTCAAAATGTATTAAGTCAGCCAGGATGGGCACCTGCCGTAGTTACTGATTATAGTAATTGGGAAAAGACACAACATTCTCGTAACATTCATCACGTCAGCCGTTCTGCTTCTCTATGGTCACAAGTTGCGAAAGATGTAAACTCGAACTTTTTTGACGAGATTCTACATGCTATACTATCACATCACGGACAAAGAGCTTGGGGTAGTCCTGTAGCTCCTAATTCACGTTTAGCTTGGTTATTACATTTGTCAGATAGTTTGTCTGCAAGACTTGATGATTGTGATACTTTTGATGGAGTAAAATAATGGGTCGTGATATTTGTCAAGTTATTGATAAGATTCTTAAGCTGGTCCCAGAGGGGCATTCTATCATAGAACGATTAAATTATATAAAAAAAACTGCTAGTTATAGACCTCCTGAATTGATGTATGAGATGTGGGAACTTGGTTCACATTATCTAGCTACAGAAATTGGAGACCCTATTCACGCCTGGGAATTTCAGGTTGCAGATATATGGAATGGTGTAGCATGATATACTTGTATGTAGTAGCTGGTATAGTAGGTTGGCTGATAAGTGGTTACGTATCATTTATTGGCTGGAAACGATTGATGGGGTCTTTTTGGTTTTATGTACCTACAAGGGGTACATTAACCATATTCTTACTCTTAGGTCCATTTTGTTTATTTAATGCATTATTATTCAATTGTGATTTATTAATACCTAATTTTATAAAAACGTGGTGGAAAACCCCACTGTGAAATCAAAAACAAGAAAGCAATTACAAATGTTCTATCCATCACACGCAATCGTACCAAGTACCACTAAAGGAATTACGGAAAATGGAATACCTCTGCCGTGGGGGCCTATAACAGTAGGTCGTGGGCCATATAGCACAGAAACGTGGTTGCACGCCCCCATTTTGTATGATGATACTAAGGTCTACAAACTTCTTACGTCTACTCCCCGTAAGGCTACATCTAGTTTCAGAGTTACTTATAACTCTACTACTGGTACATTAACTTGGAATCATAGGACATTTTATCCTAGAGTATTTATTAATGGGGTATCTCAGGGGATTGCCACTACCACCATAGAGGAAGATACCGAGGCTCGTAAGGTCATTAAACTTACTGGGCCTTATTCTGTTGCTGGTGGTACTACAGCTACTTGGACGATGCGGATAATGTTATATCCAAACTGTTCAATGGCTCGCATTCAAAATAATATCGTTGTGCCTTATGGCGATACCCAAGAAATGGGGTTTCAGCTACTAGAGACATTTACTAGTGCCCTATCTAACTTAGGTGTTGGTACTTCACAATATAATACTGACGCAGACGGTGAGTGGGATGGTTGGGTGGGTTCTAATGGCGTATTTATGTCTATTAGAGATGCCCAAACTAAGTGGCCCAGAGGGTTTAGTATTGGTAGTGGTACAATAGATGATGGCAGTTCAATCCAATCTGGAATGGTTGCCAGATGGTCATTCGATGAAGCATCAGGGAATAGAGCAGACTCTGTAGGTGGTAATACACTCATTCCATATTCTGGTACTGTTACTCGTACTACTGGTAAGGTCGGTGGTACGCCATATGGATTATCAATTGCTAATATATATACTGACTTTAGTGCTAATGATAGTGCTGGATTATCACCAACTGGGGATTTCACAATTGCCTTTTGGATTAAACTTAATGCTAAGACTCACTTAAATGGTATAGTTAGTAAGTATGATTTGAATGTATCAGGTAGTCGTTCTTTTTTGGTTGACTATGCTAGTAGCACTGATAGATTTAGATTTACAGTTCGTGGTAGTGCAGAAACTACTGTTAGTAGTACCTTTTCTCCGACTGTTGGAGTATGGTATCATGTTGTTGCTAGACATAATAATGGTGCGAATATAAAAATTCGTGTATCTACTGGAGCAACACCTGGAACTGATGTGACTAGTGCTCATACAACAGGAGTTCAAAATACTACTACTGATTTTATGATTGGTAATATTACTCGTGCAGGTATTCCAGATAGTGGAGGTCTATATCTAGATGGAGTGATTGATGAACTACAAATGTGGAATCGCTCTATTAGTGATAGTGAAGTTTTAGAGGTATTTAATGGCGGTGCAGGTCGAGAATATAGTACAACAACGAAGAACGCCCTAAAATTATATCAACACTTTACTAATGGTACTCGTGTAGTAGCTGGTGATTATACTTATGATACAATTCCAGAGTGCAGATATTTACATCATGGAGACCTTAATTTAAAACTTCCAGCAGAATATGTAACTGCAATTGATACAGACCCAGCAATTCTAGCTGAGGCAAATGATTCAAGTGGTACTCACTCTAGAGACTATGATTATGAGGGTGTATCTAGTACTCTTGACATACTTCTTACATTTTATGAACCTGTAAATCAATATCCAAGAAATAGGTTCTTAGAGTGGCACGACGCCCATCAAAGAGGCCCAATTGTTAGTCTTGTAGACGTATATGGGATGAAGCGGTCTGACTTCCCAGAAGTAGAAGCTGTTATCAAGCGGGATATGATAAATCTCGATGGGCAGTTCACCGGACAATTCTTATATGGAGACTTCCCAGAAAAAGATGGTAGTCCATACCGTTGTCGCATGGTTAATCACTATTGGCATATTGAGGCCGCATTCTTTAACTTTTTAAGAACCAGAGATAATGATATACAAATCAAAGCTCGTGAGTACTTAAATTTCTATAGAGATATGGCCTGTCTTGTTACAAGCGGTATTACTACTTTTGCCCACGGAAAATCCATCCTTCCTTGGATTTATCGTGTCAGTCAAGGTCACTGGATTGGGCCAACCGCATTACTTTTAGCATGGCAGGTAGAAGGCGATAGACTCTCTAAAGATAAATATGACTACTGGCGTCCATCAGTGTGGATTACTGGTATTGATAGAGAGACTAAGGGTACTATTTATCATGCGACTGTACTTAAGGATTATTTGGGTGAAGATTATACAGCGTTAGCAGCAGCTAGAACTGCACTTGAGAGTACACAAGTCCAAACTCAAGGAACAGGATTCTATTGGCATCCGTTATATATGATTGGTAGGAGTGCATATGCACAAGCACAAACTTTTCGTGAATTAAATTACGAAGGTATTGCTACATTATTTACATCTATTCTTGACCAAAATCCAGATAGACATTATCATTGGTTAAGTCGTGTGGAGACTGACCATACTGCTGCGGTCAAAACTGGCCCTATTGGAGACCAGTATTTAGCCTTACAGTGGGGGTTCTTCCTGGATGAATTACGTAGACAAGGCATAGACTCATTTGAATATTGGGATGAAATGCCTGGATTCCCTGTTCTGTTTGGACAAACATATAGTAATACTAGTCATAAGTCTTGTGAGGTAATTTTTACTAAACCTCATGATGACCCAACGACAATTAGAATTATGCTTATGTCTTTTAGTGGTGACGTTCAATTTACATCTGTTCGCTATCGTCGCCCTGATAGTACTCTAGTAACTTTGGGTTCTGGTATTAAAACTGGTGTTGGTACGACTTCTGTAACTCAACCTTCATTAAGAAGTGGTGTTAAACCTACAACAGATTATCAAATAACTGGTCCTGCTGGTGAATATAGAATTATTATTACTTCTAATGAAGTTGCTTTACTTGGAGATATAACAGATTATCCAGAGTATTCAGTTGTGCAAGCAGGTTCAAAAAGTATGTTTACCCAAGGGTGGTTCAAAACAGAAAATGGAACTCCAGAATATATAGAAGATTGTAACTTGGCTAATTTTGATGATGATAATATATTGATTCAGAGAAATTGGCCCAATGCTGGGTATTTTGCCAAAAGGAAGGAATGGTTGCCTTAATATGTGCTGTTCTAACTCGCCCGGTTGGTTTGCGAAGGCAAGAAAGAAATATAGGTGGTTAACTTGCTATAATTGTGATGCTCCAGCAACACATATATGGAGATATAGCGACACGAAAAGTTATCATTGTAAGCTTTGCTCTCTTGCATATGATGCTAGACCCCTTAAGTTTAGATTTAAGCACAGTACGGATTGAATTGGTCACATATATCTAAAGGGGTGTAAAACCTTGAGACTATTTTAACTCTCAGGGGACATACCGATGAACGAAACGAATATACTGGAAGCTCTTGCAAAAGCCGTCGATACTTATAATATAACTCCAGAACGTGTACAGAAAGCTATTCAGTTTTTGTATAAATATGGTTATCTTATCAAGACGAAAAGCCTTACGCTGCAAGATGTTATAGAGGCAGTAATCGCATTTCAGCAGTTCTTCGGTCGTGAAGCTACTGGTCTATTAGACCCAAAAACTTTATCATTGCTTGAAGCACCAAGATGCCCAGTTCCTGATATTCTGCGAGATGAAAATGGTAACATTCAATTCGCCAGTAATTATGGTTGGAATACACACAGTCTTACCTATTGTATTAATGGATGGATTGGGGATGAATTTACCAAGGAAGAACAAAGACAAGTAGTACGTGAACTTGCAGACTCTGTTGAACGTAATTGTGACTTGAAGTTTACAGAAGTTGCTTCTACCAATCAAGCAAATATTGTAATGGGGGTTGGTCAGGGGGCGGCTGACGATTTTGACGGTTCTAATGGTGTTCTCGGTTGGATGCAGTTGCCAACTAAAAACAGTCGCCAAGTACAAGGCAAACTAGATACTGCTGAATTTTGGAAAAAGGTTGGTAGTCGTGCCCAGGGTATTGTAGCCAGAGCAGTGCTAGCACATGAGTTTTTCGGACATGGACTAGGACTAGTTCACGAAAACAATCCAGCAGACTTAATGAATCCTTATTATAGCCCAAATATTTATGACCTTACTCCACGCACTATTCAACGCTTGGTTTCCATGTACGGAGCACCAAAGACAAGCCCTACTCCCACACCTACTCCCGTTCCAGTGCCAAATCCTACTCCAGTACCACAACCATCTAATCCTGGTGAAAAAACCCTATCTATAACTTTTACTGGCGACATTAAACAGATAATTTTGCCTGGATATTCAGTAATTCGCCGCTAAGTGCTTGCATATTTCGTCATTTGGACTTATAATTAACAAGGATGAGAATTGGAAACCTTGAGAAAACTCGCATTGTATGAAGAAAATCTGCCAAATCTTGGGCGTCTTACTACTTATCTTAGGAAATGTAGCTGCTAGGCCACAGGTCCAAGTTGTTACTTCTGGCGATTCTTTTGCCTTAAAGTCTGGTTCTACTTATCTTGTGCGAAACCCCTCTAATGGGTTAATAGAGGCGTCTAAAACAATTGGAAAGTATGCTACTGAAAAGGAAGCTACTCAAGCCGGTCTTGAATTCTATCAGCAAAACTATGGAATGACAGTCGAGGGGCCACAAAAATATACTACCAAAACGGGGAAAGACTTCTGGTATGTCTTGATAAATGGTATGTATTTGCACAAGGATGATACACTGCAAAAAAGTGCTAACTCTCATGGTAATGGCGGTTTTTACACTCATAATCGCCTAGCTGCCAATCAAGCATTCAAATATCTTAATGAGAAATATGATAATGCCCCAGAAAAGCTCGTCTCACCTGCAACTGAACTTAAGGCAGCACTGGATTTCCTTTATTCCAAAAACGCCCAGGGTATTCCAAGATTTGACGAATATACCATTCAAAACATACGATTTTTTACCACCTTTACACTCCCAGACAAACTACGTAAAGAAGCTCCACTAACACTATCTTTCGTATGTCATAGTCTTATTGGGCCAAATGAAGTAGAAAAGCGTGGTATTGCTGGTGGTTATTATCCTCTAGCTGTACAAAGGGGTGAAGAAATTGAATATACTAGGGCAGTTCCTGGTTCTGATACTTTATTCTGGATTAACTTAGAGGAATTCAACTGGACGGCAGAAGCATGGGAGAAAGCAGCATTACAAGATGGGTACTTTATTTCACAGGCACTTAACTATGCTGACTATAAACATGCCACACATAACATTGGAAACATCATTCTACGAGCAGATTGGTTTATTTCTCATACTACTGATGTAACATATCAATCAGACCGTAAGGAAAAGAATGTATTATACTGGACTTTCTTGTATGCTAAAGCTAAGAAGAACCCTAAGACTCTAGACGAGTTTCGTAAGGTCTGGGGTGTTGACACTAAAGCCTTACAGGAACAGGGGTTACAGTATGGCACCCTAGTAACTAGAAGCAAGACTGTATCTCGTCACAATAGAATTCTTAACTCTGCCCGTAGTTCATACGGTAATTATTATGAGACTTCTGACGTTCTATTTGAAGAAGGTGAGCGTAACTATGTAGATAATATCCCACTCAATAAGCCTGAGCCTAAAGTATCAGATGCCAATGAAGCAATCACTAATAATATTGTAGGAATGCAAGTATATGACCTTTTCGACGGCGAAGGTAAACAAATTACCGACGCTAATGGCGGTATTGTACGTGATAACACTCATGCTCCTGACGATTTCCGTGTACGTACTGCTAGAAGTTGTATTTCTTGTCATCCAAATGGGATTTTGGATTCGGAGAACAGTTTGGCCAGAAGGTTAAAAGAGGGGGTAAAACTCAAGATTTACGATTTGGCAGACAAGCGTGATGTTGACCGCATCTATCTCAGCAACCGTTTTGATGGGGTTGTAAAGGATGGGCAAAACATCTATGCAAGAGCTATGTCGGGCGTGAATGGTATGACTCCAGAGGCTAATGCTGCGTTATATCGTAAGGTTATGGATTGGTATGAAAAGCCTGTTACTTTGGAGCAGGCAGCTAAAGAAGTGGGTCTTAGTGAACAAGACTTCATCAAAAAGGTTCGTGGTTCAATTAGTGGCGACCTTACAGATTTAGTCACAACTCGTGAGCCAGTATCACGTTACAGATGGGAAAGTGTTGGTGTTGATGGGGCTACTGGTCTTTATGGGCAGTGTATTGCTATGATTCATGGGGTGTTGCCTGTCGTTCAAAAACAGGTAGTCCAACAAGTAGTCCAACAGTATTATGCATTAGTAAAGTATGATAATACTCCAGTATATACTGAAGGAACCAATGTATTTGCAGTTATACCACAGGGTACAAAACTAGAAATAGTGGAACCACGTAACCAGGATGGGTGGGTAGTTGTAAGGGTAAACGGGCGAAAGGTTTGGATTAAAAGAGAGGCTTTTGCTGTCAGAATTCAATAGTCAGGTGTATAAAATGTAAGGATTGGAACATTCTTACATAAAGGTACACCCGATGATTCTAAAGGCGGCAATATTTGCCATTCTAACGTGCGTTTCAAGTGTTGGTTTTGCGGGTAACTGCAATGTAATTCAGCGAAATGTTGTTAATTACAGCCAAGCTTACAATGTACAAAAGTTTAAACAAAACGTAATACAATACAAGGATGTGTTCAATACTGTTGTGCCAGTACTGGTGCCAGTAACAAATCTAGACTATGGTTATAATCAGCAATTCCTAACTCACTATTATGAAGCTGGTGATAACTATGGTCGCCAAGAACAATTAGACGTTGATTACCGTAAAATTGCCGAAACTGTATGGAAAGTAGGTGAGGAAAAGGGATATGTAACTCCTGTAACTCCACTCCCACCCGACAATCCACAACCAGTTCCGACACCTACTCCATCACCCACGCCCAATCCTCTCCCACCTATTGGCCCAAATCCAACCCCTGGTGCTCCTAGAGAAGCTACGAAATCAGAGGCAGACTTTTATAACTTAGTAAAGCTTCGTTGTGCGAATTGTCATACTAATGGTGGTGCTAAAGGTGGATTAACTTTAATTGACAAAGAAGGTTATCTTAAGGCTTTAGATTTGGCTGGTCGTAAAAGAGTATGGGAACGAGTATCTGGTATAGGTTTAGTCCCTGGGGAGACTTTAATGCCTCCAACTGGCGAACTTGATTCAGATGGACAAACTGTTGTATATAATTGGTTTGTTGATTTGATAAAGTAGCTCGCTAACGGTTGTCGGTGTATAATTTAATGCTATCACAGTCTCTCTTTTTTGGAGGTTTTTGTTATGTTTAAGATGTTTTTGGCAGGTCTTGTTGTTCTGTTGGGTGGTGCAGTTGCCAACGCCACTGACTTTCAGAACGTAGTTGTCCAGCGACAAATTGTGGTTCCTCACCAGAATTTTGTTCAGCGACAAGTAGTTGTTCAGCGATTTGTTCAACCTGTTGTTGTACAGCGTCAGTTGGTTCAACGTAATGTGGTTGTTCGTCAGCCAGTTATCGTTCAACGGAATGTTGTTCAGCGAAATCGTGTTCAACGAGTAGTTGTAGTCCAACAGAATCGTCGGCAGAACGTAATTGTTCAACGCAATGTGATTCAACGTAATGTGTTTGGTAATCGTGGTAATTTCCTCAATTTACAACTTGGATTCTAAGAACTCAGACGCCGTGCAGGCTAAAGGTGATGTATGCAACTAGATAATGCTGCCGAGAAGATTCTAAACAAGTATACTGGTGGTGATAGCGATACGCAGGCTGCTATTGACCCTGCTATTTTTGGTGCTATAATCCAGCTTTTGCCACAATTACTTCAAATCTTCCAGAACTGTCAAAAGAAGGATGTTCCTGCTGCTGCCCGCAATCCAGGCTTCCTCACCCAGCGTATTGTTAAAAATCAAGTTCGTCGTCATTTAGGTTTACGAGAATACCGTAGACATGGCGATAAACTTGTACAAGCTATTTTTGAAGCTGCGTCCGATGCTACACCGTCAGAAATTGAACAACTTTACGATGACCTAGAAAATTAAGAAAGAAGGTGATTCTTACATCTAGAGCCTCTGAAATTCAGGGGCTTTTTTTGTGTCTGGATGTTGACAGAATCGGATTTTCGTGCTAGAATATGTAAGTCGTTTGGAAAATAAATTACTCTAAAAGGAAACGGAAATGAAGACCTGGGAAGTTGAGTCAGATAGTGGTTATGGTTATACAGATGCATTCACTTTAAATCAGCTTACTCGTGTAGGCAAACAAAGACTATTGAAATTGGCTAATTTTTTAGAGAATCTCCCGGCTAGCCAATTTAATCTCGATGTTATTGTAGAAGCAGAGTCTTTAAATAAAGTGCCAAGTAAGACAACTGTGAAACAAAAGACTTGTGGAACTGCTGGATGTGGTATTGGTTATTGTCCTGTAGTATTTCGTGATGTTAAATATTCGGAAGATAGCTATGATGGGGAGATTGTAGTTAAATTTCCTAATTGTGAAGACTTGGATGATACGAACTTTAACGGTGCTGAACAATTCTTTGGAATAACTTATAAGCAGGCAGAATATTTATTTATGCCTGGGGCTTATCATGTTAGTAAGCGTGGTCCTAAGTCTGTAGCTGCTCGTATTAAAGCTTTTGTAAATCGTGATGGATATATTAAACCAAATACTATGGCATTTAATCTTGAGTACTGATATGGTTGAAAACTATGATGATTATGCACAAGAATTATGGCAAATGTTTAAACAAGGAAACAAGGATAGAAGTATGAAAATTAATTGGAAAAATAAAGTATACCAACAAGTATTATATTACAATGACCTCAAACTTAATGAAGCTTTTCGCCTTACTACTGGACAGGCTATTTATATCAAGGTGCTTGTTAGTCCGAGAGTAGCGGGTAATCATAATGAGGAATATGGAATGTTAGAAATTGCTACTGGTATGATATTTGCACCAAGTAAGTCTCCAGTGGAATTAATTCATGTGGAAATAAATGTAGATTTAGAAAAACCGAGTATATATAAATAACTAATCAAAGAATGGTATGTCAAGAAGGATAAACCTAATGATTAAAGGTATATTTGGAGTGGCTGGGGGTGTAAGTATGGTTGTTGGCTCTATTTTTTGTTGGTATGCTCTCCAGGCCGACCCTGTTTTAATGGTTTGTATGGCTATAGCAGGTATGTGTACATTCAGTAACGGGGTAGATAATTTATCAGAAGAATGAGGGTTTTATGGGCTTAGATTTAGACCGAATAGAAAAAGACATGGGTTACTTACGAAAAATCCTAAAAGCGATAGGAATTAAGCAAAATTCTAAATGGATTTGGGCGTTAGTGCTTGCTGTTGGTGGATTCTTCGGTTATAATCTTGAGTCTGAAACTAATGTAGCGAAACGAGTTATAGTGTTTTTGGGGTCTACAGTTGGATTATGTGAATGCACTGAGGGCCAAACCCCAGTTGAGCCTTTACCAGAACCAACCCCAGCACCAACACCCGAACCAACTCCAGTACCTGTTCCACCAGAAGAACCACCTGTAGTAGTTGAGCCTACTCCTGAATTACCACCAGAAGTTCATCCTGAACCAACACCTAAACCAGAACCACCACCAGTTAAACCTGACACTCCTATTGAACCCAAACCAACACCAACACCGAAACCTAATGATGGTAAAGTGTGGGTTAGACCCTGAACATGCATCAAAAATGAAAGCTCACAAAATTATAGACGTAGGATTATCAGAATCAGGTTATAATTTATAAGGAATTACAAAGGAAACAAAGATGAATCGTAGGGAATCTCTAAAACAAATTGCTATTGCGTCTGGTGCCATTAGTGGAATGTCTTTTCATCTAAGAGACGTAGTTGCAAAACCACCCAAAGTAGAACCACTCAATCCATTTTTGACTCATTATTTGGATGTGGGGATTAATCGTAATATCGTGGTGTGGGATGAAACATCTACCAAGCTGAGCCAGCGACTTTTTTCTTTGATGAAGACCATTATGAGGCGTAATGGTAGATATGCTTGGGAAGAATATCCTTATGATTCTACAACAACTTTACGTCCTACTATCACTGATTGGTATGTATTTGGCGAAGATTGTACTATTCATAATATGTTAGATGATAAAAGAATAGTCCCCAATTGTGTATATAATGCAAAACTAGTTCATGTTGCAGGATTGGAATATCGTAGATATTTAGAATACTACGTCAGTAAAGATGCCACGTTTCCTATTAAAATACAAGAAAAACACTTGAAACACAGGGGTTTAGTTTTGGGGCTTGCCTTAAATTCTAATGAAAGTAATTATAATTTAACAGAATCTTCTCGTGTACTTTTGGGGGCATTCTAATGCATCGTCGTAATATTCTTAAGGGTATTTGTGCTTTTAGCATTACCCCATTACTTTCTCTTAAATCTCTATTTGCTTCACCTGTATGGCACACTGCTCCTGTAGATATGCAGTTTGATAGCATTTATGGAACTTGGGTTACGGGAGATACTGTAACCGGAATTATTAAGAAAAAGTTTGGAGACTTGCTTGGAGAAGTATTTGTCGTTAAGAACCACCAAGACGGATTATTGAATTATGGATTAACTGATTCTCAGGGGTATTTTGAATCACTTCCTAATGCTATTTGTTCGGTAAAAGATAAAGACGAGCTTATCAAGTTAATCAGTGAAAATCTTCAATCAAGCTTTGCTGATGGTATTGAGAAAAGTGACCTTATTATTGTTAATGGTCGTAAAGACGAAAATATCTTTGGTATTATAACAGCTTATACAGGAAGATTTAGAAATTTTTCTGACCATATTGAGGCACAATTACATATTGCTGTAGATAGGAATATTACTGTTTTTGATAGTGATGTTCCTTCTGGAGTATTAAGCACACAATTATTTACTTTGATGAATGAGGTTGGTGCTAACAATATTCATCATGAGATAATAGAAAATCCTCCATACGGTCATAATAATTTTGCGTTCAATACTTTTTATGTTTTTGGTCCCAAGAAACATGGAATATTTGCATTTGTACATCCCACAAAAGTAATTTATGTAGAAGACTATCAAAAATATTTAGATTATTACTTCAATACTTTAAATGGTAGTTTACCTAAAGCTAATAATTCTTGGCATTTAGAGGATGATAAATATTTGGTTTTAGGAGTATACGATGATAGATACCCAATTCCTACTCCAGAATTTCCTAATGTCTATATTCCAAGAGATAGGGTGCTTCTAGGGTCATATTAAGTTATGTATGGGCAAAAAACATAAAAAAGACCAGTTGGCATTCTGTACTGTATGTCGCAATGCCTTTTGGGCGTCTCAATGTATTTATGTGAACTATCTCTTAGGACATAAGATGGTTTGCAAGGAATGTAAAAAAAAGGATAAAGATGCAGCTAAACCTCGTAGCACCCATTAATACTACTTCTTATGGGATTGCCTCTACCAATATACTTATCGCCCTACAAAACTTAGGGGTTGAAGTATCTCTATTTCCCATTTCTGGTATGGAATGCGACCCAGACAAAACTGAAAACATACAAGTAGCACTCGGTTTGGCCAAGAAGCCTAACTTCCAGGCCCCTAGTTTACGAATTTTCCATCAAAATCTACTAGCCGAGCATGTTTCCTCAACTTTACGTATTGGCTTTCCGATATTTGAGTTAGACAAGTTCAGCGAAATTGAGAAGCATCACCTATCTAATCAGGATAGACTTTTTGTTTGTAGTGATTGGGCCAAAGAGATTATTAGTCGTAATGGCATCGACACGCCCACTCATGTAGTTCCTTTGGGCATTGACCGCACTATCTTTAATGAGAATGTACTTCCAACTACTCTCCCAGGTGGCCCCAATACTTACAGATTCTTTAACTGTGGGAAAATTGAGATTCGCAAGGGGCACGACCTATTAGTGCATATGTTTAATGAGGCTTTTACGCCCGAAGATGATGTTGCCCTTATTATCTCTTGGCAAAATAGATTCATGACCGAAAAGGAAAATGAGGAATGGATTCGCTACTACAAGAATAGTAAGTTGGGCGATAAGATTCACTTCGTCCCCTGGGTAAAAAACCCCTCTGAATTAGCAAGTGTTATGGCTGCTTGTGACTGTGGAGTTTTTCCTACTCGTTGTGAGGGTTGGGGTCTTCCAATATTAGAAATGCTTAGCATTGGGAAAAAAGTCATAACTACACGATATTCTGGACATACACAGTATGTTAATGACATAAATTCCTCTTTGGTAAATGTAGTAGATGGGGAAATGGCAGTAGACGGCAAATGGTTCTTTGGGCAAGGTCAATGGGCTAGAATAGGTGAAGTAGAATTTAAAGCATTTGTAAGATATATGTCACAACATAAAACATATAATAGTCGTGGCAATAAGTTTGGTATTGAGACAGCCAAAGAATTCTCTTGGGAAAATACGGCACAATCAATCATAAAGGGATTAGTTTAGTGGAATTGTCACATGCCGGTAGTGAAGGTACATACAGTTTCGATGGACGAAAGTTGCACCATAGCCGATTCAACGTCAACTGGCTTACCGAACTAGGAATCACACCTAGAGCAATTTTGGATATTGGAGCGTTTGATTGTGGTGATGCAATCCGTTTCAAAACTAGTTTTCCAGACTCAAAGGTAATAGCTTTCGAGGCTGACCCAGACAGGGCAGCAAATATCCAATCATACATAGAAAATTATGGTGTTGAGTTTTTTCCTGTTGCAATTTCAGATAAGTGTGGTACTATAGATTTTTACCCCTCTATTCATACCGGAGAGGGGAGAACTGACGGTCAAGGAAGCTTACTTAAACATAGCGATGTATACAAACAAACTTTTGGTAGTTTTATCAAACAACAGCCACCAGTTCAAGTTCAAACTCGTACAGTAGAAGATGTGAACGATAATACATTAGAGTCTATAGACCTTGTACACATAGACGTTGAAGGGTATGAATATGGAGTGATTAAGGGGTTTGGTAAGTGTAGACCTAAGTTAGTATTCTTTGAGACTATTTTAGATGGGGTAGGGTGGGAAGGAACACATCCGGCTATTGAGATTCACGAACTACTTAATTCAATGGGTTATATTTTACTCTTAGATTTGGGAACTGATAGACTTTACCAATACATTTTAGGTCCAGATGGATTTGCTTCTGTATGAAAATCTATACTCTTAAATATGACAACTACGGATATACATATGTAGAACACGAGTTAGAATATTTTTTATACCAGAAACTTTGTGAACATAAAGACCTTAAAAAGACTGTACTAGCTTTAGTAGTAACAAAGTTAGCAGAAGCTGGAATCATAGACGTAGAAGAAGAATATTTCGGTTACGATATGCCTCATATGTATAAGGAACCACCAAATGAGTAAATTTCTAGAACTTAAAGAGCGTGACGGATGGGAATATGTCTCACGTAAAAACTGTACTGGTGTTGTGGCTATTACAGCATTCACTAAAAAAGGTGAGCTAATTCTAGTTAAGCAATTCCGCAAGCCATTGGGGGAATTCTGCTTAGAACTACCTGCCGGATTGATAGACAAGGGTGAAACAGCAGAGCAAGCAGCAGTAAGAGAATTGTTAGAAGAAACTGGGTATGCTGGGACAGTGCTTCAAGTACGTCCTCTAGTTATTAGTTCATCTGCTGGATTGACGGACGAAGTATGTTATTCGTACATAATTTCTCAATGTGAAAAAGTATCGGACAAGATTGGGGTCGATGGAGAGCAAATTGAGGTTCTATTGTTTAACAGTCTGGATGAGGTTGGTGATTATATAGACGAGCATAATTTGATTGTCGATGCAAAAGCTTTATGGGCTGTAAGTTCAATAGCACTGAGTAAAATTATTAATGATATAAGGGAAGTTGTTGAGACATACTAATATGATTAAAATAGGTCTTGCTATTACTGGTGGTGGTACTGGAGCAATAGGTCATCTTCTAGAGAACGGTGAAGCTTCCAAATGGTTAAATGAAGTAGTTGTTCCTTACTCTCGTGAATCATTGATTGACTATTTAGGATACGAGCCTGAGAAGTATTGCAGTGAGGAAACTGCTCGTGCTATGGCTATGCAGGCTTTTCTTAGGACGAAGACAGCGAAACATGGTGCCTATCTGCCAAAAGGGGTAGGATACGGTTTTACTTGTTCCTTATATTCAGATGGACAACGTATAGGCAGAAAAAATTGTTGTTATGGGGCTATTCAAAGTAATCTTAGTACTTACTCATTTTATAAGGAATTAGGAACTAGCTATAATGGGCACCCTATTAGAAAATCACAAGAAAAGGCTGTTTCAGAACTGATAACCTATTTTATTAATGAAGAACTTAAGGGCCATCTTGGAACAGTAGGTTCAATGAGATGGGCTACTGGTTACTGGCTAGATGACGGTGATGCATATCAAAAATTCACAAATAAAGTTACGAGACTACTTTTTCCTGGGGCATTTAATCCATTACACGATGGCCATATTGAGATGGCTAAGATTGCATACGAGAAATACAATATTCCTGTAACATTTGAGTTGTGTGTTAATAATATTGCTAAGCTTAGACTAGATTATGTAGATTTAGAGCAACGCATTAGTCAATTTTCTAAATATACAAAAGAGTCATGGTTTAATGGAGTATTAGTATCAGCTAGACCTCTATTTATAGATAAGCTTAAATCAGCAGAGAAACCTATATTCATCGTTGGTGGAGACACATTCAACAGAATTTGCGACCCAAAATTCAACAAAATCCCGCTTGACGAAACTGCGAGTTTGTATTACAATGCAGGGGCTAAATTTATTGTATTTGCCCGTAAGGGATTTGGAATGCCAGTAGTTAATCCTCGCATGTTACAAATGGTAGAGTGGGCAGAATATAATGATAGTGGTATCTCTAGCTCTCAGTTGAGAAAAGAACATGCTAACTCTGTTTGAATATTACCTAAAAGTTATGGCATATTCTGACCTACATTTAATGCAAAGGCATGGACAGTGTATGTTTAATATTTTAAGTATGTATAGACCAGATTTGTCTGAACAGATTCGTACAACTGAGAATGACCCGTTTTACGCAAAAGATACACAAGATATTAAATTCAAAAACTTCATTAACTTCATAGAAAAGAATTGGTACAATAATGCAAAAGCGTGAGACTTTTCTTCGTGGGCGAATTCATGTTTCTCCTATTCTAACTGCCGATGCTTACACTATTAGCTCAAATGCTTTAGTGAGTCAAAAGGCTAAGGATAAGAGTATCTACAACATGACCAATCGTTACAGTCCCAATAAGACTTGGAATGCCTGTACCGATTCTCGTATGGTTTTGTATGGATTGACCGACTACATTCGTAACAATCTAACTAAACCTATCTCAAAATCTGACGTGAACGAAGCCGAAAAGTTCATGTCTACCGCCCACTCTTTCGGTGGTCCTCTATCATTCGACCGCTCTATGTGGGACCGTGTTGTTAAAGAGTTTGGTGGATACTTGCCCATTAAGATTGAGTCATTACCAGAGGGTTCTACATTTTTCCCCAATGAACCAATCGTACAGGTAAGTAGTCTTGCTAGTGGATTTGGAGAAGTAGCTGCCAGTGTGGAAGCTGGACTTTTGGGTATGGTATCTATCGCTACAGCTAGGGCTACGCTAACTCGTCACTTTCGAGATAAGCTAGAGCTTTGGTGCAAGAAACAACACCCCACTTGGAAACAAGACCAGATTGATGGAGTTGTAGACTGGTTTATTCATGACTTCGGTATGCGTGCATCAAGCTGTACTGAGGAATCAGAAATTCTTGGGCGAGCACATCTACTGTCGTTTAATGGTACGGACACGTTTAATGCTGCATTCCAGGCCCGCCAAATGGGGGGTTCTGCCCCTATTGGTACTTCTATTCTAGCTCTTGCACATAGGATTGTACAAGGTTACAAGCATGAAAAAGACGCTTATGGAACTATTCACCAAGCTTCTGGTGGTACTATTTCTTCTATGGTGGGGGATTGTTATAATTTTGAGCGTGCTGTTAGCGATTATTTAGTAGATTTGGCCAAGAAGAATGAGGGGGTGGTCGTTGCCCGGCCAGATAGTGGGAATTATGTCGAAAATGTTAGGTTCGTCTGTAGGGCGGCTATTGTGGCGGGGCTTTTCACTAAAGACGAGCAGGATAGGCCCAAGGCTACTACTTTGAGATTTATTCAGGGCGATTCTATGACGTTTTCTAAGGTTCAATATGTATTAGATGCTTTGTTTAATGATGGACTAGACCCCTTCGGATGGGGAATTTTCGGGATTGGGGGTTACTTGCGTAATTCCTGCTCTAGAGACTCACTTAGTTCGGCCTATAAATTGTGTGCTATTGGGCATGAAAATAAGGCCGTGATTAAATTGGGGGATGGGGTGGGCAAACTGTCTGTTCCTGGCCCAACAAAACTACTTCGAGATGGTATTATTGGAAAGTTTTCTAGCGTTCAATTGCGTAAGGTTGAGACCGACTGTGGTGCCTACCAAACTTATTTCGATGGTAGTGATGACGATTTAGTTGGTGATGTTTGCCTAGAATCGTTTGACACGGTGAGAAATCGTGCTATAATGGAATTCCGAGAAATGGCAAGTGTACCATCCAACTTTGGCCTACCTGAGAATACTTGTTTGTCAAAAGGTATTCGTAAGTTACAGAATGCTACTTTAGAACAATATCGAATTAAGGAAACGAGTAATGTCTAAGATAAATAAAGATGACATAGTATCTTTTACAGATGAAAGTAAAAATGCTCGTGGTTATCCTCTAACGGCCATAGTTTTAGAATGTCAAGACAATGGGAACTATTTAGTTAATGCTTTAGGATTGCTTGGTCCTGGTTCTGAAACAATCATCGCAGATGTACCAGAGGAAGTATTAAATGTGTGTACTCCAAAAATACATTAATAAGATTCAAAAGAAGTATTGGAAGATAGTCCCATATGATTATCGCCCAGGACAATTATGGTATCGTCTTAAATGTCGCCTATGGCACCGTTATAATGTCGTATATGTTAAAACTCTGCCATCTACCTGGGTTGACCGTGACCACCTATTATTACACGCAGCATTCCAAATTCTAGTTGATTTTATTGAGAGGGAAGACCCTGTAAATACTATTAATATATGGTATTCAGACGAATGGTATCCTAGCAGAGAAGCAGAATGGATGGAGTTGTATGGACTTTATTCATGGTGGATTTATGAGTATCCCAATCCACAACACGACAAAACTTTAGAGAAATACCATGCTATTCCATCTAAAGAAGATGACGATAATTTCTTCCACTCCATCTATCAAAATAAACAAGATGAAGAATTGGCAGAACAAATCTTTAAACAATATATGCCAGAATCCGAAGCATTTGATGCAAAAGTAGATGAGAATTTAGCAAAACTCATTTCTTTGCGTGGACACCTATGGACATAACTTTGATGAAAACAAGTCTATTATTTATTGTACTACTTGGCGGGTGCTCTGGTCATATCTCAATTGACTCTAAAAAGAGTGAACCGAAACCAGAGCCAGTACTAACTGATTACACTATGGTTAAAATTGGAACAATAGATGATAGGCATGGTTTATATACTATTGATATAGATGGTACAAAGTATTATGCAACTTTTGGAGCATACAGTTGTCCTGTTATTGGTCCAAAGGTAGAATCAAAACAAGTAGAGGTTAAGTGATGCCAATAAAATATGAAGATTGTGTCGGTAAAAATGCTTTAAAGAATTTAGTTGTAGAAACTATATGCCCAACTCTAGACATAGAACTGGTAGATTCATTTGCACATTATCCAGAACATTCCTATACTTACAAACCAAGAGGAGATAGTCATTTTAGTTCTATTACAGGATTGGGTAAACTTGAAAAAGTACTGAAAGAAATATATGAACCTCTTGGGTGGGTAGTAGGTTCAGTACAACCAGATTGTCGTGGGCAAGATTGTATTTCTGGTGGTATTGTATTTAGGGGAAAAAATAATAATGCTCTCAGTAATAGGTGACGTACATGGTAAGTCTAATGACTATCTAGCTTTAGCTCGAAAACTTGAGGGAGCAGGCCATAAGACTATTCAGTTGGGCGATATGGGGTTTAATTATGCCCACATGGGAAATCTAGACTTATCGAAACACCGATTCTTCAAGGGCAACCACGACAATCCAAATGCAGCCAGTTCCTATGACTTAGGGCGTTATGGTTATTTTGATGACTGGGAAGATTGCCCCCCATTTTTCTTTCTTTCTGGCGGATTCTCCATAGATAAAAAATTCCGAACAGAAGATATAGATTGGTGGAGTAAAGAAGAACTTGATATAAAAGAGATGTGTTTTGCCTATGAAGATTATAAGAAGATTCGCCCCGACCTATTAATTTGCCACGAACCCCCATATTCCTTTGGCCAAAAAATTGGTAATCCAGAAATACTTAAAAGTTTTGGATTTGACCCAGAGACATTTGCAAGTAGTACTAGTAGATTGTTAGACGAGATGATAAAAGTACATCAACCAAAACTGGTAGTTTGTGGGCATTTTCACCTAGATAGATTTGAACAAATATCTGGTGTCAATTATTTATGTTTAGATGAACTATCATATGTACTAATAGACAAAGAATTGTATATAAAATGAAACCAGTAATCCTATTTAGGTCAGATAGGGATACAGAAGAAGAACTAGATATTGCTAGGCAGTATTTCGACGTTTATACTTGTCGTAGCGAAATTCCTCCTGATAGTCTAGTTATCGGACGATATTCTGTACTTCCATATTACACAGAGCTAGAGAGAGACATACAGTTCAACGGGTCTAGGTTAATAAATAACAGATACGAACATAAGTGGATTGCTGGATTCGGATGGTATGAGGCCCTAAAGGATTATACTTTTCGTTCATGGGACGACTGCACTTTTTCTCAAGATAATCACCCAGGCCCATTCGTAGTTAAGGGGAGAACTAATTCCCGCAAACACCAATGGGACCGCTTGATGTTCGCTAAGGATAGGCGTGCAGCGTCTGATTTGGCAGCAGAGTTGTCTGGAGACCCACTTATTGGCCCACAGGGCATTATATATCGAGAATATGTCCCCCTTAAGACTTTCATGAATGGTGTTGGTGGAGTTCCAATTACGAATGAGTGGAGATTCTTTTGTTTGGGCAGCGAAGTTGTAAGTTATGGATATTATTGGAGTAATGTAGATTATGAAACATTTACAATACCAGACTTTTTACCTGGGGAAGCTTGGCAGTTAGCTCAGACTTGTATGAGTATAGCCAAAGAACACACTAATGCTTACGTGTTAGACATAGCTGAAAAAGAAAGCGGTGGATGGATTTTAGTCGAAGTGAACGACCTTCAATGTTCGGGTTTGTCTTGTAATTACCCACATCATTTTTATAAAAACTTAAGGTGGTCGGTATGATAAAGTGGTTTAAAGACTGGTGGACTGCTAAGCATGTTCTTTTGATTACTGCTAATTATGTGTTAAAACGTAGAGCATATAAATGTCAGTCTGGCTATTATGTCAAATATCTAGGAGATATAATTCTGCTTAAAAATAATGGCGGTATTCAAGAAGGTCCAAGTTACGTATATAAATGGAAAAAGTTTGCGGGGTGGGATTTTGAGTAGAACTCCAGAATATCGAGCGGTCTCAAACTTCTTTCGTAATACACAAAAGCTTACGCCAGAAGAACTTAAAACTGTTGTAAAAGAAGTAATAAAAGAAGAAGTGGCGAAAGCTCTGAAAGATTATACTATGACTAATATGTTCTCCCGTATGGTTAGAGATGACATTAAAACGCAACATTGGACCTCTATCAATATGGCCATTAAAAATGCCGCTCAAGAAATATTCAATAAACACTTTGATTTAACTATCACGAAAAAGGACATACAATGACAATGGCATCAGTAGAGACTCGTAAGCGTTCGACTTTGGAAGAACTGGGCATTGTAACAATTAATACAAGTAGTAATCCAGATAAGATTGATATTCTTAGAATTCCTTGTAAACCTGCGATATTAATTGAAACTTCCAATATCGTGAAAAAACTTTTGGAAACTTTTAAGAGACTCCAAGAGGAAACCGATATTAAACCTGTGGGGTTGGCCGCTCCGCAGATAGGAATCAACGCTAAAGTGGCCTACGTGAATGTCTTCCGACCTATTTTTATCGTAAACCCTTCCTATGTAAGCAGAAGCGGTGAAACTCTACAAGAGGAAGAATGTATCAGTCTGCCTGGGGAAAGGGTCTTGACAAGTAGAAATAAGCTGGTAGTATTAGAATCTCAGGGGAAACGAATGAAGTTTGGGTTTCCATTAGAGGCTGATAGTTACAATACTCCTGTCATGGTAAGAACAGTAAAAGGTCAGTATAAATTTTATGTTTCTCAAGAACTTGTGGAATTAGAATGTGCTGCTGTGCAACACGAAATCGACCACTTAAATGGTGTGTTAATTACTGAGAGAGAATACAAACAAATAGTAGAGAAAGTAGTATGAGCATTCTAGAAGAAATGGCCAACTATAAAGAGAATGTATTAATAACTCAATCTGAGCATATAAAAGTTTCTGCTGAGATTCTTAATCAAATTGGAAAACTACTAGACCCATTTAAACCTAGTATTACTTATAGATTGTTTGATAGTGACGATTTAGAAAAATATTCATATTCAAAAAGAGGATACAAATGCATTAATGAAATGCATATATATCACAATAAGCAGAAAATTGGTGGAATGTTTGTGAATTGGTATGCAGCGTATCCGAATACTTTAAGTGTGTTTTTTTGGGACCATGTAAATCATGCATTTGGTTGGGAAGGGTTATCATACACAATTAGACGCAGTGGAAATATAGACGACAAAATTCCACACATAGAAAAATGTTTTGGGGCTTTATTTGGGGCTTTATTATAGGAGATATAGTGACAAGCACAATGTCTGCGACAGCTTAAAGTAAAGAGTTAGTTTAGCGTTGTTTACAGGAAATTTTAACACAAGGAAATCATGATGATTCGCGTACTAACAGCAATTTTGTGTCTCAGTTCAACAGTTGTTGCTCAGGACTATCAGCAGATGGTTCCAGTTCCACAACAGCAATGGCGACCGGCTCAGCAGTTTGTCAACCAACCTCAGAGCCAATTTTTTACTCCACAAGTTCAACATCAATGGCAGCCTAACGTATCAGTGCAGGCCCAAGTACAGTCTCAGCCTGTATTTAGCCCACAGCAGATGCCACAAGTTCACTATCATTACTACATCCCACAACAACCTCGTTGCCAACAGTATCAACAGCCAGTATGCTATCAACCTCAATATTACTACCCACAGCAGCAGCCTTGTTTTGGAAACATTTTTAATTGGTAATTTTAGTTATTGCAAATGCAGGAGTTAGTGTAAACGCACAGTAGTCTTCGTGCTAAAAGAGTCGGAGAGACGCCTTACTGGTACTAGTCTAGTTTGGATGTGGCCGACACTCTTGCCCATTTTAATCTTGGAGAAATTATGTCAATATCTTTATTAGTTGTTATTGCTTTTGCCTCGTTTGTATTTACAGTGTTTTGTGGTATGGTATGTCTAACGGACAAAAAGAGTCATGTAGTTTTCTGGCCTTTAATAGTAACTTTTATTACTTCTGTATCGTGGTTATCTGCCTGTGCTTTTCAGCCCTGGGTAGTAGAATCTGTTGAGTTTGCTGAAATACAAGAGAAAAACAATGTTCAATATATAGTATTTAACTATGGTGATGAGATTGGTTTTCGTAATGTCACAAATTTGTTTAATAGGGTCTTTAAAGATGAGGCAATCGTAGTAGAAACATATAGTAAGGGGCCTTATGCTGGATTGTATTTTGAAGATTACCATATAAAGTTTAAAACGCAGGGACAAAGTTTTGTTCCTCCGCCAGATAAGAGCGGTGCTGTAAGAATTATTAAGCCAATACAAACAGTTCCTCAAGTTGTTCCTATTCAACCCGAAGCACCTGCGGAACCAGAAGAATGACGCCAATTGAACTTTTCTTCGCCTTTTGTGTACTAGAACTAATTTACGGACTATTTTCATGAAACTAACTGTCATTCGTGGTCTCCCTGGAAGTGGAAAAACTTATTTTGCTAACCTTTGTGTTGGTATGGGGATGGGTGTTAACATTGCTACTGATGACTATTTCATGGTAGATGGACAGTATTGTTTTGATGGTGATAAATTACACCAAGCACATCAATGGAATATCTGGCGATGCGAGCAGTTGATGAAAGCTGGTAAGGATGTAATTGTTAGTAATACTTGCACAGTTTGGAAGGAAGTCAAACCTTATTTTGAATTAGCACAAAAATATCAGTACAAGATTGATGTAATGGAACCTGGGACTCAATGGCAGCATGACCTGAACACTTGTTTTGAAAAAAATACTCATAATGTCCCATTTGATGTTATCCAAAAAATGTCAGATAGGTGGGAAAGTACAGCTTCTATTAGAGCACATATTAAGGACTATGTATGACACAACTACCAACAATACTTGATGCAATTAAGTTTGCTACTTTGAAGCACGATGGGCAGCGTAGAAAATTATCTAACGAACCCTATATTACACATCCAATTCGAGTAGCACAATTGGCAGAGGAATATGTTCATGATGAAGATAAATTTCTTTGGCCATCTTATGCTATAGTTGCTATCTTACACGATACGTTGGAAGATACAGAGACTTTGTATCAAGAACTAGTAGATAATTTTGGTGATTGGGTGGCAAAATCTGTATTCGCCCTTACTAATCCACCAAAAGAAGGTGCCGAGAAACGTGCAGAGTATAAGAAACGTATTCATGCACGACTATCTAGTGAATTTGCCATAATCAAAACTTTGAAGATGTGTGACCGTTTAGATAATCTCCGAAGTATGAAAAAAGGTGCTAAGAAATGGCGTGATAAGTATTGCGAGGAAACTCGTGACTTATTGCGAAATATTGGAGATGGTAATAGAGTATTGGCTGATATTATTTTGGCGGAAGTAGAAGAACTAGAAGCTCTAAAGGTGTAATATGCGTGTGAAATTACTAAAGTATGAATATTATAATCCGTATGATTGTTCTTATTGTGAACCTGAAACTTTTTATTCTTTTATAGCAGCATCATTAGATTGGTATGAAGTGGATGATGAACTATATGAATACCTTAAGTCTTTTGTAAAAGTAAACAAAGACTATAAACTTGTAGTAGATTGTGGTCCATCAATGTTAGATAATCTAGAACAAGTAATTGAACAACAAAAAGAACAAGAGCGTAAGAACTTAGAAGCAAAGAAAAAGGCCGAAGAATTAAAGAAGAAGAAAGCTAAGGAAAAAGAGAAGAATAGTTTGGCCAAGAAGAAGGCTCTGCTAGCAAAATTAAAGAAAGAGTTGGGGGAATAGTGGCTATTTATCTTACATCTGACCTCCATTGGGGGCATAAAAACCTCTGTCGTGGTACGTGTACCTGGGAGGATAAGTCTGGTTGTCGGGATTTTGATACGATTGACCAGATGAATGATTGGATTATTAACAAAATTAACGCAAAGGTGGGGCCAAAGGATGTTATCTACAACTTGGGGGATGTAATCTTTGGGGATAAAAAACAATTATATGGGCTAATGGGGCGTCTTAAGTGCAAGGAAATCCACCTACTTCGGGGCAACCATGAACAATACTTAGAGAGTCAACCAGAACTAAGGAATTGTTTCGCGTCTATTGGTGATTACAAAGAATTTTATTACTATAAGACATTATTCTGTTTGTTTCACTACCCACTACAAGTGTGGAATGAGCATCATCGTGGGTCTATAATGTTACATGGTCACTGCCATCAAAGTTTGCCTGTATCAAGTCGAAGGATTTTTGATTGTGGTATAGACCATCCTGATTCACCATTTAGTTTGGACGAATTATTAGAAATGGCTAAAAAGAGAAATATAGAAGCATTGGACCATCATCAATGAAAACAAAATACTTAGTTGTGAGTAAGGGAGAAAGTTGGATTTGGGATGCTTCTAATGCCGCCGAGATAAATAAGAATATACGTTGGTTGCAGAAGCGTGGTTATAAGAAGCCTAGGGTATATGTTGTTATTAACAGTGACCCTGAATATTGGCGAAAAAGAGCTAGACAAGAGAGAGACGAAAGGGTTAAAAAAGGTAGAAAAAATGCAAGGTAAACTACTCTCAGAATATTCCTCACATATCGTTCCTGGGGATTATTGGCAAGATAATGGTGTGTGGTATGGTATGACACCAAATGGATTAATTGCTAATTTAGCTAATCATACAGTAATTTATAATCCAAATGATACTATCACTGTTACTCCATCTATAGCAGTTAATAACGGTGAAGGTGGGGTGTCATGGCATGGATTTCTTGAGTTGGGGGTTTGGAGAGAATGTTAAAACAACTTTGGGCAAACTGGAAGCGTGAGTGTGACAAGAATGCCGCCCCTGTATACACTCTTGCAGAAATTAATGCGAGCAATGAGGAATTAGCTCGTCATCGTAGAATATTTTTAAATAACAATCAACTCATTTCAAATCCCTATAAAACAGGTTATAATGTTGGTGCATCCGTTCAACTCTTAGTAGATTTAATCAATCATAATAAAAATTGGGACGTGTTTACAAAATGTATGCGAATACTAGAACTTAACAGTACAATCAAGCATTGTCAAAGAGAGTTAGATATATTAGAAGGCAAACCTATAGAACCAACATTTACAGAAAAATTGGTTGAATTAACAAAACAGTCAATGAAACGAAATGCCGCTCATGAAACTTCGTAAACTCCTAGAAGGTCTCGGTTTCGTCCTACTATACTTACTTCTGATAGTAATAGCAATAATAACCCTCTGGTTCCAACCATGAAAAAAATCCTAGTAGGCTCCCAAGCCGCCCGAATCCACTTTCCTGATTTTCGCCCCGCCAAGGATACTGATTACTTGGTAGACTGTGATGTTGAGAAACAAAAGGGTGTCGAGCACAAGAATATTACTGGAAAGCCCGGCTATGCCCACATATTCAACTCTAATACCTCTTTGGCCACACCAGAACAGCTTTACACTATGAAGATTGGTCACTGTTTCTGGAATATTCACTGGTCTAAAACTATGGGGGATATACTCTGGTTCCAGAAGAAGGGTATTAAGCATGACGAGTCTCTGCTTAAGATGCTTATTGCTGACAATACTATAATTCATGGTCCTAAAAGAGCTAGACTCAACAAGAGTAATGAAGAATTTTTCACCGACAAGGTTCAGCGTAAATACGTTCATGATGACCTACATCGACAAGTAGCCTATTATGACGAGCCTATGTTCGAGAAAATCAAAAAAGACCGAACAAAAGCTATGGTTTCCAAGGAAATGTTTGACAATCTGGATTTTGGTGATAAGATAAAGACATGCAGAGAGGAAATTTGTGTTACTGCCCTAGAAAGGTGTGTTATTCCAGGTCTACTCAGTCCAACTCATGGTTATCGTAAAGCTATTTGTTTGTTAATGACTTCAATGACTAAGGGGTGGTTTCCTTTGTTTATTGCGTTAAACTGGACTACTTTATGTATGCCAGATGAACACTATTTTGAAATGTGTAGGTTTTATCAAGAACAGGAACAACTTGTATAATGTCTGCCAGATATGAAGATATAGTTAGGATTCGCGGTAATTACGGCGAGGAAAAGTTTTTAGAACTATTAAAAGACCCTACTCAAGATAAAATTGATGACCTACATACTGCAACAGGTTTATATTTTGAGGTTATTGAGGTTATGGTTGGGTGTATGGTTTTTGCCCTTAACTTACACTATTACTTAATTAATATATTTAATGGTATTACAGACCCTTTTAATTTTGTCGAAGTTACTAAAGTCACAACATGGAAAATCAAATGACAACAGAAGAAATCAAACAGAAGCTGCGTGATAATTTTAGCAATAACGAATTCAAGAATCTAATACAGGGGTATGGAGACAATATAGAATTTCTAGAAAAGACAGGAATTAGAATCACTCCTGATATTGATAGCTATCGTAGTGAAGGTAGTGGTGACTATGATGGGTGGGACTACGTATTCGGACTTGATGACAAAACGTATCTAGTTTCTGGATATTATGACTCCAATAACGGAGTGGAACTGTATGACCCGTTCGACTTTGAAGAAGTAAAGAAAATGACGAAGATGGAAGAATATTGGGGGGTAGTATGACGACCAAAGAGCTAAAAACCCTCATAGAAAACAAGATGGGTAAGGAAAATTTTAGGGTTGCTTTACAAGATTGTTGTGGAGACTATTTTACGGCAGCAATTGATATGTCTGTCGGGATAACAAAGAGTCTTGGCGTTGAATTTCAATACAAGGGGCGTTATAATGATATAGACGGTTTGCTATATATCTTATTTTCTATTGATGGGCAAGTATATCGTCTAGATGTAGATAGAGATTCAGAAGATTATATCTCAATTTGGGATGCGTTAGGTTTTAGGCCAGTTACTAGAAAAATTGTTGAATTTGAGGTATGGAACTAATGGAACTACAAGAACTTAAAAACAAAATTCGTACTACTGTTGGTTGGCGTAATTTTGGTCAACTTGCAACTGACGGTTATGTAGACTGGTCAGATTTGACAGAAGACCAGGAAGCTTCAATGAACGAGTTGGATGATGAGTCAGATGATGCTGACGTATTCAAAGCCCTTACAGGAATTACATTTAAGGCTGTAGACCAACTTGGTGAGGCTCACGACGGGGCTTTAATCGAACATATTTTTAGCCTTGATGGTAATCTGTATTGCGTTAACTATTATTATAGCTCGTGGGACTGTGCAGAGATAGAAGCAGAAGATTTCTATCCTGTCGAGGCTTATCAAAAAACAATTACTGCTTACAAGAAGGTATGATGAAAATTAAAGAATTAAAGGCTCTAATTGAAAAAGAAATCGGTTGGGAAAATTTTGAAGGACTAGTTACTGGAATGGGTGGGTGGGAAGAAGAAACTGCCACGGAAGTAGATGAAGATGTTTTTAAGGAACGTATTGGTCTAGAATTCAAGAATATAGAAGACAAGCGTAGTTCTGACGGAGACCACGACGCCTGGGCATATATTTTCCAAATTGGTGACAAGTTCTATCAATTAGATGGGTCTTACGACTCAAATAATGGTATAGATTTTTATGGTGTTGACCAGTTTTTTGAGGTTGAGCCAGCAGAGAAGGTTGTTAAATACTACAAACCAGTCAAAGGGGCAAAATAGTGGGTAAGTACTCTGATATTGTTTGGGATGGTAAGACGCTAACTGTTCCCGAAGGATTGGGGAAACCCGGCCCTCACCAGCTTTTAGGTTCTAATCTTGACAATCTAGTTGAATTATCTGGTCGGGCTTGTTATGACTCGCTTGGGGTTGAAAAGAGTAGGGGGAGTGAAGACTATCACAAACATATTATCGAAGTAAATCATGGTAGTGTACAGGAACATGCGTCTATTACTGTTAAGATTATTAAATCTGATTGGTATGAAGCATCAGTACTTGAATATCTGGAATCTGTAATAAATCATCCAGGCGTATATGTGGATATGACGAATCTTACTCTAACCGCTAATTTACGAGCTATTCGTGAATGGGATAATTTTAGTAATGGTGGTGGTCCTTGGTACGGTGCTGCATTAAAAAATGCTGCTAAAACAGTTGCTCCACTTGTTATGCAAGATTATGAGCCTATAGCAATTGGCTGGAAGGCTGAATTAGTTGAACCGGAAACAGTAAACTCAGTTTGGTTAAGTTATTACATTCATAATGTTTCTCGTGGACTTACTCACGAATTAGTTAGACATAAGTATCAAACCGCCATCAGTCAGCGGTCTACTCGTTATGTGGATGAGTCTGGCACTGATTGGAGTTTACACCCATTATTTTATAAATATTATAATGATTCTAAACAGTGGGATGAATGGGGCAATAGTAAACTGGCTATGGCTGAGCATATTGAAAAGGATTCCAAGAAAGCTTATGATTATTATGTAGACAAACTACAATCCTATCTCATAGAGGCGGGCGTAGATAAGTTCACTGCTCGCAAACAAGCTCGTGGTGCTGCACGCGGCCTGCTTGGAAACGCCCTCACAACAGAACTTATCTTTAGTGCCAGTCTAGCCCAGTGGATTAGGATGCTCAAACAGAGAGCTACACAACACGCCGATGCCGAAATTCGACTTTTATTCAACGAAATCTACTTAGACCTAAAAGATAGGTATCCTAGTCAGTTTATTGGCTGTAGTGTCACAGACTGCCCAGATGGGATTGGTTTTGAATTGGTTTGGCCAAAGGGTGGGGCAGTATAATGTATGGGCTTTGGTTTCTCATTGGGTTTATACTTGGTATACCTTTCACTCTTGTTGTTTGGTGGTATAACCCCCCTGGTGTTATAGAGGATAAGTATGACCTTTTACATATATTCAGTGGGCCACCTACTAAACTTAGTGAGTATGCTGAATCTTACCATATGTATTGGGTTTATCGTGTAAATGATTCTGATTTTGAGATTCGTTGGGCGTGGAATTATTTGGGGGGAAATATACCAATAAATCTAAAGGGTATTGATGACCCTATTGGCTTGGCTAAGGCTCTAATGTGTATTCATTTCCCAGAAGTTATGCAATATAGGCTTGAAAATGCAGAAAGCTCGGAAGAAGGGAAAGATACAGCGTAAACGCCGAAAAGAATATGACTCTAATCGCTCGTTTAATAAAGAACCTCGTGGTGGCCATAGATTTTGGTGCTGGGGCTGCGACAGAAATCTTGTCAACGACATTGGCAAATGCAGCGTTTGTGGTAAAATAGATGGGAAGAATGAGAACAAAAATCGAAAACCTTATCCTTTGGGAGATTAAAATGGACGCTTTAACCGTCGCACTTACTGTCATTCTGATTGTATCATTGTTTGGTTGGTGGAACACACGTCCTACTATTGGAGAATCTAAACTAGATTATTCTCGTAAGGGAAAGCCTGTTCTAGACTTGCATAGTCAAAAGAATAAAGAGATATTATTGAGATATGCAAATATGCCAAATCATGGCAAGAGTGATTTGAATAATGTGTTGGGGTACGATTCATACAAATCGAGCTTTGATTCATGATATTTTATGACCAAAAAATCTTGTCAGACCCAGAAAATAATATAGTTGGAGATTGTTATAGGGCCTGCTTAGCTTCTCTAATACCAGTTCCATACGATAACATTCCCCATTTTGCAGAACTTTATTCGCATGATATGTTTAGAGAGGCTAGAGAATGGTTAATAGACAATTATCATATTTATACTTTAGACATATATCTGAATGATTCTCAAATAGATATGTTTATTATACCAGAATCTAATTGTCTTATTTTTGGGAAATCTCCTAGAAATGGTAGACATGCTGTGATAGGTAAGGTAAACGGTTGGGGTATAGAAATAATTCACGACCCACACCCAAGCAGGGCTGGTTTATTAGCTGGCACTAGACAATTACAGTTTTTTCATTATGGACCTATGTTATGACAGATAAAGAAATCAGAAATTCACTGTGGATAAGATTGTCTTATTTACTTAAGAATAATTATCCTATATGTAAGGAATGGAGACTTAAGAAAAATACATTCCCTCAAACTAAAAACATTAGAGACTATAATTCTAAAATATTGGACAATTTTGTAGAGTGGTCATTAGAGACAGGGTGGGAATTGCATCTATGTTTAAAAAGAATAAAAGACAATAAACCCTATTCATCAACCAATTGCAAATGGGTAACTCAAGCAGAACACACACGTATAACGATGAATAAGACATGGAAAGACAGAGAGAAGTCTTCCAAATTCATAGGGGTCACGAGAGATAAAGAAGAACGCAAAAAACGATGGAGAGCACAAATTAATCAACAGGGAAATATTCTTTATATTGGCCACTATGTTACAGAACTAGATGCTGCTAAGGCATATAATACATATGTAGAAAATAACAAACTAGATAATCAACTTAATGTATTTACTAAAAAACAATTACAGACACCAATCACAGTAGTAAAACGTAATATAAACTGCAAGGTTGCAATTTAATGCTTCATACACGCGACTACCTTGAAAACCATTCTTTTGAGAATCTAATAGAAGAATTTGGGCTTGAGGCTGCTTTCCACCCAACTGACCCTCTGGTAATTCTAAACTACGGCATGTTGTCCCCAAATCGGACGCATCCAATAGTTTGTGAGTGTCGTTCTTTGTGTATGTACACTGACACTGGGGAATTTGCCGCCCGGTCATTCCCTCGTTTCTTTAACTTGCACGAGACTCCAGAGATAAATTCCAAATTCGATTGGTCTAACTTTTCTACAACCACGAAGGAAGATGGTTCTCTATTGTCTGTATGGTACGACCACCGTTTTGAGAAGTGGCGTATTAACACTCGTGGGTCTTTCGGAACTGGTAAGGTTCATGCTTGGGATTACACTTGGCAGGATTTGTTCCATAAATGTGTACCAGTTAATGAGTTACAATATTGGAACCCAAACTTAACTTACATATTTGAGTTATGCTCACCTTATAATAAGGTAGTGAGAGCGTATAAAGAAACGCAGTTATTCCTTTTGACTGTATTTAATGGTCAAAATGAAATGTGGCGTAATAATGTTGAGTCAATCTATTACCAAGAACTAGCTCTTAGAAGTTCACTAAAGAATGTCTTCCTAGTAGACACACATAATTTCAAATCTGAACAGGAAGTATTAACCTTTTTAGACAAGTCTGCATCGGAAGACCCAACTTTTGAGGGAGTAGTTTTACATGACAAGAATGGTCTACGTATAAAGGTCAAGAGTGCTGCCTATGTTCACCTACATCATATGCATGATAATGGTAACTTAGCTTCACCAAAGAACTTACTATATTTCGTTCTACGTAATGAGACAGATGAAGTATTGTCGTACTTCCCTGAACTCACGGAAATGACGAATAATTTGAAAGAAAAAGTAAAATGGGAATTGGGATGGTTGTCAATCGTGTGGGAGCAAGCTAAAATAATAGAGTCTCAGAAAGAGTTTGCTCAGTACATAGTTCCAAAGACTAAGTTTCCAGCAATTCTATTTCATATGAGAAAAACTGGGGCTGATTTTCAGTCGTCTATTATTAAGTTTGAAGACTATATTGGTGGTATCCTATTAAATGATAAAGTTAGCTCATGACACAATAAATACAGAAGATATTCAAAATCTGATTTCTTGGCTGCAAACGAATCCTAGACTAACTCAAGGTGAGAAGGTTCTGGAATTTGAAAAGCAGTGGTCTCAGTGGAACGGGGTTAAACATTCGGTTTTTGTTAACTCTGGTTCTTCTGCTAACCTAGCGATGCTAGCTGTTCATAAGGGGTACAATCAAGGAAGTCTTAATGTAATAGCTCCATGTATTAGTTGGGCCACAACAGTAGCTCCAATTATACAGTTGGGCTTCAATCCTATTTTATGTGATGCGGAAGAAGATTCGCTTGGGGTTTGTCCTAGTCATTTAGAACAACTTTGCGAGGAATATAAACCCTCAGCGTTAATCTTAGTCCATGTGTTGGGTTCTTGTTGTAAAATGCAGGAAATCCATAGTATATGTGACTATTACAAGGTAACTGTGCTAGAGGATTCGTGTGAGACTGTAGGTGCCACATTTTGGATAAATAACAAATTGTACAAGAGTGGTGCTTATGGTGCTATGTCTGCCTTCTCTTTTTATTTTGGGCATCACATGTCCACTATCGAAGGTGGAATGGTCTGTACAAACTCAGACTACTTAAACAATAAGCTAAGAATGATTCGTAGTCATGGATGGACACGAGACCTGAGCTTAGATACTCAACGGTCTTACAGTAGCACAGACCCATTTCATGAGAGGTATACCTTTTATGAAGCTGGGTTCAATATTCGTGGTACTGACCTACAAGCACATCTAGGATTAGGTCAGTTAGCTAAGCTTGATAAATATATAGAAATTCGTCGTCGTAATTATGATTTATATGCTGATAATATAAGCAAGTTTTATTGGCAACCTGGATATAATGTCAGTAGCTCTAATTTTGCTTATCCTCTTGTCGCACCAAATAAATCAATATTTAATAATTTAGTTGAAGATTTGACAAATGCAGACATTGAATGTCGCCCACTTATTTGTGGAAATATAAACAATCAGCCATTCTTCAAAAACTATCGAAAACCACCAGAAAATTTTCCTGTGGCCAATCGCGTTCATGAGTTAGGACTATATTTGCCCAATCATCATTCTTTGTCAGAGGAAGAAGTCTTATATATATGTCAAGTGGTGAACAAGAGCATAATTTGGGGCGGCTAACCCCATATAATGTCTATCCAAATCTAGAGACTGAAATAGTTGACCAATTCTTAGATGAATTTGAAGCAACAAAAGAAAGTATATATAATGGTATACTTCAAGACAAAGAGAACAGTTTTTTGTTTCGGAAACTTATTAAAAATTCCCTTTCAAAAGTAGATTGGGGGTGGATTCAAAAGAAATATCCAGAAAGGATTGGTTGGTATGTACAAGACAGTTGAGAGAATACTAGACGGTTTTTGTATAGCGATGTTTATAATTGCTACCATTTCAATAGTTATAATGCTGTGTGCTCCAAGAGGAGACTATTCAGAACAATCCGCATTTCAGGCTAAGGTAATATTACCACCTGGAATGTCTGTTGAACTACCGCCAGGAAGCAAAGTATTAGTTTACGACTTAAAAGACTCTAAAGGTGGACATAATGGATTAACAACAATTAAGATAGAAGGATTTCCAGAGTCTGAAAAGAAGGCTACATTATTATTTCCAAATTCACCATTCCCACCACCAGCTACGGAGAAGCAACTTGACAAAGAAGCTTGATTCAATACCAACTTTAGCTGAGTATATCGACATAGCCAAAAAAGGAATATGTAGATTTGCCCATCCACCATATAAATATTACATGTTGAATAGTGAAGATGCTATTTCAAGCATAGTAGAAAAGATGGCTTGGGGAGACATAAAATATGACCCCGAACGGTATGGAAAAGACGGTAAGACTCAGAAGACACGTTATTCATATAGAAATCAATGTATTATTTGGGCCATAAAGACATATGTATACAATAACTCAGAAGTGCGTGATTATTCACTAGATTTTGAGTATGAAAATGACGGTCCTGTTAGTGGTTCTTTCTTGGCATCAAAAATAAAAGAGCCACATGCCAGAATTTATGACGATACAGAGCGTAAACAGTATATATGTAAGATGATACGTGATAGTGGCCTCACAAACACTCAGAAGATATTTATGGGTAGAATCTATATTTGTGGTTATACTATACTCGAAGCAGCACAAAAGTATGGTGTTAGTAGACAGAATGTAGATATGGTTCTTAAACGTGCCATTAATAACATTAAGAAAAAAGGGTGGAAGGCTCCGTGAGTTGGGCCAAGAGCAAGTCTGCTGGGGACACTGCGGAAACCCTGGTGATAGGCTTGTTTGAGTCGCTGAAAACCGTAGTGGCAGAGAGAAATTTAGATAAGTTGGTTAAATGGGATGTAAAGGTCCAATATCCAACCGATACGTTTCTTTTTGAGATAAAACATGATTTATACCATGCTAGGTCTGGGAACTTGGCGATTGAGTTCCATAATAATAAAAGTGGTAAGCCTAGCGGCTTAGAAATTACAGACGCCGATATTTGGATTCATGTGCTTCCAGACCCGTTAGTGATTTGGGCGACCTCTGTAGCAAATCTAAAAATATTCACGAAAACTACAGTCCCACTCAAAACTATTACTGGGGCGGGCGATGGCAATGCCTGCTTGCATATTTATAAGGATTCAATTATTCTTCCTGCTGTTTTTACAAGAATAGACAATTTGGAGCCAAAGAAGTTAAAAACATGTTTAAAGAAGCTACTGGCGGAAAAACTTCCCCGAATCCAAACGTAAATTTTGAGTTAATGCCTGATGGTTCAATTAATATTAGGTTTGGGACTGATGTTAATGGTATGAGTACAGCTAATTCTATTCGTAGGTTAGCTTATTTGTTTTATCTTATACATTCGGGCAATCTTATACAACATCAGATTCATATGTTAAAAGACCCTCTTTCCCCCCAAAAGGGGGTGTATGCACGGCTATTACAGTCTTGGCAAGAGTTTTTGCTAAGAAGTAAGAAAATTCGTTCTGCCCCGGCAGTTTCCCCATTGCAGGTATTTGACAGTAAGGATGTAATGTAATGAGAGATATAACCTGGGAGAAGATTGAGGAAGAAGAAGGTTATGATACGCCAAAACACTCAGCTTTTATCCAAACTGGTAATGGTATTATTCCTGCGGCAGAAAGTGGGCTGGGTAACGAATCTATAGATTTCTGGATTTGTCACACGAATTTCGACGTATCGGCAGATGTGTTGAATGGTGTT
>ERZ869925.64-NODE-64-length-58403-cov-65.587064_pt1 | contig 58403 bp, 88 predicted proteins | sample MGYA00579311_ERZ869925 | MGnify/ENA primary metagenome ERZ869925 (study PRJEB32216, sample SAMN09231817) | wastewater metagenome | place: USA: Maryland | collected 2016-07-30 | study: EMG produced TPA metagenomics assembly of the PRJNA472060 data set (Reclaimed...
CCGACGAGGCTGGCTCCGACGAGGCTGGCTCCGTCGAGGCGGGCTCCGACGAGGCTGGCTCCCGCCTGGATCGCAATCTTGACTGCCGCGCCGAGCTTGAGCTCTGGCGTCGATAGCCCTGCCTTGACTTCGGCGGCGAATAACACCTCTCCGGTCCAGCGGTGCTTGATCTCGATGATTTCTGTGGCGGTCATGGCGATCACCCGACCACGACACGAAAGAGATCGCCGTCGAACAGCGGGCGCTCGATCCTGACGGTCCAGTTAGTCCCGGCATGGATGGCGCGAAGCTCGGCGGCGATGGCGGCGGCTTTGGCGGAGGTGCTGCAAGTGAATGTCATTTAGCTCTCCCGTGGTGATGCCCAAGATTGCGCGCATCGCCGAAAATAGTCAAACAGGAAATAGCCAAAATCGTTTTGGGCTTTTCTTTGTTGACAGGCTTCGCCGATTTCTGGCACCGTTAGCCCATGGATATTCGAGCCACCATCGTCGCCCTCGGCGGGTCGTCCGTAGTCGCCCGCAAGATCAACTATCCTCGGACTACGGTCCAAAGCTGGATGCTCAAGAACGCCATTCCACGGTGGCAACGGGCGATGATGGAAGAGCTTGCAAAAGGGCTCGACAAGAAAACGCCTCGCGCCAAGCCTGCCCGTAGGAGAGTGCCATGAGCCGCCAAAAGCCGGACGATTTCGAGGCGATCGGCTCCGATGCTTTTCCGCGAAGCGGGGACCCGTGGCCTAGCCCGACAGCAACCGGAGGCGCGGCGTCCTTTTTTTTGTCTCGCGCTGTGACTGAAAAGAGCCCGGACTGTGACCATCCGACCACAACGATCGTTCCGCCGGCGCAGGGCGTCCCACTAGAGCCAAACATTCCTAACATGATTGCCGACGCCGTGGCGGCGTTGTCATCGGCAATGCGGAATGTCCGTGCGGCAGAAGACTGGATAGGGCGAGCGCAAAGTCTTATCCGCAAGGTACGCGAGCGGTCGTGATCGGCCTCGCCATCCTTCTCATTGCCGCGCTGGCATTGATCGTCGAAGCCTTGGAGGCATGATCATGTTCTTTCATCGCCCATCCCGCGCCGAGCTGATAGCGGCACTTGAGCAAGCAATAAAAGCCTGCCGTAAAGCGGATGCGGTGATCGTTGAACAGCGCCAGCAGATTTCCGAGCAACACGAGATGCTGCTTGCCCAGAACGCGATGATCGAGACGATGGGTCAGGCATTGATGGACGAAGGGAAAGTGATCTCTGAGAACGCTCGGCCCTCCTGCCCGCACTACCGTATGAGCGATGCGCAGGCCAGCCTACTCGGGCTGGAAATCGGCGCCGACGGCGCAAAGGTCAAGTAAGATGCACGACCATCTCAAGATCGGCATTGTCGACGATTTGCGCGCCAAGGCGGCGAAAGTCGCTGCGGCTAACCCGCGCCAGGCGCATCGCATCCTTGGCGTGCGAGCGGCGCAGCCGGCGGCGATAACAGCGCCGATTTTGCTGGCAACGGCGCCGCAGAAGCCGGGGCGACCGGCCAAGCCGCGAGTTTACATCGCGAAGCCGTCGCGCAAGCCTCGCGTGGACCGGAAGTACAAGTGGGAAGATATGTCCGTTGGCGATTACATGGACATTCGGCAGCAACGCCACAATGTAACGCGCGCCGTCCGGCGTGCCCGCGAGAAGTTTGGCGGCGACTACTCTATCACTGCAATGTTCTCCGGTGTTTATCGCATCATGAGGACTGCCTAGATGCCCGCGCAGCTCATCGGGTACGCAGACGAACTCCGCTCCAGGCGACGCTCTGTGATGGCGATTGCACCGGCTTCCGCGCGGCGAGCCATCATGGGATGGCCGCGCGTCTGGCGGCCTGAAAAGACGCATCGCATTGAGATCGACCTCCGCACGGGGGCGCGTGTGATCACTCAAGATGCGCCGCCACCCATTCCGGTTGTTCTGATCGAAAAGCCAGTGCGCCGGATTTGGAAAGCCAAGCGGTCTATCGATGGCACTGTCACGCCACCGGATGTCATCCGCGTGCTCGATGCTGTGGCCGATGCGTTTGGCGTGTCCGATGGCCTGATCCAAGGGCGCGGTCACAATACATTGCATACATACCCACGCTTTGCATGGGTGGCCTTGCTGAAGGCCGACGGCCGATCGTATGCCGGCATTGGCCGATCAATCCGACGCGATCACACTTCGATCATGCACGCTTGCAATCGCGCTGCCGAGTTGATGGCAACATCTACCGATTGGCGGCATCGCTACCAGGCCGCGCACATTGCGCTCAATGGTGGCGTATGCTGACCTTCCTCTATCTTTCTCCGCAGTCTTGCCAGCATAGCAACCCGAACTGGCATGCCTCCCAACTGCGGAGTTCGCTCGGGCTTCACGCCTTTGAGCGAGGGCGGCGGCCTTTCCCCAGCCGTCGCCCGAAAATTCTGGCGCGTGAGGTTGTCAATGGCTGATGGAATTTCCGGCCCCGTCAACGCTCCGCGTCTCAAGTCGATCGTCGAGCGTATCGAGCGCTTGGAAGAAGAGCGCAAGGCGGCGAGCAGTGACATCAAGGACATTTACAGCGAGGCGAAGGGCGTCGGATACGACACCAAGACGCTTCGCAAGGTGATCGCCGCGCGCAAGCTCGATCCATCCGACAGAGAAGAGCAGGAGACGCTTTTCGAGACGTACATGCACGCGCTCGGGGATGGCGTTGAAAGCGCAGTCCGCGCGGTGCACGCGGGCGCGCTGTCCATTCGAGCCGCTGCGAAGGCAACTGGCGTCAAGCGCTCGACGATCCATCGCGCTGTCCCAAAAGAAGGGCGCGCGTCGAAAAATGGGACGCCTGCGCACGACGCTGATGGCGTCATCATCGAATCGGAAAACAGGGGAACTGAGGCCCCTGGCGGGGAGGAAGGCACCCACGATCAGGTCGACGTGGCCGGCAGCCTCCCCGCATCTATCACTGGTCCGGAAAAGGCGAGCGGACCCTCCCGCGCTGAGGCCGACATCGGCGCATCTCCGAGCCTGTCGTGGTAACGCCCACGGTCAATGCCGATCCGCTCGCCGTGGTGCAGACCACTGGCATAAGCGGCCAAGGCTCGGAAGTCGGCACCTATTCGACATCGTGCGGCGGCGGGGATGGACCCGCGAGCGTGGATACGCAGCCGCGAGCCCCTGGGTCGGTTGGCGGGGCTGCGACCCCCAGCCAGACAGGCGAGGGAGCCGGGCATCGCCCCGGCCCGCACGATACTTTGCCCGCGTTCCTCGACCGGCGACAGAAGCGGGCGCCCGCGCCATGACTCGTCGCCCATGCCCGGCCGCCCGCATCCTCGCCGCCCAGGTCGCCGTCGCCCGCGCGCTGCAGCGATACCAGCGCACGCGATCGCATCGGGCTTGGCAAGCGCTGGTCGACGCGCGGGCACGGGAGATGGCGCTGTGAGCGAGGCGGCGTTTCACCGCAGTGTTGCTCGTTATCTCGATGCGGCGCTGCATCCTCCGACAATCTGGTCAACGATTCCATCTGGTGGAGGCGGGCGCATCCGTGGCGCGCAGCTCAAGGCTATGGGGCTCAGGCGTGGCCTGCCGGACATCTTGGTCATGCACCCGCATTGGCCTGGCGGCCCGATCGTCGTTGGGCTGGAGCTCAAGGCCAAGGCCGGTCGTGTGTCGCCAGACCAGAAAGCGATGATGCAGGCATTCGCCGATTGCCGTGCGCACTACGTGCTTTGTCGGACCGTCGACGAGGTTGCGGGGGCGTTGGATTTTTGCAAGGTTCCACTGCACGCGAGGCCGTCGTGACCACCCGCACGAAAGGAACGATCCTCCTAGAGGTATTGACGCAGTACGCAGATAACGACTGGGTATGCCCGTCGCTGCCAAAGCTGGCTGAATTGACCTGCCTCGATAAGTCGACAGTAGGAGAGTACCTTCGCCGCTTGCGAAAGGCAGGAGCGATCCGTTCCCGCCTGGTGCACGTCAAGCCGCACGGGCAAGCAAGAATCGTCACAATCGTAGCAACGGGCAAAAGCACTCGCACGCCGACACCATCAAAACGATACAACAGGCCGGTCGATCCGCCATTCAAGCCAACCGCAACGGCGCTGACATCGAGCGTCCGTCGCTTGACCGGGAAGGAGTTCGCACGGCGGGCAGCCGAGCTGCTGGCGCGCGAGGCCGAACTGCAACGCAAGAGAGAGATGGATGTTTGATCGTTGAATGTAGATCGCACGAGGAGGGGAGATGACCGCACCATCGCCAAAATCATATCAAGCGTTTCTGAAAAGCAAGACACCGTTGGCCCAGCAACTAGGCTTCGATCCGCCGATGCCATGGCCGCAAGCGATCAAGCCGTTTCAGCGGGATATTGCCACATGGGCATGCAAGCGTGGCCGCGCGGCGATCTTCGCCGGAACTGGACTCGGCAAGACATTGCAGGAGCTATCGTGGGCGCAGCAAGTGTGCGCTCATACCGGAGGTCGAGTGCTGATCTTCACACCGCTCGCCGTTGCTGAGCAGACGGTGCGCGAGGCACAGAAGTTCGGCATTGATGGCGTCGCTTATGCGCTTGACGAATCCGCTATCACTGGCCCGATCGTCGTTACGAACTACGAACGACGTGACAAGTTCGACTTGTCGGAGTTCGCCGGAATCGTGCTCGACGAAAGTGGCATTCTCAAGCATGACGATAGCAAGACGCGCGCCGACTTGACCGATTCGTGTCACGAGACGCCATATCTCCTATGCGCGTCGGCGACCCCGGCTCCAAACGACTGGACGGAACTCGGGCAGCATTCCGAGTTCCTGGGCGTGATGAGCGCGAAGGAAATGCTTTCGATGTTCTTTGTCCATGACGGCAGCGTGCGGGCGAAGGCAGAGGAAGACTGGCGGCTCAAGCGCCATGCAGAGCAGGACTTCTGGCGCTGGCTGGCATCGTGGTCCGTGATGATCCGGCACCCGCGCGACCTCGGCTATGACGAGCCGGGATACGACTTGCCGGCGCTACACATGCGGCAAGTCACGGTCGCGGTGGAGTACAAGCCGACTGCCGGGATGCTGTTTCCAATGGAAGCGCAGACGCTGCAAGAGCGTATCCGGGCGCGGAAAGACAGCGTAAGTGAGCGCGTGCGCGCGGCAGCGGAGATCGTTGCCACGAAGCCAGACGAATCGTGGCTGATTTGGTGCAATCTCAATAGCGAGGCCGATGCGATCACCAAGGCAATCCCTGGTGCGGTCAATGTCCAAGGATCGGACAAGACGGAACACAAGGTGCGCAATCTGTTAGGCTTCTCACAAGGCAATCCGCGTGTACTTGTCAGCAAGCCGTCGATCGCAGGCCACGGCATGAACTGGCAAAACTGCGCCAATGTCGTTTTCGTCGGGCTCAATGATAGCTTCGAGCAGCTGTTCCAGGCCGTGCGCCGTTGCTGGCGTTTTGGTCAGACGCGCGAAGTCACGGTACATTTGATTGCATCGGAGATCGAAGGCGCAGTGGTATCCAACCTGATGGCGAAGGAACGCAAGTACGACCGGATGGCCGCTGCAATGCAGGATCACATGAAAGACCTGTCCAAGGCAGCGGTGCGCGGCGGCAGGCAGTCTGTTTCAATCTACAATCCGAAGATGAAGATGGAGGTTCCGTCATGGCTGGCAGCGTGAAAGTCGTATCGCAGACGATCGAGGGGCAGTGGGCGCTTTATCACGCTGATTGTGTGGACGTGACCAGTGGCTTGCCTGAAGGATCGCTTCACTACACGATCTTTTCGCCGCCGTTTCAAAGCCTGTATACTTTCTCCGACGATCCTCGCGACATGTCGAATTGCACAGACGATCAGACGTTCTGGACGCACTTCCAACACCTGATCGACGAGTTGTACCGGGTGACGATGCCCGGCCGACTGTGCTCAATCCACTGCATGCAGTTGCCGACATCCAAGATCCGGGACGGTTTCATCGGCCTGCGGGATTTCCGAGGTGACATCATCCGCGCTTTCCAGGCGGCGGGCTTCATCTATCATTCCGAGGTCTGCATCCGCAAAGACCCAGTGTCGGCAATGCAGCGGTCAAAGTCGATCGGGCTTTTGCACAAGCAAATCGTCAAGGATTCGTCCCTGTCGAGGATGGCCGTTGCTGACTACATCGTGACGATGCGCAAGCCGGGCGAAAACCCTGAGAGGATCGCCGGCCCGCTGGACGCCTACTATGGCGACGAGACGACGCCGACCGGCCCGCTGGTGACAGAGACCGGGAACATGCGATCGGTCAATCATCCGGGCGACGACTGGTACTCGGTGGCGGTGTGGCAGCGCTACGCCGAGCCTATCTGGATGGACATCGTGCAAGGCGATGTACTCAGTCATCGTGTTGCCCGCGCGGAGGAGGATGAGCGGCATATCTCGCCGCTGCAATTGACGGTCATCCGACGGTGCGTCCAGCTGTGGAGCAATCCGGGTGATGTCGTCTTCTCGCCATTTGCCGGTATCGGGTCGGAACTGTACGTCGCACTTGAGCTGGGCCGGAAGGCGTTGGGCGCGGAACTCAAGAAGTCTTACTACGATCAGGCGATCGCCAACATTGGGACGCTCAAGCGTGCTCAGCAATCGTTGTTTGCCGCATGACCGCCGAACGCTACGGCGAGGCGCACCGCCACTGGCAGCGTCGCTGCTCCGAGTGCGCCCACTTCCGCCAGGGCCAGCCGCCGCTCGATCGCGTTGTGCAATGCACCAATGCCGATGCGCCGCTCTACCGCGCGTCGGAGGACATGGACCTGGCGACGGCGTGCAGGCTGTTCGAGGAGAGAGCATGATGCACGATCTCAGCATTGGCGACATCATCAAGGACAACGACCCGCGCATGTATGGCGGCAATCGGAAGCTGAAAATCATCGGTTTCGAGGCGCACAAGAACGATAGTCGGATTGTCAACGCGGTGTGCAGTCAAGGGCATGGCGCTAGGCTAGTCCGCATCCGCGTCAGCCGTATCAAGACGGACTTTAAAGATCGCAAGTACGGCTTCAACCGGATTGTCGCCGTACCGGCAAAAGCGTCCGAGGAGCGCGCAACATGACCCTAGAGCGCTGGTGGCTGCTGTTTTTAACGGCCGCTTTAGGTCCGCCGCCAAACCCTGACCCGTGGACATGGACCACGGGTCTAGGCTCAATCGGCGTGTTGGCCTGCGCCGGCATAGCATTCTGGCAGATGATCAAGCGACTCCGGGAGAAAGACCAATGAGCGCGAGGAATCACGTAGAAGCCATGCAGCAACGGGCCAAGCGGAGACGCATGTCGAGGCGAACGTATGAGACGCAGCTCGCCATCGCCGGAAACGCGGTGGCTATGGCCGCAAGGGTTCTACTGCGCCGCCTAGGCGGCGCCATCGACACGGGCGACGTGACGCTCAGCGGCTCGGAGGACATGTGCGAGGCCGTGCGCGCGGCGCTCGACAGCCTCGAACAGGCCACCAAGACATTCGAGATGATCGCCCGAGGACCGGAGGTCTAGCCATATGCGCCATTTCCCGCATCATATCGGCGACTACGCGGCAGCCACGGCGCACCTGTCGTTTGTGGAGGACGCTGCCTATCACCGGCTGCTGCGCTTGTACTATCGGGACGAAAAGCCGTTGCCGGCAGACATCGCCACGTGCCAGCGCTTGGTGGCTGCTAGGTCGAAAGAGGAGCGTGCGGCCGTCGAGGCCATGCTACATGAGTTCTTTCGGTTGGAAGCGGATGGATGGCATCAATCGCGGGCCGACGACGAGCTTGTTTCCTACCAGATCAGAGCCGACGCAGCGCGCGAGAACGGCAAGCGAAGTGGGGGGCGACCGAAAACCGGAGGGAAACCGAAAGTGAAACCGACAGAAAACCAACTTGGTTTGCCGGTGGATACCCAAGGAGAACCATCGGCAACACTAACCATAAACCATAAACCAATAACCAATAACCAATCCCCCCTTAGCGCCCCCCCCCATGTACGGCGGACGGCGCTGCCGACGGACTGGAGGCCGGACGAGATTGACCGATTGTTCGCGGTCGATCTCGGTCTCGATAGCCAGGCGACCCTGGAAGCTTTCCTCGACTACTGGACATCGGCCAGTGGCGGCAAAATCAAGCGCACGGACTGGTCGCGGACGTGGCGCGTCTGGTGCCGACGCGAGGCGAACTGGGGTCGCAAGCCCCGCGAGGCTGGACTGTTCGCCGCCGCGCCGACCGAAACCTACGATCAGCGGCGTATCAGGCTTGCGAGGGAGGCGATCGCCGAATGACCGTCCAGGAATTGCTAGACCGGATCGTCGCCGCCTACGCTGGCGCGACTGCGGAGGCCCTGAAGGCATACCGCCCGATCTTCCACGCGCGACTGCGCCACCACGAAGGGCCAGCGCTTGAGGCCGCTGCGCTCGAAGTCCTGGCCGCGTTCAAGCCCAAATTCGACCAGAAGTTCCCAATTCCCGGCGACTTCGAGGCGCATCTGCCGTCTGGCAAGCTCCACATTCCGGACGGCGGCCCGGCGATCGATTTCCGCGCGCATCGCGAGCGCAAGCGGGCGATCGAGGCCGATTGGCAGGCCGGCCAGGGCGCCAAAATTCGCGAGGCGCGTGGCCCATACGTCTGGGCGCACTGCCTGTTCGAGGCGCAACGGCAGGCGGCAGTCGCGGCTTGGCGTGACCACCCTGGCCGAGTGGTCCTGTCGGCCGCGCAAATCCAGGCCTGCGAGGATCAGGTCGTGTCCACGGCCCGCATTCAGGCCCATGGGGCGAGCGTTCTGCGCCGAGGCGACCGGGCCGCGTGGGAAGGTCAGTCAGAGGCCATTAGAGCCTCGCTGAGAGCAGGCGACTGGCCGGCTGGGCATCGCGAGCCGGGCGAGACGGAATCGTCTGTACGGCCTTCGCAGGCCATGCAGGAGAGACTTGCCGAACTGGCGAGGATTAGGAGGCGCGGATTTGTGCCGGATGGCCAGTCGGCGCAGGAGGCGGCAGGGTGAAATGAGAGCTGGAATTTTCCAGCATTCGGAAATTCCAAATTTCAAATTCGATTCATTGATTCCCAAAAAAGTCCGTGTGAAATCGATTTGCGGAATCAGAATTTGACTAGCAGGAGGCGGTGTGATGGCGGATCAAGCCGATCGGAGAGAGCAGATGCATCGCCTTAGACGCCAGCGACGCCGTGCCCTGGGCGCGATAGAGCGCCAGTATTCGTGGCGCGTGGCGTGGATAGCCGGCGCTTAGCGGGATCAGTCGCCGCGATAGATCATCATCTCTGGCATTGCGCCGCCGCCGAGCTCGTAGACCGCATCGGCCTCAAGTGCCGCGACAATCGCATCCCGATCCAGCGCATCGGGATCGTTGTCGCGCATGACATCGCCGAGGGTGGTGCGGATTTTGTGCCATCCAATCTGGAATGGGCCAGTGTTGCGGACGCGGATGACGATGCGCGTGGCGTCTGTGATCGTGGGCATGTCCTATCCTCCTCTAATTCCAGCCTGATTGCTGGCCTATCCCCCGGCCGTGACCGGGGGAACGGGCAGAAATCAGCCGCGCCGCACGGCGCTGGTGATGATGGACGTGCCGTAGCGCTCGGCGAGCCTCTCGAGTTCGGCGTAGAGCTTGCGTTCGGCCGGGGAGCGATCACGGTGCCTGATCGGCAGGCGATGCTCGCGGAATACGCTCGGCGTCTCGACGCTGAGGTAGGCCCATTCGCCCGGGGTCGTGGTCGGAGCGCTGCGGCGGTGGTATGTGGTGCTGTAGGTGGTCATTTGTCTCTCCTGTGATGGGTGGCCTGTTACTTTGATGCGTTCACGGCTTCCTTGAGCAATTCGGCGATGCGGCCGAGGTCGCCGACATGACCCCAATGCACATCGTCCGGGTTGACTGCGAAGTGATCCTCACTCAGTGCCGCAAGATGGGCGAGCATTTCGTCGATTTCTGCCTTTTTGGCGACGAAAGCGTCAACTGCGGTGCGAGCGGTCTTGGTGGTCATTTGTCTCTCCCGTTTGGCTGGCCTGATTGCCTCGCCGATGCCCTTAACCTAGTGACGTGCGATAAAGATGTAAAGCGTAAAGTGAGAGATTTTTGAGAAACATTCTTGCTTTTTTCGTCAAGCCGTATAAAATCGAGAAATGACAGACACGACACTCGCCGCGCCGCGTCGCCGGGGCCGGCCTCCCACGCCAATTGACCGCGCGCGGTCCGTGATGGTCAATGTCCGCGTATCGCCGACCGAGGCCGATCGCATCCGACGCGCCGCTGAATCCGTAGGGTTAACGCCATCGGCATGGCTCCGAATGGTGGCCCTTGGCGAGGCCGGTAGGACGGCCCGCCGCGCGGGTTAGTTCGTTGACGCAACCTTTGCTGTAGAGCATAATCGACGGGATTTTCCGCCTCCTATCAGGAGCCTAATCCCATGGCACTCCCTCCCTCGCCTGCCCCGTCCGGCGCGTCGCCGATCCCCCCGCCCGGCATGGGCGCTGGCCCGATGGACGCGGAGCCGATGGATGCGCCCGAGGGTGAGGAGGGAGGCGAGCCCGAGGTCGTCGCGACCATCCTGAAAAACAGCGACGGCACTTATACCCTGCTCCAGGGCGATGAGCCCGAGCCGGCCGGCGAGGAAATGGCTGGCGCTCCTGGCGAGCCTCCGGCCGCGCCCCAGGGGCAAGATTTCGACACGGCCCCGGCGCTGATCCGGGGCATCATTGCCATGCTCGACGAAGACGGTGGCGCCGAGGATGCGTTTGCTGGTGGCTTTGCGGCCGGCAAGGGTCCAAGCATGGGGGCGTCGGCCGGTGGCCCGCCTAAGCCTCCGATGGGCGGCATGTAGCCGAGAGGCCGCATGAGCAGCCTGCATCGCTCAATCCTGCGCCGAATAGAGGACCGCGCCCGCCTCCTCGGGCCGGACGGCCAGCCGATCGTATCGAAGCGCGATACGGAAATCCCATTTGTGCGCCACAATCCGCGCCCCGGCGTCGCGCGGTCACTCCACATGATTGACCGTGGCCCGAAAATGTACGCGCTCGCGATCCAATTCATGGCGCGTGGCGGCCGCTTTGCGTGTCAAATCACGCCATTCGGCGAAGCGCAATTGGTGGCAGGGTTTCCGGTCGAGGATGGCGCGCCTGGCGAGCTTGCAATCGTCGCCGAGGAAATCGTGCCGAACAATGAGGGCGCAATCATTGCCGCCGTCGATCGGCTGATCGCCAGCGCTGTTCGGGACATGGACGAAGTGCAGCTCGGCGAAGCGCGCCGCGAAGAGGAGACATTGCAGTGACCGACGATCGCGCGCGAGAAATCGCCGATATGCTTCGCCAAGGCGCTGCCGTAGGCGCATCGCCCGAAATGTCACAGGCAGACACGCTCGGCTTTCTCCTGCGCCTCTACGACGACGTACAGGCGCTCAAAGCAGCGCAATCCGGCCTGGCGTTCATGTCTGCCGGCATTCGCCCGGTCCAGATTGCCAAGAGCGAGTGAGCATGACCGCGCCCCTTTGCTGGCCCGAATGCAACGGGATCACGGCGCCAATGGTGAGCGCAACCCTTGCATCCGTCCCGTCGACGGCGCCAATGCTCATCCGCATCGCGGCTGAAATCCGCGCATCGATCGCCGTGACCGATCTACAGGCAGAAGCGCTCGCCTATCGCATCCTGGCCGCAATGCGAAATCCAACCGAGGCCATGAGTGAGGCAGCATGGTCGTACGGGGGCCTTACCCCCGAGGACATGTGGCCCACCATGATCGACGCCGCACTGACCGGGCGATGACATGGCAGGCCGACCCCGCGTAAAAGCAGGCGGTGGAGAAAACGCGCAAAAGGATCGCCGCGCCGCTTTCGTTCGTGAGTACTTGCGAAACGGTCGCAACGGGACGCAAGCGGTCATCGCCGCCGGCTACTCGCCTAAAGGCGCTAGTGTTACCGCAGTTCGGCTGTTAGCGCAGCCTAGTATTGCCCAGCAAATAGGCACCCGCCTTGCTAAGGCATCGGAAATCACCGGCCTAAGCCTGGAGCGCACGCTGCTCGAGGTCGCCCGCGTGGCCTACTCCGACCCGCGTCGATACTGGCGTCCCGACGGCAGCATGGTCCCTCAATCCGAATGGACCGAGGACATGGCGGCGGCCGTGGCTAGCGTCGAGGAAGGGCCGGACGGCGCTAAGAAGCTCAAGCTATGGGACAAAAACGCTGCGCTCGACAAGGCCATGAAGCACCTCGGGCTCTACGAACGCGACAATCGCCAGCAAGCCGCGTCGTATGCGCTTCAAGTGGTCGTCGTCGGCGCCGACCAGGCCGCGCCGGCGCTTACGCGAGCGGACAATGCTAAGCCGGTGGTGATCGACGTAGTGGGCGAGTAGCCGTGCCGGACGGTGCCGAGCCCGAGGTTGTCCGGGTCACGATACCGAGCAAGCTCCGGTTTTTGCTGGAGCCTCACCCTTACAAGGTGGCGTATGGCGGGCGGTTCGGCCTCAAGACGCGCACGTTTGCGACAGCGCTCCTGGCGCTGGGCCGATCGAAGCCGATGCGCATCCTCTGCGGTCGCGAGGTAATGACCTCGATCCGCGACAGCGTGCATCAGGAATTGAAGGGCGTAATTGAGAAAAATCCAGCGTTTTCAACATTCTACGACGTGCTAGACACGGAAATCCGGGGGAAAAACGGCACGCGGTTCATCTTCGTCGGCCTCCTTGGGCACACGGTGAACAGCATTAAGTCTTACGCGGATATCGATGTGTGTTGGGTGGAAGAGGCCCAAAACGTGAGCCGGAAGAGCTGGCTTATCCTGATCCCGACCATCCGCAAGCCCGGCAGCGAGATATGGGTGAGCTTCAACCCGGACCTCGACACGGATGACACATGGCAGCGCTGGGTCGAGACGCCGCTGCCGGGCACGGTGTCTGTTAAGACCGGCTGGCAGGACGCGGCGGCGCTGGGGTGGTTCCCCCCGGCCGAGGATGCCAAGCGGCTGCACAGCCAACGGCATGAGCCGGACGACTACGAAAACGTATGGGAGGGCATGCCACGGGCGACGGTTGCCGGCGCCATTTATGCCCGCGAGGTGGCTACCATGATCGCCGAGGGGCGGGCCGGTGGCGTGCCGTATGACCCTCGGCTGCCGGTGCACACCGTGTGGGATTTGGGATGGAATGACGCCATGACCGTGCTCATGGTGCAGAAGCCGACGCCATCAATCGTTAACGTAATCAACTACTTAGAAGACAGCCAGCATACCTACGCCGAGTACGTCGCCGACCTGGGCAAGTTGCCCTACGTGTGGGGCACGGACTGGCTGCCGCACGATGGCTCGCACAAAGACCCCAAGTCGGGACAGTCGGCGCTCCAAGTGCTGCAAGCGCTCGGGCGCAAGCGCGTCCGGCTGATCGGCGCGGAGGATGTGGAGGCCGGCATTAAAGCGGCCCGCATGATGTTTCCCCGCGTCTACATGGACACGACCGATCGGGGCCGGGACACGGGCTACATGGGTGGGGCCAGGCTACAGGAGTGCCTCAAGCGCTACCGGCGCAACGTGCCGCGCGGGACGGGCGAGCCGGCCCAGCCGGTGCACGACCAGTACTCGCACGGTGCCGACTGTTTCCGCTACCTCGCCATGATCGTTGACCAGATACGCAACGACGCGGACATCAAGCGCCCGCCCATCCTGCCCGTGCGGCGCAGCTCGGTACGGGGTGCCGGGATGCTAGGATGAATACAGGTGGATACATCTAAACGTGTCTTGCGCGCTTGTGTGTTTCGTGCGTACAATCCCACACATGATAAAGCCTAAGCCGGTTGACCCGCTGACATCTCCAGTTCCTTCGCCATCCACTTCGCCGACCGCGAAGGGCACCAAGTCGGCTCCCTTGTCTATTCGCATCCGGCCGGACCTGAAGCGCCGGCTGCAAGCGGCGGCGGACCGGGAAGAGCGGTCGCTGGCCGGGTACGTGGCTCGATTGTTGGAGAGGGCTGCGGGATGACAAAGCCGATTGACTGGTTCAAGCCGCTGCGGGTGGTCGGGACGCAGGATGAAGTAAAGATTGTGGCGATCGACCCGCGAGACGCGCGGCCGGTTCGCCTCGCATCTCCGCGCACCAAGGACGATCCACTAGGCCAGAAATGGACAGGCGCCGTGGATCGCGATGGGCATGGCGTCGTTTTTCACCTGCGAGCCGGCACGGTCGAGTTTGCCGTCGAGAACATCCCGCCCGAGCCCCGCATCGTGGAGAGATGGGCGGTTCACACCCGACAGGACGACTACATCGGCGCTTATCTTCATCCGACGCGAGAAGCTGCGGAGGCTAAATTGCGCGGCTATGAGCGACACGCGCGCATAGCCCGCGTTTTGATAGAGGAGCCAGAAGAATGAGCGACGATCGTTGTGATTGTCACGAATGTACAGGCTTGCGGGCTTATGGCGCCCAGGTTTGGCAGATGCGCAGACGAAGGTTGCCCTACGGAGAATGCCTACCTGTCTCTGGCACGCTATCGCTGCCATTCCGCTTTCGCGGTTGGCACCGTTCCGGCGACGGCTCGTGGACGTGGTGGCCGGCATGATCTGCGGCATTAGCACCGCCGCATGGGCCAACCTCGCGCTAGCCGTTGTTTTTAACGGGCTTCTGATCATCGGCGAGCCGCCCCAATATGCGTTCTGGTTTGGCGGCCTGTTCATGGGGATGGCGGTCGTTGTATGCGTAGCGGACAAAGCGCTTTGGCGCATGAGGCGGCCATGATCCTCCCTCGCCGCCGCCTGTTCGGCCTGGGGGCTGCGTTCCTTGCCGTTCTCATTGGCAGCGGCGGCGCGTGCCGCGCTGAAACCGTGGTCGTAGACGGCGACACGCTACGCCAGGATGGCGTTACCTACCGGCTGGCCGGGGTCGACGCGCCCGAGCGCCGGCAGACGTGCGCGGATGGCTGGCCGGCTGGGGCTATCGCGGCCGATGCGTTGCGGGCGCTGGTGCTAGGCAAGCGGGTGACATGCGACAATCGCGGGCATGACCGCTATGGCCGGACGATTGCAATGTGCGCGGTGGATAGCGTCGATATCGGCTATACGCTGACACGCAGTGGGTTAGCATGGGCGTACCGGCAGTACAGCACGGCCTATGTCGACGCCGAGCGGCAGGCGATCGCCGATCGGGCGGGCGTGCACGGGCATCAGTGCGTGCCGGCGTGGGAATGGAGGAAGCGATGACGGACGAACAGGCCGATGCACTGCGGAAGTGGATGCCCGCTGGACCGGAAGACGAAAAGGCGCGGGCTCAACTTGTAGGGAATGCCATGGCGGAGGAAGCCGAACGCATTGGCGCTGCGCTTCAGGCGATGGAGCACAGCACGGTTGCCAAGCTGGCTGCGGAAGGTGTGGAGGTATCATTCCACGGCGATGGTCGCGTGACGGGGAGCCATAAGTTCAAGTCATTCGAAGCGGCGCACGCGATCTTGGACATTGGGCGAAAGGTGCCTGGCCCGCCATGGCAGCCGATCGAGACGGCGCCGAAGGATGGGACACATTTCCTTGCGTATGGCCCAGACGAGTACGGCAACTATAAGCGCATGGCAGTAATGAGCTATTCCACCTTTGGCCGCCTCTACATATCGCACGTCGTCGGATGTGAATACGAAGAAGACTTGCAGCATCCAACCCACTGGATGCCGTTGCCAGAACCTCCGGAGGCGACATGAGCGGCCGCTACCTTGAATGCGATCGCTGCGGCGCGCACTTCGATTTGGAGGGCGGCAAGCTGGTGACTTTCAACCATCGCGCCCGTGATGCGGGATGGATTGAAGACCCGCCTGATCGACATTTCTGCTGCTACGCATGTCGAGAAGCCTATTATCGACTGAAGTTGCTGGGCTTTGACAATGAGGCGACATGACCATGATCGAGCGCGTGGCGCGGGCCGGCTTTGCACAAGCGGAAAAGAACGGGCGACTGTCGGGCTATTCCGGTCCTCCGATGAAATGGGAGACCGAGAGTGATAAGCTCCACGAGGACTGGATGGCTGTCGCCCGCGTCATGATCGAGGCCATGCGTGAGCCGACGGAAGACATGATCAATGCGACCAAGTGGACGGAGGCGATGGTTGAGCAAATAGCCGAACGTCTGTTTTGTGCGTTGGTTGGCAACGCAACATGGGCAAGGAGCAATCCTGAAACACGTGAGTGGTGGGTCAAGCAAACTCGCGCCGCGCTGGCCGCGATTGCGCAGCAGTAATGCCCAAGCATCAGATCAATGCCGAGGTGGTCGAGGGGCTGGCGCTGAAGTTTGGTGAGATCACCCGCTACATGTCGCAAGCGGAAGTCGCCCGTCGACTTGGTGAGCCTGAAGACGTGGTCAATCGAGTGCTCAATCTGAAGATCGGCGGGCGCGTTGGCATCCATCGAATCCTCGCATGGTTCGACAAGCTGGACTGCAAGATCGATTTTCAGGTAACTAAGAACGGCATCCCGATATAGGCCGCGCTAGAGGAGAAGGCATGAACGACCTCGCCAGCGACATCCGCCGCCGCCGTGAAGAAGGAGAAAGAGCAACCATGTCGTACCGCATCCTAGAGCCTGGCTCCGACCGTCTCAAAATTGGCGTGCAAGACGTTCCTGGGACAGGTGGCCCGGACCATCGGCACTCCTGCCTGTTCCGCGTCGAAAACATGGACGCATCATCCAACCCGGCATGGGACGGGACGAATCAGCACGCCTTGACGATTCTGATGCAGTGCGGCCCGGTCGGCGCTGGCAAGCCGGCGAATGGCGTGACCGAGGCCGCGTTGCTGGCGATCGTGGCGTACCGGCTGAACTCGCGCCGCTCGCCCGCGCTGGCCCAGGTCGAGGCCGCTATTGCTGCACTGCGGGAGTGGCAGGAGCAGTTGGAGGCCGCGTGATCGAGTTCATCCTAGGCTTACTGGTCGGCGCCTATCTGACAATCGGGGCGATGATTGCATTTGGCGGCGCGTTATTTGGGGCGATGCCGAAAGAGAAGCGTTTCGGCGTCGTCGTGTGGCTGATGCTGGCTTGGCCGCCTATCGTGCTGGCGGCGGCGATTTCCAAGGATTGATTGTCCGTCGTTTGCGTCAGTGCTATCATGCAACTGACCTAGACATGAGACCGCAGTGATGCGGCCCTAGCCCGAGAGGGATTTCCATGACGGTAGTGACCGGCCGGGCGTATTCGTCGAGTGTCTCTTTGACGCGCCCGAATGACACGAACGCCTACACAGCAAACGATGTCATCGGGACGGCGACGGGCAGCACTGCGGCATTGGCGTTCGCCAATATCGGCCCGTCCCATGCGACCGAGTTCATGGTCACGACCGTAGAGCTCGAAATTGACATCACGGCCGTGCCATCGGGCATGACGAGCTTCCGGCTCTACCTCTACAGCGTGACGCCGCCGAGTGCGCTGGGTGACAACGCCGCCTTCGACTTGCCGTCTGGCGATCGGGCGTCATACCTTGGGTACGTGGACCTCGGGACGCCGGTTGACCTTGGCTCCACGCTCTATGTCCAGTCTACAGGCGTCAATCGCCAGTTCTCCATGCCTGGCAACATCGGCGGCATTCTCTACGGCTACCTTGTGACGATCGGCGGCTACACCCCAGCCGCGCAATCGGTGTTCAAGGTCACGATCAAAGGGATAGGGCTCTGACGATGATCCATTCCAAGTTGGTCGTGATCTTCGAGACCACGGACAGTGGAGGCGGCGAAGTGGCAACCAACGTACAGACATTCACGGCCGATGGCACTTGGACTAAGCCCGCAGGGGCTTCGATGGTTCTGGTTGAGCTTTGGGGCGCGGGCGGCGGCGGTGGTAGTGGCGGCAGGGCAGGGGCTGGAGCAGTGAACGGCGGCGTAGGCGGCGGCGGCGGCTCTCGCATCAGGCAGTATTTCAAGGCATCCGATCTTGGGGCGACGGTGGCGGTGACCGTGGGCGCTGGCGGTGCTGGTGCTGCGGCGGTGACGACGAACAACACGCCTGGGGGGAATGGATCGGATGGAGGAAATACGACGTTCGGTGCGTTCCTCACGGCTTGGGGCGGTCTTGGCGATGGTACTGGTGGCGGCGCATCGAGCATCGAGGCGACAGGATTTGATTTAGGGATTGACGGTGGATATCCCGCAGCCTCGGCGAATAATTCGCCATGGTCTGGTCCGGGTGGTGGTGGTGGCGGCGGCATTGCTGATGCAGGCGTTCCTGTCTTTGCTGCTGGCGCCGCTGCCGGAGGATGCTCAGATCTGCTCGGCAGCGGCGGTGGCGCGGCTGGTGGCGCGACGGACGGCGCTTCTGGATCGGCAGGCACAACGCCAGGATTGACTGGCCGGATTGCGGGCACGGGCGGCGGAGGTGGCGCGTCCAGCGCTGCTGGCGTTGGTGGCATTGGCGGAGCCGGTGGTCTATGTGCCGGTGGTGGTGGTGGTGGCGCGAGCGTCAACGGGCACAACAGCGGTGCCGGTGGTGCTGGCGGCGCGGGTTATGCGCGCATCACGAGCTGGTAGTTGCCAAGGTGGTCATTCACAGCCGGGTCACCGCGATCATTCTGCCAGCAAGCGGCCCGTCCTATGACGCTAGCGCGCTGCTGTGGAAGGCGGCCGTCGTAGCGGCTGGCGGTACCGTTAGCGATGCCCGGCTGGCGATCGTCAGTACGCTCATCACTGGTCTAAAAGCTGACAGCCTGTGGACGAGCCTCGACCGGCTTTGGCTGTTCGCCGCCGAGAACTCGACCTCGGCGCTGATCGACCTCAAGGGGCTGTCGACGGCCACGGCGATCAACAGTCCGACGTTCACGGCCGATCAGGGATATGCCGGGAACGGCACGACGAACTACATCAGAACGGGCTACATCCCCAACACGCACGGCGTGAATTACACGCAGAATAGTGGCGCTATGTCGTGTTACGTCCGCAACAATCGGACGACGACAGTGGGCTTGCCTTACATTTTCGGCGCGGAAGAAGCGAATAACGTCCGGTCTAGCTACCTGATCTTAGCTCCTGCAACCAATGCGTACTCGAACGTCAATGGAAGTGGGGTAAATAACATCGTATTGGCTACCACTCAGGGGCAGCACGTCATCGTCCGTTCCGGCAGCGGAACAACGAACCAGACATACTACATCAACGGTTTGTCGCAGGTATATGCAGGTCGGTCGGCTACATCTGATACACCGACGACATATGAGATATACGTCGGCGCCAACAATCGCACGGGATCGGCGTTGGGCTATACGGCAGATCAATTTGCCACGTTCTCAATCGGCGCTGCCTTGGACGCCACGCAGGCCAGCAACCTATCGTCACGCATCAACGCCTACATGACCAGCCTCGGGACGAACGTGTACTGACCATGGCCTACATCATCCTCACCAAGACCGAGCGCGACGCCATCCGGGGAAACTCCAGCGCGTTTGCCGCGATCGAGCCCGTGCTGCTCAAGGACGGCACATACGTCATCGGCGATGAGGTGTTGGCCGATCCGGCGCATACGCAGCGCGTCAAGCTCGTGGCCAATCTCGACAAGAAGACGACCGTGGGTAAGGCGGCAATCGACACGCTTGCTGTGGATGCGGCAATCTAGAACTAGACCGTGACGCCACCCCTAGTGAGTGGTATGATGCAACTTACTAGGCGCGCTGCGAAGCGCCCCAGCCGATAGACGGAGGCCATAGATGGCGCTGCCCTTGTTTGCGAGCTTCTACCCGACGGCCGTCAAGTGGATCAACTCGGCGTTCAACGTCAAGGAACTGCGGATTATCCGGGACAATGCCACGGGCGCGCCGGTTGGGCTTGTCTCGCCGAATGCCAATGGCCCCGAGGGCATTTGGGCGCCTGTGCCGCTGACGCTGGCGCAAATCCAGGCGCCGAGCGCGGCCATCCTCGCCGACCTCAACGCGACCTATCAGTACAACACGGCGCCCTACACGCGATACCGTTCCGATGGTGCGGAACTGATCGAACTGGACGAAACCGGCGGGACGGTGATCACACGCAATGTCGTGTGGTTTTCGCCCGTTGTGATCACGGAAGCCAATCCGGTGACCATCCTCAATGGCGGCGGATTGAAGGTCATTCAGTAGCCAAGCGTAGCGTAGCGTAAGCAGACAATAGGCCCACTCCCCGCGCGCGCTGTGAAGCGTCCGCTAGCCCTTTGAAGGATCAATCATGGCCGCGACGCCCTCAATCAATCTGACCGTTGTCAGCACGACGCTGACGATCTTTGCCAATGCCGGCTCCGGTGCGGAAGCTGGCGGCGCTCTTGTCATCCGTGGCGGTACTGCTGGCACGCCGAACGTAGCCGGCGGCGCGATGACCATGCTCGGCGGTGCCGGTGATGGCACTGGCGACGGTGGCGCGGTTGTCATTACGGGTGGCGCGTCTGGCGCGGGTGCGACGGGTGCCGGCGGCGCGGTCACGATCACGGGCGGCGCGGCACTCAGCACGAACAACGTCGGCGGCGTCCTGAGCCTGATCGGCGGTGCCGGTGCCGGGACGGGCAACGGCGCGGCGGTTGTCATGACTGGCGGTGCCGGTGGCGCTACCTCGGGCATAGGCGGTGCGCTGACCCTCACGGGCGGTGCTGGCGGTACGGCAGCGGGCGTTGGCGGTGCGATCACCCTGGCTGGCGGCGCTGCCACGGCGGCGGCGACGACGGGCGGCGCGGTCACGATTACCGGCGGCCTGTCGACTACCTCGGCGACCGGCTCGGTTGTCACGCTGCGTGGCGGCACGGTCGGCACGACTGGCATCGGTGGCGTTGCCCAGGTCATCGGTGGTGTCGGCGGCACGACCAGCGGTGCCGGTGGCGCGGCGACCCTCACGGGCGGCGCGGGCGGCACGGGGGGCACGGGAGCGGGCGGCGCGGCGACGATCACGGGCGGCGCATCGGGCACGGGTGCGACCGGCAACGGCGGCGCGGCTTCTCTCACTGGCGGCGCTGCGGCGTCGACCAACGGCACTGGCGGCGCGGCCAGCCTGATCGGCGGCCTCGGCACTGGCACGGGTGCGGGCGGTGCGATCACGATTACATCGGGCGCTGCGGGCTCTACGGGCGTCGCTGGCGTGGTCGCCATTTCGGTCGGCGCCGCGACGGCGGGTAACGGCTCGGCGATGACCCTGACGGCCGGCAACGGTGCCGGCGGCACGGCCTCGGGCGGCCACCTCAACCTCGTTCCCGGCGCTGCGGTTTCGACCGGCGTGCCTGGCGACCTTCAAATCAATGGTGTGGCGGGCACGTTCGAGGCAGGATGGTCGCAGCCATTGTCGACCACGGCTTGCCCGGCATCGGCGAGCGTCGTGACGTTCTTCCAGGCCAACAGAGCCTATCGCGTGAAGGCCGTGCGCGTCCGTCTGTCGACGGTTGGAACGTCGGAAACCTTCACCTTCCACAAGAATCCGTCGGGCACGGCGGCCGGCGCTGGTACGGCGATCCTGACCGGCGCGATCACCACGGGCGGCACCAGCAATAACGTCCCGGTGTCCGGAACGCCTTCGAGCACGGTCGCGACGATCACCCTTGCGGCTGGCGACAGCCTGTCCTTCACGGTCGGCGGCACGGTCGGCTCGGCGGCCGGTGTGCAGGTGGGCGTGCTTCTGACGCCGTGCTAGTAGGCAAGTCGGTTGTTTCCAGCAACTGACAGAGCGGGTAGTATGGCGAAACCCGATGCCATCCCGGCATCGGGCCAACCTTGGGATACCGCCCCAAATGAGAATGACCGCAGGAAGAGTGTTTGACGCATTCCATACCTTGGAGGCCGTGAAAAACCGGCCGATGCCAATCAAGGCCGCGTTCCGGCTTAACTTGATGCGTACCAAGATCATGCCGACATTTGATGTCATCGTCGATCGGCGAAACGCGCTGATCCGTCCTTATGACTATCGGGACGAACATGGCACGGTTTGTGTTCCCCCGGCGAGCATGGATGAGTTCAACGCCGCATGGGGCGAAATTGCAGCGGAGGAAATCGACATCGATGTTGAGCCAATCTCGGTTGCGGCATTCGAGACCAACGAACGCGAGAACGGCGCGCTGACGGTCGCAGACTTCGCGGCGCTCGGCGAGCTGATCGTCGAATAGAGGCAGAATGCCACTTACCCTCGCCAACCTCCCCGAAGACATCCAGCGCTATATCGCTGGGGATCGCGCGCCCGAGAGCGAGGTTCCCTCCGAGGAAGTGCTGGCTGCCATCGGCGTCTCGATCGCGAAGCTACGCGACGAGGCGAAGGCGGCGCGGGAAGCCTCGGGCATCGAAGCCCATTGGCGGGATGCCGAGGAGGCATATGCCGGCATCGATGACGTGAACCGGGGCGAGATCGGCTCGCAATGGACGAAGTCCATGAGCCTAAACGGCCCGATCACGTCAGACGATGTGCCGGATACTCAAAATCGAAGCACGCTCGCCGTGCGGATGACGCAGCGGTATGTCGACGCCGCTGCGGCCAAGATGGGGGAAATCCTCCTCTCGCCGGGCGCGAAGTCATTCAGCTTCTCGGCGACGCCGGTTCCCGATCTTATCAACGCCAAGGAGGATGAAAGCCAAGTCCTCCTCGATCACTTGCCGGGCAGCCCTCCTGCTCTGCGGGCACTGAAGCCGGGCGAGATACCGCCGCCCGAAATGGCTGCACCAGCGCCGCCGCCGGCATTGCCGGCGCCAGCCGCTGCCGCCAATCCACTTGCCGCCATCGCCGCGCCGCCAGGGCCTCCTCCCCTCGGCGGCGCGTTGCCGGTCCCGGCGCCAGCGGGTGGTGCGGTATCTCCCGCTGGCGTCGCAGGGCCGGAAACTCCAGGGCAAATGCCGGGGCAGCCACCGGCTCAGCCGCTTGTTCCGGTGAAGGTCAAGGATCTGGCGGCCGAGGCGGCGGCGGAGGCGGACAAAGCCGCAAAAAAGGTCGAGAAGCGCATCTACGACTGGCATGTCGAGTGCGGTCGTTCCGCCGAGGTGCGCAAGGTCATCTTTGACGCCGCCCGGCTTGGCGTCGGCGTCCTGAAAGGGCCGTTTCCCAAGTATTTTCGTTCGATGGCGACGATCAAGAACGGGGAAGACATTGAACTCAAGATACTGAAGAAAATTCAGCCGGCATCGAAGTGGGTCAATGCCTGGAATTTCTATCCAGACCCGGCTTGCGGAGAGGACACGGCAGACGGCGATCATGTATTCGAGCGCGACTGGATGTCGGAGCGCGAGGTGCGCAAGCTCGCCAACTTGCCGGGCTACATCCGATCGCAAATCGAGAAGGTGCTGATTGAGGGGCCGCAGAAGATCAATGTTCGCGACGGCGAGAGCCGATCGCCAGCCGCGACCGATGCGGCGCAATTGAAGAAGGGCAAATACGAGGTCTGGTTTTTCCACGGCTCGATCACCCGCGAGGAAATGGGCTGCATCTGTGCTGCTGCAGGCTCCAACGTCGATGGCATGGTCTCGTCTGATAAACGATCAGTCGATGCGGTCGTCACGATGATCAATGACAGCGTGGTGCGGGCGACGATCAACCCGCTCGATAGTGGCGAGTTCCCCTATCACGTCATGCCGTGGCAGCGCCGCACTGGATCGTGGGACGGCGTTGGAATCAGTGAGCAAATTGCGACGCCGCAGAAGATGGTCACGGCGGCAGTGCGATCGATGCTCGATAATGCAGGCATCTCGGCTGGCGGGCAGATTGTCATCGATACCAGCATGATCACCCCTGCCGATGGCGACATGGGGATGAGCCCGCATAAGATTTGGTACTTGAACGGCGAGGGTGCCCAGGTCGACGTGAACAAGGCTTTCGGGCTTTTCCGCGTCGATAACGTCACCGATCAGTTGTTGAAGATCATCGACTTGGCGATGCGGATGGGCGAGGAGGCGACCTCGATCCCGCTGATCACCCAGGGCCAGAGCGGGCCGACGCAACCGGATACATTTGGCGCCGCCGTGCTCCAGAACAGCAACGCCAATCAATTGCTCCGCTCGATCGGCTATGCGTTCGACGAGTGCATTACCGAGCCGGAAACGCGCCAATACTACGAATGGGCAATGCTTGACCCGGATGTCCCTATGGATGAAAAGGGAGACTGGTCAATTGACCCGCATGGCTCGTCCGCGCTGGTCGATATGGCGCTGGAAAAGCAATTCATCGGCTCGCTCGCTCAATTGGTCGTCAACCCGGCCTATGAGATCAGCCCCGCGAAGTGGGCCACGATGTTCATCGAGGCGAACAAGGTAGACCCGAAGAAGCTGCAATACACGGAAGAGGAATTGGCGGCGCTCAAGGCCCAGGCTCCGCCGCCGGCTGCGCCGCAGATCGAGGTGGCGAAGATCAACGCGGCTCTGAAGGAAAAGGAGATCGCGGCCCGGACGGAAGATGCCAAGGCAGACAACGAACGGCTGGATCGCGAGCTTTTGACCAACGTAACCGTCGAGCTCCATACGCTGCAACTGAAGAAGGAATTGGCACTCCTTGCCTATGCCGAGCGGCAGAACACGAACCTGACCAAGGCGCAAGCCGAGTTGGCGAAGACGACGATGACCGTCCAGGCGCAGGAGCGGATGGCCGCGACCGACGCGCGAGCACGCCAGGTTGCCAAGCCCGCATTCGAGCCCCGTGGCCGCGCCCCTAACGGAGAGGCATTTCAGGCATGAACGACGTAGATGCAGCCTTCGCGGCGGGTTTCAGCGACAAGGCGCGGACTGCGCCGGAACAGCGATCCTTGAAGCCTCTCAACGCTCCGACCATGGCAGCCGCTGCGGCTCAAGCCCCGGCCTCGGCTGGCGTGAAGCCGCAAATGGCGCCCCCGACAAGCCCGCCTCCAACGAGCCCGCCGCCGACAGACGGTGGAGTGCCGGCCAGCGTCGCGCCTCCGAAGTACAATCCGGCAGTCATCGAAGCCGCTCAGAAGGCGCTGACGCTCACGCCAGAAGAGCGCGGGCTCTACACGCACTACATGGAGAACGGCATGGCGCCGGCTGCCGCTGGCGCTGCGCAGCGTCCCGCCACCCCGGCCCCGCCGTTCAATCTTCAGGTCGGCGACAAGTTCCACGCTTTGCCCACGATGTGGGGCGGGCAAGCGCTGAGCTGGGATGACCCGCAACAGCGCGCGAAGCTGCTCGGCAATATTCAGAATGCCGGGGGCTTTGCGAAGTATCCGTCGTATCCTTCTGCGGAGGCGGCGAATGCGCGCTACGCGGCGCTGCGGAACTACATGGCGCGAGGCGGCCGATGATCGAGCCCGTCCGGCAGCTAGAGGATTTCTATCTCAGCAAGGAAGAGCGTCTGTCGCCCGTATGGACGGCGCTCCGATCCAAGCTGGAACGGAAGCTCGTGGAATTGCGGGCGAAGAACGACGATCCGAATTTGACCGACGTAGAGACGGCAACGCTCCGCGGTCATATCCAATGCCTGAAGGCGATGATCGCCCTCGGCAATGAGCCACCCCCAAAGGTGGCGACAGTCGCTCGGCAAATGCCGCGCGCTGATCTAGGAGCGATGTATGGCTGATGTGAACGCTGACGAGGCAGAACAGAAGGCGGAAGCGAGTTTCGGCGAAGGCTTCGGCGTCACCCATCCGACGCAAGTCGAGAAGGTTGTCGACGAAACCAAGACCGAGCCCGTTGCTGATCCTGCTGTTGCTGCGCCGCCGGTCGAAAAGCCGGCGGTTGTCGAGAAGCCACGATACGCGAAGGTGCTGCAATCCGACTTTGACAATCTGAAGGCGGCGGCTGGAAAAGTCTCGTCCTTGGAAAGCCAAGTCGCACGGCTGACCGGAACGATCGGCAACACGGCACAACTCGAGCAGCGGATTGTCGAGAAGGTCAAGGCACTCACCCCGGCGGGATTGAGCGTCGAGTTGTCGGATGACGACTTCGCCGACTTGTCCGCCGAGTTTCCCGAGCTTGCCAAGCACACCCGCGCGGCCTTGGAAAAGGTCTTCAAGAAGGCTGGTGTTCGCGGCACGGGAGATGCGCCCGCATTCAAGAACGAAGACCTTGAGCGCGTGGTAGAGGGAGCGTTGCACAAGCGAGAGTTCGCGGCACTCGGTGAATCCTATCCGGAATGGCGAACGATAGTCGGGGCGGTCAACGTCGCGGCTGGCGAGAAGCCACCGGAGGACAACGAGTATCGTCGATGGCTCGCCCAGCAGCCCGAGGCCTATCAGCAGAAGATCAACGATACCAACTCTCCTGCGGAAGTCCGATCGTCAATCGACAAGTTCATGGCCAGCAAGACAGTCGCTCCCGTAGCATCGGCAACACCCAACAGGGCCGCCGCTCGCCGCGCCATCATGGAAGACGCGATTGCTCCTCGAACGAATGGGGGGCCGCCGCTGATGAACCAACCTCTGAGCGCAGACGATGCCTTCGAGCAGGGGTTTCGACAAACCAGAGTGCACTGATCAACCAAACGCCGCCAACGCTGTGAAGCGTCGGCTAGCCCTTAGAAGGAGCCTTTCATGGCTATCCAGAGTTACGCAACAGACACCCCGCGAATTGGTAAATTCAAGGGGCAAATCCTCGCTCACGCGGAGGCGAAGGAGCGTCTTGGCAAGACGGGCCGTCAGGTCCCGATGCCGAAGAACAACAGCGACACCTACGTCGCCCGTCGCTTCCTTCCCTACGGCGCCACTGCCACCAACGCGAACACGCAGAACCAGTTCTTCCAGACTGGCAACGGTGATCGCTCGGCGGCGATGGTCCAGGCCAACCAGATCGCGGAAGGCGTCACCCCGGCCCCGGATTCGCTGATCGCCGTCGACATCACGGTCGTGCTGATCCAGTACGGCTGCCTCTACGGCTTCACCGACAAGACGTTCCTCCTCTACGAGGACGATATCCCGGACGAGATGATCAAGCAGATCGGCGAGCGCGTGACGCTGGTCAACGAGCAGATCATCTATGGTGCGCTCAAGGCGTGCACGAACCAGTACTACGGCGGCACTGGCACCTCGATCGCGACCGTCAATGGCGCGATCACCCTCGGCATGGTCCGCAAGATCGTGAAGAACTTGCAGGCCAATCACGCCGAGCCGATCAATCGCATCCTGTCGGCGTCGCAGAACTTCGACACGTCGGCGGTTCCGGAAGGCTTCTCGGTGTATTGCAACACCGACATGGAGCCGGACATTCGCGACCTGCCGAACTTCACGCCGGCCGAGAAGTACGCCAGCGGCAAGCCGATGCCCTACGAGCTGGGCATGTGTGAGCGCTTCCGCTTCATCATGTCGCCTGATCTTCCGAGCTTGCAGAATGCCGGCGCGGCGATCGGCAGCACCGGGCTCTACTCCACGAGCGGCACGAGCATCGACGTCTACCAGTTCATCGTGGCTGGCGACAATGCGTGGAGCCAGATCGCGGTGCGCGGTCGCCAGTCTCTGGAAACGACCTACCTGCCCACGGGCAAGAAGGACAAGGCCGATCCGATGGGCCAGCGCGGCTATGCCGGCACGGCCTGGTGGAAGGCCGTCATGGTCGAAAATCCTGGCTGGATGGCGGTCGGCAACGTCGGCGTCAAGAATCTGACCTGAGGCGCGAACCCATAAAGGAGAGCACCTCATGACCCAGATGACCGCTACCTTGCAGCAGTGGCTAGAGAGTGTTGCCGTTGGCAAGACTCGCTTCGCCCTGTTGGAAGCCTTGGCGCCGATGGCTGATCGCTTCAGTTCCTGCGCTGTTTCCAGCGCAGGGTTGGTGATCAAGGCCGGAGGCAGCCCGCTCGCCAAGACCGGCTCGGCGGTGACCAACCTCGTGGCTAACGGCATTCCCGTTGCCATTGCGGCGTCGACCGACATGCCGGCCCTCACGGGCATCAACAATACCGCCGGGTATTATCGCATCGTCTGCTTCTTCGTCGACAGCGCGGGCACCGTGACTGCGGCGGCGGGCGGCGAGGCGTCAACCTTGGCGGCATGTACTTGGCCAGCGTTCCCGGCCGGGCAGGCCCTCGTGGGCTTCCTCACGATCTACTACGCCAGCGCCTTCACGGGCGGCACGACGCCGCTCGATACGGCGACCACGACCTACAACAGTCCAACTGGTGCCTGGGACCCGAGCGTCCTTGTCGGCGCCACCAGCTACTAGGAGAACGTCAATCATGGATACAGTCCAGCAGGCCCCGATTACCATGGCGCTCGCGAGTTTCGCGTGGGCCGAGGGCACGACCAGCACTCTGAGCACGACGGGCACGAATGCCTATCTGATCCAGAGCCTGTTCTATTCGCGCACGGCGTTGACCAATCAGGCCACGCCGACCACGGACTACGCGACCGGCAATGCGTTCATTCCGATGCCGGTTCCGGGCACGACGACCGGCCTTCCGCCGGGCGTCATCAGTGTCCCGAGCACGGGCGGCTACGCCTGTGCCTTCACCCTCGGCTTCAACGCTGCGGGCGACCTCAAGGCCATCCAGGGGCCGATCCGTGGCATCGACGCCGCCGGCAACTTCATCCAGGGTGCGCCGGAACTGTCTCCGTCGCTCGGACCTCCGGGTCCCAATCCCGGCACCACGGCGGGCATCATGTCGAATAGCGACTTCTGCCCGTGCGGCTTCATCGTCGTGAAGTCCTACTCGACGGCGGTGGCGAGCTTCACCTTCGGCACCACCTCGTGGAGCACCACGGGCTACACCACGAGCCTCGGCAACATCGCATCGTTGCCCGGCCGTTCGCTGGCCAATCTGACCTACAGCTAAGCCAGCGTACCTCGGCGGGGGTCCTTCGGGACCTCCGCCATTCTTACCCGAGCGCCGCGACGGCGCCCGTTACCGCACGATGGAGAGTTCAATGAGCGATGTTTCGGTGGCCGAGGCCCCGGCAAGGACCAAGCGCAAGTACACCCGCCGCGCGCCGACTGTAGGAGCGGCACCGCGCAGGGAAGTGCATTCCGACGATTTCCAGATCGGCCAGCATTCGACGATCACCGACGATACGCCGCGCGAGGATGTCGGTCGCGAGAAGTTCGACGCCAAGCTGTTCGGCCGGCGCATCAAGCATCAAGGCGAGATGCTCATGCTCGATGGCATCGAGGTTTCCGAGGAGTATCTTGCCGAACTGGCATTCAATGAAGAGCCGGTGACGATCATCATCAACCCGTCGACGCACAAAAACGCGGCCTCGATCTTCGAGCTTTGGAGCAACGGTCGCGGCGCCGAGATGCTGGTCAACGGCCAGTGGTTGATCATCAAGGACTTGCCAGTCGGCAAGCCGATCACGGTCAAGCGCAAGATCGTCGAGCAAATCATCCGGGCGCGCGTGATGACGATCAACACGGCCCATGAAGAGCCTCCGGTGGCGTCGCCCCGCAATGAAATCCAGCGCACATCGTCCAACGTCCATTCCTTCTCGATCCTGCGGGACAACAGTCCGCGGTCGCAGGAATGGCTGGAGATGGCCTACGCGCGTCCGATCTAGGGGCGCGCCGTCGTGAGCAACGCGCGCGTCAAAGGACGGCCTTTCTCAAAAGGAAATATGCCGTCAAACTTTAAGGACATGACTGGCCAACGCTTTGGCATGTTGGTTGTTTTGTCGCGCGCCGGGTCAACCTCTGGAAAGGCGCGTTGGTTTTGCGTGTGTGATTGTGGAAACGAAGTCACTATTAGTGGTGATCCTCTTCGTCGCGGCCAGCATTCTTGCGGATGCGTCTCGATTGGGCGTCGCACACACAACATGTCAGAAACGCGCGTCTATCGCATATGGCGCGGGATGTTGAGTAGGTGCGCCAACAAAAATATCCCTCAGTATGCACACTATGGCGCTCGCGGTATTACCGTCTGCGAGCGATGGGGTAGATTTGAAAACTTTCTTGCAGACATGGGGGAGCCTCCGGAAGGGTATTCGATTGAGAGACGCGACAATGGAGGTAACTACGAGCCGGCCAATTGCTATTGGCTGCCGATGACCAAGCAGCCGCAGAACAGACGAGGAAATGTTTACGTCGATTTTGCGGGTGAAAGAATGTGCGCTTCTGAGGCGGCCAGGCGTATCGGCGTAAAACCGAAGACACTTCTTTGGCGGATTAGTGCAGGCTGGCCTCTTAATCGCGTGCTGGCGCCATGAATTATCTCCAGCTCTGCAATAGACTCATCCTGGAGTGCGCAATCTCCGGGGGGCCGATGACTGATGTCGAAAATCAGACCGGCGAGTTTCAGCGCGTTACGACGTGGATCAATCAAGCGTGGCTCGAGCTCCAGCTTGATCGTCCGAATTGGGATTGGCTGCGGTCATCCCAATTGCTGGGCGATGGCGTGTCCTTTGCCACGGTTGCCGGGCAGGCGGAATACCCGCTCGGGACTGGCGCGGGGACAGTCGGTGTTGCGGCGGCTGACTTCGCGTCATGGGTGCCGCGCAGCTTCCGCGACCAGACGACGACGAACGGCGTCTATGACCAGATCCCGCTATCGTGGATTTCCTACGATGCGTGGCGCGATGGCTATTCGATGGGTGCCCAGCAGACGGTGCAGACCCGGCCCGTGGCGATCGCCGTGGGGCCGAACAACTCAATCTGTGTCGGGCCGTGGCCTACGGCAACCTACACTCTGACCGGCGACTACTGGCGGGCACCGTCGCAAATGGAGGTCAGTGCGGACACGCCGACCTACCTGCCGAGCCAGTATCACATGGCGATCGTCTACCGCGCGATGACTTACTATGGCGGATACGAGGCGGCTCCCGAGGTATTGCAGCGCGGTGACGCCGGATACCGAATGATCATGCGGCGCCTCACGAACCTTCGCGGCGGCATGATCACTGCCGGGCGGGCGCTCGCCTGATGCCGCGCGATCTTCCCCCGATGGCCGATGTCAAGGACTCGACTACGTACTTCGGGGCCAAGACCAGCGGCGGGTTGACGGCAACAACGACGCCCGGCGGCTATGACCTGATGACGCCGAACCTGAGCCTGCAATCCGGGGCGGCGCGGGAGATCGTCAATTTCGAGGTCGCCATCAACGGCGGCTACTCGCGAATTGGCGGTTACGAACGATACAACGGCATGGCGTCACCGAATGACGCGACGTTCAGCATCGTGCAAGTTTCATCGTTCGTGAACGTCCCGAGCGTCGGGGATGCCATTACTCAATCGAGTTCCGGTGCGGCGGGAACCGTAGCGCTAGTGAACAACGTGGCCGGCGCCTATTACATGGTGGTCACGCAACAGACCGGGACGTTTGATGATTCAGGGGTGGTGCAGTCGGCTCCCACGGGATTGACGATCACGGCGGCCGAAAGTCCGTTCGTCATTACTTCGGTTGAAAGCCCCTACGTCATTCCGACAAGCCTGGTCGAAACGATCGGCACGGCGATCCCGTCAACGGTGACGCTTACCGCGCTATTGAATGCTCAGTATCAGGTGGCAGCGGCGGACATTTACCGCGCATTGATTTCCGCCGTCCCCGGCAGCGGGCCGATCACCGGCGTCGTTCACATGATCTTCAATGGCGTGGATAACGTCTACGCCTTTCGCGCCAATGTCGCAGGCACGGCCGTCGACATCTACAAGTCGAGCACCAGCGGATGGGTGAATGTCCCGCTGTACAATGTCGTGAGCTTCACCGCCGCCGGAACTGCGACCCCGCAGGATGGCGATACGCTGACGCAAGGTGGCGCGACCGCGACAATCCAGCGAGTGCTGATCAGCAGCGGGACGATCGCCGGCAGTAGCGCCGCCGGTACGTTCGTCGTCACGACGCCTAACCTGGGCTTTTCGGCTGGTGCCGCCACGACTTCAAGCGGCACGACGTTGACACTCTCGGGCGCGCAGACGCCTATCGTCCTCCTGCCTGGTGGCCGCTTCGAGTTCGTGAAGTACAACTTCGCTGGCCAGCTTGCGACGCGCGTTATCTATGCCTGTGATGGTGTCAATCAAGCGGCCGAGTTCGATGGCGTCACGTGGGCACCGATCACGACTGGTCTGTCGCCAGATGTTCCGAGCCATATCACGGCCCACAAGTCGTTTCTAATCCTATCGCAGGGTAGCTCGATCTTCTATTCAGCGGCCGGGTATCCGTTCAAGTGGAACTCCACGGATGGCGCCGGGGAAATCGCGACGGGCGATAACGTCAACGCCATGTTGACGCTGCCGGGCGCTGCGAACACGGCGACGCTTGGTATCTGGATGCGCAGTTCGCTCGGCATGCTCTACGGCACTGACCCGACGACGTTCAACTATACGCAGTACAACATTGGCCTCGGTGGCATCGCGGGGAGCGTCCAGAACCTGTTCGATAGCTTCGGCTTTGCCGAGCCTGGAGTGGTGACGCTTCAGACGACATTGAACTTCGGCAATTTCCAGCCGGGGACGCTGACAAAGAACATCCAGCCGTTTATCAACGAGCAACGGTCGAAAATCACATGCTCCTCGGTTAGCCATATCAAGGGGCAATACCGAGTGTTTTTCAACGACGGCTATGGGCTCTGGCTGACTACAGTCAACCAGACCTTCATCGGTGCCGCTGTCGTGCAGTTCCCCGTGCCGGTCAACGTCGTGGACACTGATACATCGGTCGACGGTGACGAGGTGAGCTACTTCGGAGGAACCGACGATCAAGGCTACGTCTATCAGCTCGACACCGGCCCGAACTTCGATGGCGACGAGTTGCCGGCATACTTTGTCGGCGCATGGGATTACATCAAGTCGCCACGTTGGCTGAAGCGCTTTCGTTGTGCCAGCGTTGAAATGTCCGGCTATGCCTACGCCGCGATTTCGTTTGGCTACAATCTGAGCGACAACTCTTCGCTTGTCGGACAGCCGACGGCAACGAGCTATTCCTCGGGATTCGCACCGTCCTATTGGGACAGCTCGACGTGGGACAACTTCGTGTGGGACGGCTCAACGACGATGCCAACATACGTTGACCTGCCTGGCACTGGATACAACATCCAGCCGGTGATATCGTGCGGCACGAATTACATTCAGCCGTTCAGCGTCTCGACGATCATCTACCAGTATTCCATGCGTCGCCGGGTGCGAGGTCTCTGATGGCAAACGACTACTTCAACGCCACTGGCACCCCGCAGACTGGTTCTCAGGCCGCATCTGCGCCGATGCGAAGCCAGTTCAACCTGATCGAGGATGGCTTCGACAAGCTGCCGACGCTGACGGGGAATGCCGGCAAGCTGATCGTCGTCAATTCCGGGGCAACGGCCTTGGAGGCGACTTCCACGGAATACGTCACGGCAACAAACGTCGTGACGATGACGAACAAGACGCTGACGGCGCCGGTCATCAACAACGCGACGATGACATCCCCGGCGCTTGGCACGCCGGCCTCTGGTGTGTTGACGAATTGCACGGGAACGGCGACCGGATTGACGGTTGGATCGGCTGCGACGCTGGTCACGGCACGGGCAATCTACGGCAACAACTTCGATGGCAGCGCGGCGCTGACGCAGGTTATTGCCAGCACGTATGGCGGGACGGGGAACGGTTTCACCAAGTTCTCCGGGCCGACCACGACCGAGCGGACGTTCACGTTGCCAGATGCCAGTGCAACGATCCTGACGGCGGCGTCTAGCACGACAATCTCGGTCGGCTACCCTTTGACATCGTACAGCGGCGGGACGATCAGTTCCGGAACCTACACGCCGGCCATTGCCAATGGCAGCACGCAGTACATCACAAACAACGGTGCGTTCACGCTCGCGGCGCCGGCCAATGATTGCACGATCTTGATCCTTGTGACGAATGCCGGCTCGGCGGGGGCCATCACGTTCTCGGGCTTTACGGTTTCGTCCAACGTAGGCGACGCGCTGACCACCACGAACACCAACAAGTTTTTTATCAGCATCGCGCGAGTGAATAGCGTGAGTTCATATCTTGTGAAGGCGCTTCAGTGATGGAGCGTAACCATGGCTAGTCGCTATTGGGTAGGTGGCTCGGACGATTGGAACGCCACGGCCGGCACAAAGTGGGCTACCACGTCAGGAGGCGCTGGTGGCGCGGCCACGCCAACGTCGGCAGACGATGTGTTTTTCGACGGCAATAGTGGCGCGGTAACGGTTTCAATGCCGGCTGCATCGGTCAATTGCGGGTCGCTCAATTGCACTGGTTTTACCGGAACGCTTACCAACCTAGGTGCTGCGAACGATATTAACTGCTATGGCAGCGTCACGCTTGGCAGCGGGATGACTTGGTCGCTCACTGGCGGCGCCGGCCTGACGATCAGGGGAACATGCACGCTGACCACCAATGGCATCGCGACGCTTGCCAAGCTAAGCGCACTTGCAGGAAGCATCACGCTAGGCGATGCCTGCTCCATGACCGGGCCGATCACCGTGGAGGATACTTTCACGCTCAATACCAATGGATTTGCGCTCACCACGACGGACACGGCGACCGGCATTCAGTGTTCTCTCACCGGCAACCTGACCATGGGCGCGTCCACGGTGACGACGCCGAAGATTACCATGGGCGCGGGCGGTACGTTGAATTTTGGCTCCGGTACGCTTGTCGTCAATGGCACTGGGACCTGCGTTTCGATCAACGCCACGACCACGATTACGGCTGGCACTGGCACGCTCAAGATCACCAATTCGAGCAGCTCGACCAAGACGCTCTCGCTACAGGGCAAGACCTATTACAACATCTGGCTTGCCCATGGCTCCACCGGGACCGTCACGATCCAGGGCAGCAACACCTTCAACGATTACAAGATTACCAGCACGACTGGCGCGGTTCTGCATACCGCCGGCACGACGCAGACGGTGAGCAGCATTGACTGGAATGGCAGCGCCGGGAACCTCGTGACCGTCCGGTCTACGTCTAACGGATCGGCGTGGAATATCAGCAAGTCGAGCGGCACCGTGACCGTCACGTTTTGCTCGATTCGCGATAGTGCCGCTGTAGGCGGCGCGACGTTCAACGCTAACGACAGCACGAACGTCAGCGGCAACAGCGGGTGGATTTTCCCCGCGATCGGCTTTTTCGGCTTCGGCCGTCTTCTGCCGTTGTAGAGGTTAGGCACATGGCAACTGGACTAATCAATACCGCGCCCGGCCTGACTAACACGACGCCGGCTACGCCTCCCACGGGAGCGCCGCCGGCTGGCGCGCCGGTCACTTCCTACGACCCGGCGCAGGCGCAGGCAGCACAGGCGCAGGCTACGGGCTACACGGCCAAGCCTACGGATGTCGCAGCTAATCAGACGGTCGCCAGCCAGCTCAAGAGCATCATTTCGTCCGGCTCTCCCTTGATGCAGGAAGCGGAGAAGAACGCCCGCAATCAGATGGCCGCGCGCGGGCTGATCAATTCCAGCCTTGGCATCGGGGCGGCGCAAAGCTCGGTCATCCAGGCGGCTACTCCGATCGCGACGGCGGACGCCAATACCTACAACATCGCTGCACAGAAGACGACGGAAGCGCAGAACGCGGCGGCGCAATTCGGGGCGTCGGCGCAGAACACGGCAGCGCTGCAAAATGCGGCGGCACAGACGAATGTCGGGCTGGCCAATGCGGCGGCATCGAACACCGCGCTTGGCCAGGCGTCGGCGGCTTCCAACACGGTTGCCCTCACTGCTCAGCAAATCGCGGGCTCGACGAACATCGCGCAGATACAGGACGCCACGGCTCGCGCGGTGGAGTCCCTGCGATCGAACACCACGCTTACCGCGACCCAGCTACAGACGCAGAGCGCGGAGACGATCGCGGGCATCAACGCCAATGCGACGCTCACGGCGACTGACAAGAAGGCATTATCCGATCAGATCATCGCCGGCTTGCAATCGAGCACGCAGCTATCGGTGGCGGATAAGCAGGCGACGGTCCAGCGGGCCATCGCGCAAATCCAGGCCGACACTACGATGTCGGTTGCTGATAAGCAGGACGCGACGAACCGGCTCAATGCGGCGCTGGCGGCGGCGACGGCTCTGCAACAGACGGAGATGCAGTCGGCGACGGCCCTTCAGCTGGGCCAACTCCAGGCGACGACGGCCCTCTCGACGGCTTCGACGCAGGCGGATGTCCAGCGCTACGTGGCGGACCTCAATTCGAGCACGCAGCTCACGATCGGCCAGAAGCAGAACGAGACGGCTTCGGCCATCGCGTTGCTCCAGTCGAACACGACGCTGACGACCGAGCAGAACCGGAACCTCACGTCGCTCGCCATTCAGTCGTCGGTGAGCGAGACGCAAAAGTACCTCGGCATCCTGCAATCGAACACGCAGTTGACGGCGCAGGACAAGGCCAACCAGGGCGCGGCTGCCGTGGCGGGCATCAACGCCATGTCGGCAAAGGCGGTTGCGGATATCAACGCCAACACCGCGCTATCGGTGGAAGACAAGCGGGCGCTGTCGGCAGAGGCCATCGCGGCGTCGCAGAGCGCGACTACGAAGTTCGTTGCGCAGTTGAATTCGGACACGACGCTCACGGCGCAGGACCGGGCCAATCGTTCGGCAGAGGCGATCGCCAAGGGAAACAACGCGACGGCGCAGGCGGTGGCGGGCATTGGGGCGGGAGCGCAAGTCAAGTCGGCAGAGCTTCAGGCCCAGGCATCGACGGCGGCTGCGGCGGCCTCGGCTCAAGCGTCCATGTTCGCCGCGCAAATCAATGCGCAGACCAACTTGTCCATCGCGGACAAGAATGCGGCAGTGAACCTGGCAACCAACAGCGCTAACCATATCAACGATCAAGTGCTTGCCCTGATCAATCAGGACACGACGCTTTCGGCAGAGGACAAGCGCGCGGCGGCTTCTAAGTATGTCGCGGATGCCAACAGCAAGACAAATCTTGAAATTCAGCGGTTGGCAAACGAAGGCGCTTTGGTCGTTGCTGGTGTCAATCAGAACACCACGCTGACGGCAGAGCAGATCAGAGCGAAGAGCAACGAGACGGTAAACGCGGCAAAGAATGCCACGGATTCTAGCATCGCGCTGATCAACCAGCAGACGAACTGGACCGCGACAGACAAGGCGAACGCCAGCGCGGAAGCTATCGCCAATGGCAACAGGACGATCAACCTAGAAATCGCCAAGCTCAATGCCGACACGTCATTGACTGTTGAGGACAAGCGAGCCGACACGTCCAAGGCCATCCAGACGATGGCCAATACGACGAACACGGAGATTGCACGGCTCAATTCCGACACGTCTATGTCGGTTGCGGCCAGGCAGGCGCAGACCAGCATTCTTTTGGGCGAATTGGATGCGAGCACTCGCACGGCCATATCGAACGCGGCTAACAAGACGAATGTAGACATCGCTCAGAAGCAAGCGGACGTTCAGACGTATGTGACGGACCACAATAACGCGACATCAACGATGATCGCTAACCTGCAAGCCAATACGACCTTGAGCGTGCAGGACCGAGCGGATGCGGCGCGGCTTGCTCTGCAACGCGAGGTAAACTTCACAAACTCGGCAATTGCTGATTTGAACTCTTCGACTTCTCTGGCCATCGCAGATAAGCAGGCGATGACGACGACCATTGAAGGCGCGGCCAACAGAGAGAACGCGCGTGCTTTGCAGGAGATGGTCAACGCCGGCAATCTCGCCAACATCCAAGCCAACGGCACGATCAACACTGAGATCACGAAACTTACGAACGACAACAAGGCACTGTTGCAGACCAGCCAAGGCGCTCAGACCCTTTACTCGACTGTCTTGGATAAGCTGTCCCAGCTTGTTCAAAACCCGGACATGACGGCAGAGGACAAGGCGAGGCAGATGAACGTTCAGGTTCAGACGTTGAACGATGGCCTTGCCGCGCTCGGTGGCATTGCGAGCATTCCGAATATACAGTCCGATCTGACATTCGGCACGCAAGGATCGGTGACGCCGCAACAGCAGGCAGCGAACCAGGCAACGGCAACGCAGCTTTATCGTGATGTCATGGGCCGTGAGCCTGATCCGGGCGGACTGGAATGGGCCACCGCAGCGCTCAACAATGGCGAGGGCGTGGACTATGTGAAGCAGCGGATGATGTCGAGCGCCGAGTACCAACAGAAGCAGCAGGGCAGCCTGCTCAATGGAGGCGCTTGATGCTTACCATCGGGCAATGCACGATCGGCGACATCATCGACGCTCCGGAGTTCGCCGGGCTTGTCGAGGAGTACGCGCAGGAATCGGCCATTCCCGGCCTTCCCAAGCCCCAGGCGAAGCTCGAACAGTACCGGGCATACGAGACGCTTGGTGTTGTCCATGCCTTCTGTGCCCTACGGGATGGCGCCCTGGTGGGCTTTATCACCGTGGTTGCGCCTGTCATGCCGCACTACAGTATTCCGCTCGCGGTCGCGGAGAGCTTCTTCGTGGCAGCCGACCATCGCAAGGGAGGGACGGGCTTGCGGTTGCTGGAATTGGCGGAAGAGCGGGCGAAGGCGCTGGGATCGCCGGGGCTGTTAGTGTGCGCGCCCTTTGACGGCCGGCTTTTCGAGGTGCTGCCTCGGCGCGGATACAAAGAGACAAACCGTGTCTTCTTCAAGGGGCTGCATGATGCGTGAGCTTGCGCCGCTGAAGGTCATTCCTCCGATGACGCCAGCCGCGATTGCGCGGGTGCGATCGTTGGAGGAATACCAGCTTGCCATCAATCCCAAGGGCGACTTGCCGGTACAGCATGACCTTCATGCCGGGATGTATGCCCGGACGATCATGGTCCCGGCTGGCATCCAGATTACTGGAGCGCTAATCAAGGTGCAGACAATTCTGATCGTGAGCGGCGACTGTTTCGTCACCGTGGGAGATGCCGTGCGGCGCGTCCGGGGCTATACTGTATTGCAGGCTGCGGCGGGGCGGAAGCAGGCGTTTCGATCGGTTGCCGATACCTACCTCACGATGATCTTCCCGACGTTGGCAATGACTGTGGACGGCGCGGAGCGGGCATTCACTGACGAGTTCGAGATGCTGGCGAATCGACGGAACGGGGGCCACGCATGAGCGGCGCAATCTCCATTGGAGCGGCACTCGCCGCAACGGCTATCGCGGCCACTACGGTTGCCGAGGTTGGCCTTACTGTCGGCGCGACGTTCGCGATTATCGGCGCTGTTGGTGCAACGGTCGGTGCCGTTGGTGCCGTCACGAAGGTCAAGGAACTCCAATATGCCGGCATGGCAATCGGTGCCGTTGGCATGGTTGGCGGCCTCGCCTCGGCGGCTGGGCTATTCGGGGCTGCCGGTGAACTCGGCGGCGCGGTCGGCGAGGCCGGGGGATTCGGGTCGTGGCTATCTGGCGCCGGGGATGCGGCTGCGAGCGGCGGCGCGACGCTGGCGACGGATGCCGGAACATGGGCTGGCGCGGCGGCTCCCACGGCTGGCTATGCCGGTGTCGGAGAATTGATGGCCGGGCAGGGCATCACTGCCGGGGAGATCCCGGCTGGCATTGATGCCATCGACATGGCCAACGGTGTTCCGCAAGTGAATACCGGCGCCGTGAATGTCCCGACTGCCGCCTCGCCGAACGTCGCGCCAGACATGGGTACGTTCGGCGAAGGCAATCCGGGGGCCGTGAGCGAGCTTCCGGGCTTCAAGAGCCCGACGGAAGGCTTTGACCTCACGAGCAAGCTCCCGGATTACCAGAGCCCGACGGAAGGCTTTGACCTGGCGCCGCCTCGGGCGGATGCGGGCGTGCCGGATATGTCAAAGAGCCTGCTCAATCAGACGCCTGCGGACATCAACGGCAAGTTCTCGCCGATGCCTGCGGAAACGAATATGACGCCGGTAGAGACCGATTCGGCCGGGCGAATTATCCCGCAGGGAGACGGTGAGGGTACACCCGGAAGCCTAGGGGCCGGGGCGCGCAACCCTGCGGCGCCAGCGGAATTTGATCCGCTTCCGACCTCTGCGCCAGTTACCGGTTCAACAGCCACGCAACCCGTCGCGCCGACGCCATCGCCCACTGCGGCTGCGGCCGATCCGGCAAACATGGTGGGAAGCGGAACACAAGCGGCCTCGGCTGGCGCCGAACCGCCGCAGTTTGTCGGCGGTGTTGGGAACACCGTCGGGCAGGCCAAGGCTGGGCCGTCGGCATGGAGCAGCATTGCGGATTTCGTGCAGAAGAATCAGACGCTATCCTATGGTGCCATTCAGGCGGTTGGGAGCTTCATCAGTGGAGCGCTCAAACCGAATACCGATCAAGCAATGCTCAACGAATTGGCGACGCGCCAGCAACAGAACATCGCGGCGGCCAACCTATACGACACGCAGGCTTCGCTATTGCAACGCCGAATGAACAACATGACCAATTTGCCCGTGGCCTATCGTCAACCGCGCGGCCTGATCAATTCAGGCGTTACCGGGCAGGTGTAGCAAGATGCTCTGGCCCCGGCCCAACCTTGAGCATTGCGATGCCAGAGCTAACGCTCTTGTCCTGGCGGACGGTGTAGCATGTCATGACATCGGGAGAGATCACCGTGCAGTAGGACGTGGCGACGTTCTCTTTACGATTTGTGACCACGAACTCGAGGCTCGATCCTTTGACCGACTTGACGTATCCAACGTATGTCGCGCTCTCGTTGGGCGAGTCGACGGTCACGCGGCCATCGCGATCGATCAGGATGACAGCCTCGTAGCGGGGGCTATTCGGTTTCGTCACGGACCACTGCCCGCGATAGGGATGGTCGGGGACCCACTGAGCCACGGCCGGCGTGGCGAGCAGGATCAGTCCAGCGGCAATGGACAGTCGTTTCATGGCTGCCAGCATAGCACCGGAGTCCGGGGATGAAAAACAAGCTCCTTCAGGATTCACAGGCGGCAATCGAGGCCCAAATTGCGCCGCAATTCAAGGAAGCCTACGGCAAGATCGTCTCGGCTGGCATGAAGGTCGCGATGAACAAGGGCTTGGACGGCATGCTCGGCGGGATCGAAAAGCGGGGCGATCCGATTCGGGACGCGGCACAGGGGGCCGTCAATCTGGTGTTCATGCTGCGCATGCAAGCCACTGGAAAGATGCCCGAACAGGCGATGGTGCCGGCATCCTACACGCTGATGATCCAGGCCCTGGCGTTCATCGAGGAGGCGGGGATTGCGCCGATCGGCGAGCCGGAAATCACCAAGGCAACGCGAGTGTGGACAAACACGATATTCGACCGCGCCAAGATTTCGCCGAACATGCTGCGCAAGGGAGCCGAGGAAGTCTCGGGCATCCTCAAAGACCCGGTGAAGGTCGAGATGCTTAACCTTGCCACGGGCTACTCGCGCGACCCTCGAATGCCGGAACCGCTGGGCCAGTCGACGGAAGCGCCGCCGATGAACCGCCGCGCCCGCCGCGCGGCCATGCGGGCAAAGAACAAGGGAGGCCGCGATGTCGCTACTTAATGGCCTGGCAGCCGCTGCCGGATCGGTCAGCAACCTTGCCGGAATGATGAGCATGGAGTCCATGCGAAGCTCGCTTGAGCAGGAGCGCATGGAGCTTGCGGACAAGTACGCGACGGCGCGTGAGAGCCTGGGGCGGAAGGAGTCGGCCGGTTATCAGATGGATCAGCTCCGCGCCGAGCAGGAGTTCAAGCGGCCGTTGCAGGATGCGCAGAAGCGCTCGCTTGATGTAGAGGCCAATGCCAAGGAGGCCGCAGAGGGTCGCACGACTGCGGCCATCAATGCGGCAAAGGGCGATACAGGCGGCGGCAGTGGCACGACGGGCGGTGATGACTACAAGCGGAAGTTCATGGATACCGTGCGGCCATTCGCCGAAGAGGCGGCGCGTAAGACCGGGATCGATCCGAAGTTGATCATGGCGCAAGCGGCGCTGGAGAGCGATTGGGGCCGCGCGGCGCCGGGCAACAACTACTTCGGCATCAAGGGTCACGGCGCACCCAATACGCAGACGCTGGAGACAACGGAGGTGGGCGCCAACGGCCCGGTGAAGACCAAGGACTCGTTCCGAACCTACAATAGCCCCGCCGAGAGTTTCGAAGATTACGCCAAGTTCATCGCCACCAATAGCCGTTATCGTGCCGTGCAGGATGCGAAGGGGCTGGACGAGCAAATCGCGGCGATGGGTAAGTCGGGCTACGCGACCGATCCGCAGTACACACAGAAGCTCAATGCAACGGTTCGATCACTTGGGGATGGCGGCGCTGGCGCAGCTCCCGGTAGTGATATGCCGCCAGCATTGAAGGCCGCTCGCGAGGCGTTGCGAGTGCAAGGCAAGACGGCGGAGATGGCCGAACTCGACATGAAATGGACGCTTGAGCAGAACAAGCGCAGCTCGCCCACGCAAGGAGAACTGGAGCGCGCGGCAACGCTTCACCCGCCGCCGAGAGAGGCGGAACTCTTCAAGTTCTGGAACGGCCTCTCCGATGAAGGCAAGAAGCAGTTTCAGGAGTTTTCAAAGGGCGGCGAGAAGTTCGATACCTTCGAGCACAACGGGAAGCGGGTTATTTTCGATCCTAAGTCCGGCAAAGCCATGGTCATGGATATTCCCAACGCCGATAAGAAGCCGCCGCCGGATGATTTCAAGAACTTGGAACGCGATGCCCGGACCATGGGGAGCACCCTCGATCGTGTTCAACAGGCGTTGAATGAAAACAAGGGCGCCGCCCTGGAAGCCTACATAAACAATCCTCGCAGTAAGGAAGGACAGGCCGTTGCGGCCGCTTTCGATACCTTGCGAATGATCATGCGCGGCCCGGCATTCGCCAACACGGGCGTCATGCAACCGCATGAAGTGAAGATGATGGATGACACCATTCTCTCGCCGCAGACGTGGCGAGGCTTGGCGGCCACTCCCGGCGCGGTAGAGGCGCGTTTTGATGAGTTCCGCCGCTTCCTCGATAACAAGATGGACGCGGCATACACTGCGTATGGATTGCAGAAGCCTGAAACCCTGAAGTTCTATCAGGAGCGGCCGACACAGACTGAGAGCGACGTTAGCGGTGTTGCCGCCAAGGGTGGCCCGCAGGGACCGGCAAATACGCCACGGCCTACTGATAAAGCAGCATTCGATGCCCTTCCCTCGGGAGCAATCTTTCTCGACCCGAATGGGATGATGAGGAGAAAGCCATGAGCTGGTGGGAGGACGCGCCGCTTGTAGAGAATGCAAGCGCCAAAGGTGCGCCTCCTAGTGGTAGCGGAGGAGACTGGTGGAAAGACGCGCCGCTTGTGGAAGGCGCGCCGCCGCCTGCCCGACAGGCCCAAGCCAAGCCGGAAGTGCCGAAACAGGACGTAGACCTCGCCACCCGTGCCGGCATGGCGATGAACCGTGGCATCGCAACCATGCTCGGCGCGCCTGCCGATTTCTCCAACTGGATCACGCAGGGCACGCAACAGGCAGTGGACGAAGGCGCGCGTTGGGCCGGGAAAAAGCTCGGCTTGAATGTCGACGATGTTCCGACCGTCCGCACGATCCCGCGCATCCCTGGCGGATCGGAGGACATCAAGCGCGGTATGGCGTGGCTTGGCCAGAATACACCATTGATTGGCGTCGAGAACGCGCACCCTGATAGCCCTAACCCGGCCACAACGCTGCCTGAGAAGATGGCTGAGGCTGCCGGCGAGGGCGTCGCCATGGCGGTTCTGCCCGGCATGGGAGCCGAGGCGCTGGCCGCTAAAGCCAGTCGTGAAATCGGAGCGCTCGGCACGCAGCTTGCGAAAATCATCGCGGGCGGCGGCGCCGGCTCGAATGCGCTGATGGGAGCCGGCAGCGGGATTGCCGGCGTTGCCGCAGAGGATGCCGTGCCGGAGACCATCATGGGCTCTAAGACGGCGGCGGATTTGGTTCGTCCGTTGGCGCGCATGGGTGGCGAGATAGCGGGAGGCATTCCCGGTGCCGTCGCGGGAACGGCGGCAGATGCGGCTTTGAGAGGCGCAAAAGACCTCGCCGCGTTGCCGTTCCGCAGTGCCGAGGAGGGTGCAGTCCGCAAGGCATTGGGCAATGTGCCGGAGGACAGGGCGCCGGAGTTCTTGCGAACGCTCGCGAACGAAGATGTGTCGAGGGTCGCGCCCGACAAGCCCGGCAATCTCACGCTGTTTCAGGCCACTGGCGATGTCGCGCCAAAGCTCGGCGAACTCGAGCGATCGGTCATCACCAAAAACCCGGCCGCTGCCATGGAAGTCCGGCAGGGCCAGAACGAGGAATGGCTTACCCGGCTCAACGCGATGTATGCGGAAAGTCCGCGCAAGGCGTTGGACGCTACGCGGGCGCGCATTGGGCAGATTGAGGAGGAGCACGCTAGTCTTGTCGCGGCGGCCCGCAAGGAAGCGGAAGTCCGGATGGGGCAAACCGGCGGTGTGATGTTCGACGATAAGTCGGGCTATGGCGGCGCATTGCAGGAGCGACTCGACGAACTGAACGCGGCGAAGAAGGTCGCAGAAGGCAAGATATGGGATGAGTTCCGTGCGGTTGCTGGCGATAAGCCGCTTCCCTTTGCGGAAGCCAAGCCGCGAGTTAGGGCCATCGCTGAAGATCGTGGGCAATTTGATTCAGACATCGAAGGCAACGAAGCGAGCATCTTCAACAAGATATTGAACGCTAACGATACCGCAACATTCAAGGACATAGGGCGCTTGCAGAGCCGGTTGAAGGGCATCATTCGAGACCCTAAAGAAACCGGAGATACGCGCAATCGTATGCGTGAAGTCTTGAAGGTGATCGACGAGACGATGGATCAAGCTATTGATCGGGTCGTAATAGATGGCGAGCGGCCACTTCTCGACGCGATGGGAAACCAGCTTACAGCAAGCGACGTCGCTCTATACGGACAAGGCCGCGCTGCCACACGAGAGCGCAAAGAGACATTTGAAGAAGGCACAGTCGGCAAGGTTCTAAAGACGGGCGAGCGGCGCGGTCTTCTTCGCATGACTGAATCGAATGTCGTCGGGGCATTGCTCCAGCGGCCGGAAGACTTGCGCGCGTTCATCAAGGCCGCTGGCAACGATGCACGGTCTATGGAGCTTGCACAAGACGCTCTGGCATTCGACATGCGCCGCAAGGCCACGATTGATGGCGTCATCTCGCCCGAAAAGCTCCAAGGCTGGATGCAAAATAACACCGAGGCGATGAGGCAGTTCCCCGATCTTCAGGCGAAGTTCGCAAACGCGCGCACCGCATCGGAGGCGCTGGATACTGCTATTGCCCGTCAGAAAGAAGCGTTGGAAAGCTCTCAACTCAAGGCCGCGCAGAAATTCATCGGAGACAAAGACCCGCACGATACGCTCTATGAGATGCTGCAACGACCGGAGCAGCTTCGCACGCTCGTAGATCAAGTGAAGCAAGACCCGGAAGCGTATGCCGGACTGAAGCGGCTGGCTGTTGAGTTGATCATGCGTCGTGGCGGCGTCGTGGCCGAGGATGGCGTGCTCACTGGCGCCAAAGAGGCCGGCACAAGCGAATTGCCGCAACTGGCGGCGAACGCCATGCAGAAATTCTACTATAACAACCGGCGCAGTCTTGGCGAGATATTCGACAAGGAAGGGCTGTCTAATATCGACTCCGTGATGGGAAACATTCAGAAGGCGGCCCGCACTGAGGGCGGCGTGCGTATTCCAGGCCAGTCGAATAGCGCGCAGGACCTATGGAGCATCACGAAAGACGCGCTCACAAGCGCATGGCGGAAGGCTGGAAGCGTCATCGGCATGACTGGTGGCGTGGCCACTATGGATCCGTTCATCGGTGCTCCCGTTGCTGCCGGCGGCATCGCTTTAGACGCTTTCCGAACGGCCTATCGAGGCCGCATGGATGCCGCCCTGGCCGATATCATGTTGGATGTCCGGAAGGCCCAACTCGCCATTCCCAAGGTGGTCGCCGATGTTGAAGGAAAACAGGCGGCGAGGGATGAGAACACGGTTGCTCGCCGAATGCGTGCCCTCCTCGGGCAGGAGGTGGCATATCAACTCGAAGAAGCCGGCGAAAGTCTGCGGAGGTAGACCGCGCCATGGACCCCGCCACCACTGCCAATCTCCTAGGAGCCGGCTCCGCGCAAGTCGTCCTGGCGATCGGCGTGGTGGCCCTGGCTCTTGTTTCGATCACCTTAGCCAAGGCGCTCTGGCGCTCCTATAACGATAGACTGACGGAGACTAGGGAGACTCTGAATCAGCAGTCAGCCGACATGCGGGCGTCCACGGAAACCCTCCGCGATCTTACCCGGACCATAGAAATGGCGATGGCTGCCCTGAGAGGGCCGCGATGAGCTTTAAAAGCCGCACAACCAGAAATGAGCGGGAGCGCTTGAAACAAGATGCAACCGCTGCGAAAATAGAGCGCGACGAGGCACAGCGCGCTTTACATGAAGTGTTGCGTAAAATGGCGCGTTACTTGGGAAAAATCCCGTTAGACGACGGGATCAGCCAGCTGGGCGGCGCGATTGCCGGCCGGGAGCGCGAAGACGATGGTGGCTGAAATGTTGCTGCACAACGCCTCTGAGTTCCTGGCGTTGCTCTGCTTAGCGGGCATGATTGAAACCGTTATTCGGTGGCCGTCATCAGGGCGGCGTGCTTTCCTGTTCGCTTTTGGCCTGTTTCTGGCCGGCACGATGCTCCGCGAGATTGTCGTCTGGTGGTTCGGGGCCAGGGCGTGGCCGGACGACGCTATCCACATGTCTTCTATCGGGCGGATCGTTCAAATTACGGGCTCTGTCCTGTTCGTCCGGGCGGCGCTGGTGCGCTACTGCGGCGAATGGGGCTGGATGCTGGTTTGCGCTGTCGCTGCCGCAGGAGCATGGCTGCTATGATCGCTGCCTATGTGGACGAACTCCGCGCACCATTCCTGCCGCTCGCGCGGGGCTCGACCGACCATGGCGTCAAGCGGGTGCAGGAGTGGCTTTGTCTGCACGGGTACGCCGTGGCGATCGACGGTGAGTACGGACCGGCAACGGCGGCTGCCGTAGAGGCTTTCCAGGCCGTTTCCGGGTGCGTGCGGGCTGACAATGCCGGGGTGGTGGACGCCGAGACGTGGGGCTCGCTGGCGGCTCCTATGGACCGTGCCGAGCTTCTTTCCGGGATGCCGGACAAGTTCGGCGATCGTGTCTCGCGGATCGCGCGGGCGCACCTGGCGGCCAAGGCTCGCGAGGTAGGGGGCGACAATAGAGGCCCATGGGTGCGGCTCTACGGTCGCGGCGTAGACCAGAGCCGGGTGGAGTTTTTCCCCTGGTGCCAAGCCTTTGCCTCGCACGTCTGGCTCAAGGCGGCGCGGGAGTTGCGGATTGACCCGCCGTTCCCGTTGGCGACGGGTGACGGAGCCGTCTCGTTCTATGTTCCATGGGTGGTCGGCGCGGCCAAGGGGGCCGATCGGTTCCGGCCCGGTGCTGGGGTGGGCCGGGTGCCGGTTGGCTCCATGTTTTTCGTGCCGGGTGACATCAACGGGCGACGATCGCACGTCCATGTCGGGCTCGTGGTCGAGGACGGCGGCGAGACGGTGACTTGTATTGAGGGGAACGCGAACGAATCGGGAGGCAGCAACGGCTATGAGGTTGCCATGCGCTGGCGCCGGAAGGCCGGCCTCGATTTCGGAGTCCTCGGATGATGGACCTGGCGAGCGGATTGAAGGCGCTCCTCTGGATGGTGGGCGTCGCAGCCTTCGCGGCCGGCGCCGTGCTCTTTGGCTTGATTTGGTGGGCGCTCGGATAGGAGAAGCGGCATGAACAACCAGCCTCTCATCACGGCTCTGCGATATCTGGTGGCGATCGCCGGGGGCGTCGTGACGACCCTGGTGGCGGTCGGCACCTTGTCGAAAGATGACGCCGACAAGATCATGGCGGCCGTGAACGGCATCTCGGCCCACTCGAACGAGATCATCGGCCTGTCCGGCATCCTCGCGTCGGCCACGGCCACGGCCTATGGCGCCTACAAGTCGACCCACGCCGCCCAGGTCTCGCGTATCGAGCAGACGCCGGGCGTGAAGCTGATCGTGACGAACGCCGACACCGCGCCACGCGCGGCAGTACGGGCGGCAGACGACGACGAGCGGACGAAGGTCGATTTCAGCCCCGATGCGAAGAAGGAAACAGAACATGCGTAGCGCCATCATCCTCGCCACCGCCCTGGCCCTCGCCGGGTGCGCGACCACCCCGGCATGGGTCGACAACATCGCGGCCCAGGCGGTCAAGGCCAAGAGCCTCGCTGTCACCTACTGCAAGATCAGGCCGGACACATCGCTCGACGACATGGCGCTCGCGGCCATCGCGCTGGCGACCTCCGAGAAGGCCGCCGACACGATCAAGGCCGGCGCCACCAAAATCTGCGAGTGGGTCGGCGTGCCCGAGGTCAAGCAGGCGGCCGACTGATGAGCGAGGTCACGCCCGCGATGGTGAAAGCCGCTTGGGTAGAAGCCCGGCGTTGGTGGCCGCGCGAGATCGTACGGGACGGCAATCGGTTCATCGTCGTAGAAACTTGTACTACCGTCGACGATCCGCAACCGGGCTTCCGGGAAGCAATTGAGGCCGCGCTGGCGGCGAGGGCCGACTGATGCGGTACCAACGTTGCAGATGCGGAGCCTGCGAGTGGTTTGGCGAGACGCGCCGCTGTGACCAGTGCTCCAAGTGCAAGTCTGGCCCCGGCTGGAGTCCCGAAACGCATCGTGAGCCGGAGCCACACGACTTCTCGCGCATCGAGAAAGTCCAGACCGATCAAGGGGACGGTACGATCACGCGGTGCCGCTACTGCTACCAGACGCGAGCGGAGATTGAGAAGCGCGCCAATCGGGAGGCCGACTGATGCCCGCCTGGCTCCTCGCCCTCCTGCCCAAGGCGCTCGATCTCGTCATGAGCTTGTTCGGCGGCCAGAAAAAGGACCCGGCCGTCGACATGGCGCGCGAGCTGGGGCGAGCCGAGCAACAGAACGCCGACCTCAAGAACGGCATGGAGATCGTCCGTGCTGCCACCGACGCGGCAAAGCAAGCGGAACAGGACCCCAATGTCTACGATGCGAACGACCGCGACAACGCTCGCCGCTAGTCTGTTCCTGGCGGCCTGCGGAGGCCCACAGGGCGCTGCCCCGCCCGTGTCGGCAGTTCCGACCACGGCGGCGGCCTGCGAAGCCCTGCGGCCAGATATGCCGATCCGCTACAGCTCCAAGGGCGACACCCCGGAGACCGTGCGCCAGGTGCGGGCTGTTAACGCGCGATTCGCAGCGGCTTGCCCTTGACCAGTCCATCCCTCGCCATCGCCTGCCTTCTGGTCATCTTGACCGGCGGTGCAATCTCGACGTGCCATGAAGCGAGGGGACAGAGCGATGTGCATGGTGACGGCCATGCGCATCAGCACGCGCAGCATCACGACTGGTACAGGTCGCTGCTCACGCCGCACGGCCACTCCTGTTGCAACGGCACGGTCGATGGTCGAGAGGGCGACTGCCGGCCGGTGCAGGCGCGGCCGCGTGACGATGGATCGTGGGAGGCGTTCTACGGCGGCGCGTGGCACCTCGTGCCACCCGAGCGCATCCTGCCCGAGCGCCTCAATCGCGTACCGCTGCACGCTCATATCTGTGAGCAGGACGGCTATGTGCGTTGTTTTTTGCGCGGCGGCGGCGGAACTTGATGATATAATCCAAGCGGGACGACGGAGCGCTTGCAACGCTCCGTCGCTCCTAACCGATTGGACCTATCACGAGGCCCGCATGGCTAATCTATCATTGCATCCGGAATCTGCCGCCCGCAAGCCTGTCCTGACGGCAGAGCGTTTGCGCGATCTTCTTGAATACGACCCCGCCACCGGCATCTTTCGTTGGCGCATTGCAGGTCGCCGGGTCAATCCGCACGAGGGCAAAGAAGCTGGAGCAGTTAGCCGTGGCCGTGTCAATAGTATTGTAATCCGGATCGATTGCCGGATGTATCACGCCAGCCGGTTAGCGTGGCTTTACGTTTACGGCGAATGGCCGCGCGGCTTCGTCGACCACAAGAATCGCGATCGCCTCGACAATCGAATCGACAATCTACGCGACGCGACCAGGGCGCAGAACGGATGGAATTCAACCAGATCGCGCCACAATACGAGCGGCCACAAGGGCGTCGGTTTTGTGAAACCCACGGGAAAGTGGCGAGCCATAATAACATGCAATGGCAAGGCGCATTTTCTTGGTGGATTCTTAACGAAGGAGGAAGCGGTGCATGCATACCACGCGGCTGCCGAACTTCTTCATGGGGAGTTTGCGCGCATCGAATAATGGTGCCTGTTTTGCGAATCTAATGAAGATCGCTGGGTACGATCCCGACCCCGAACCCCGTGATGGTGTTTCCTCCCTAACTTACGTTCGCCGACAAGCTCGGAGACGGGCGGTCGCATTTGTGTTCGAGCGATCCGTTGGACAGTCGGCTGCCGTTCCTGGCCATCTATTGTTTCACTCCTGGGCAAGTGAGGGGATAGAGCGTTGCGCTGTGGGGCGTTGTGTAGTGGGATGGCGAGGTACGCTGCGATGCGGAGCGTGACGTAGCGTAGTGCAGTGCTGAGGAAATAAACAAACCCGTTGCGTTGTGACGTGAGGCGCTGCGTTACGTGGCGAGGCGGCGGAGGAAAACGGATAAACCCGTTGCGTCGTGACGTGAAGCGTGGCGGGGCGCGGTGATTCGGTACGCTGCGACGCGCTGTAATGAAATTACCCTTTCAAAGCCTCCACCAAAGCCATAGGAGGCACTGTCGTATTGGCGACCTTGGCGACATCGGCCGCTTTGGTCAATTGCTTGCCGCCCGTGAAATGCTCGATCGCCCCGAGCAAAGACGCGGCGGCATTGATCTTAACCCGGACATCGTTCGGGGCATCGTTCATCTTGTTGACGACGCCCATCCGCTTGCGAGCCTTGCGGGATGCCCGGCGAATGTGGAGTAGAGCGGCGTCGCCGATTGCGGGCAACTCCTCGGCCGCAAGGCGCTTGATGCCGGTCTTTCGGACGGTGCCGAAAATGATTCCGTGTTCGGCCTGGACGGCCCGCATGGCACTGTAAAGGTGATACCTTGAAGCGCCGCTCTGCACATCCTCGCCGAGGACATCCGAGAGGTGGGCATAGGTCAAGACGGCGCCGATTGGCGCGGCTTGCAGGGCTTCGATCAGGGCGATTGTCTGAGTGGATCGGGAAAAATCAGGAGTCATTTACAGTTCCTTGATTGAGAGGATTGCGTTGTGTTGCGCTAAGTTGCGTTGCGATGCGTAGTGGGACGACGCGCCGCAAAGAGGAAAACAGATAAACCCGTTGCGTTGCGGTGTGGGGCGTTGTGGAGTGCAACGCTGCGTAGCGTAATGTCAAATCACTCGGCGTTCACCCACTCAAAACCAACGAGCTTGAAGCGCCCGTAAAAACCGCCGTTCCTGGGCCGGAAACGACCGATCCCGATGAACTTGCCGGCCTCCTCGATGTGGTGCACGAACACCTTCTCAGTGATCGTCGGGTCGATCACGTAGAAGTTGACGGCGGCCTTCCATTCCGGGATGACCGGAAAGCAGCGCCGCACTCGCGAGCCCGAGCCACGCTTGCCGTCGCTGTTCATGTTGAACCACTCGCCCTGGAGTTCGTCCTTCTTGTAGGGCAGGAGGACCGGCTCCATGCAAAGAACACCGGCCTCGAAATGCTTGGTGAACGTGCTCTTGCCCTTGCCGGGGATCTGTTCCCCGAGGAATTTGGCGCACTCGGCGAGGCACATCTTAAAGCCCATCGGGGGCAGGAAGACGGTGCCGTCTGCGGTGTGATGGCACTTCTCGCGCCATGTCCGCTTTTCGTAGTCGTCTGGGCGCTCCTTCTCCATTTTCGGAGTGTCGTGCATCCGTGACGGGCTATAGGGGCTGATGCTTTCGAGATGGGCGATTGCCTTGAACATGATGATCTCCTCTTAGGTGGCGTTGCGTTGCGTTACGATGCGCCGCGAAACGCTGAGACATGAAGCGCGTCGTTGCGGTGTGGAATAGGCAGTCTGGTGCGGTCAGACTTGTGTTCGGCTATGGCTCCTCCCCATGCTTCGCGAGCCAGGCGCGGGAACGATCGATGGCTAGGTTCGCCTCGACCGACAGGTATCGGCCATCGAGCGCGGCAACGGTCTGGGCGATCTCCACCGCCTCGATCAGCGCGCGTGCGCGGGCGAGGGTGGTGGTCATTCCCCGCTCCCTGGCGAGGCGGGCTGCGCCTTGAGAGCGCGGATGTTTTGGGCGATTTCATCGCAGCACATCAAAAGTGAGCCAATCTTCACATGGTAGAATTTCTCGCCATGTAGGCGCCGAATGTTTGCGGCCATGGTCTCAGATACCTTCGCACACTCCTCGATGACCGCCGCCCGCCCGTCCGGCATGGCGGCGAGAGCGGCATCCATGCGCGCTCCGAAGCCGGTCTTAACGCCGGCCTTTGCCAGCTCGGCCTCGAGCCGCTCCGATAGCCCCGCCTCGGCAATGACGCGGCAGGCTGCTGCGCAGGCGTCGCGCGTTTCCTGTAGGACAGCCATTGCCGGGCTCGGTATGGCGGCGAGAACATCACGCGCCATGACGCGCCAGAAATCTCGACAGAGATGGTCAGTGATACCTGCGTTGTAAGATTCCTCGCTCATCTTTTCCCAATCTAGTCCGAATGCAATGCTCTGCACCTTCGCCACGCGCTCCACGTCGTCCTCTGTGTAGGTCATGGCTGGTCCTTTGGCGCGCGGGTGTTCCATGCGGCGACGGCCCGATCCTGCTCTTCGTAGTCTTCATACGGGCAGATCATGCATCCGGTATTGCTGCAACTGACTCGCCACCGTCTCGCGTCTGTCCTGCTCGCCCAGCTTGCCCATTGAAACAAATAAGCCTCCCATCCGCAGAACGGGCACGGCAGCAGCTTAGCGGGAGTAGTCATGCCGCCTCTCTCAGCGCCATCCGGCGCGCGTTCGCGTGATCGATGAGCTTGCCATGCTCAGTCATTGTGTATTCTCCTCTTTCACGTATCGGCCTTGCGACCAGTCGAACCGAAAACCCGCCGGGCGATGGAACGACGATGCCTTCTTGATCCCAACATGCTTGGCCTTCCTCCGCTTCGCGCGGGCGATAGATGCAACATCATTGGCGGTCTTTGGCATGTGGCATTGCGAATGCGCTGGCGCCATGTTGTTATCATTGTCGGCGCCGCCGAGGGCTAACGGAATTATGTGCTCCACGTCCCAGCGCTCGCCAACTTGAACCTTCTGCCCGCAGATATGGCAACGGCCGCCGGCGCGCTCGAATATCGCGAGGCGCCTCATTGGGGAGAGGGATCGACGGCTAGTCATCGGTCACGTGCCGGTGCGCTCAAGCGAATGCCGCGTTGAGCGCAGAACGCCTCGATCATGTCCATCAGTTCGCCGAGTTCTTCGCGGCTCATGACAGCTGTGCTTCTCCGCATCTGCACCGGCTCGTCATTAAAGCCTCGGACAACCTCAGACGTTCGCCCGGTCTCGACCATCCACGCGGAGACGAATAGCGTTTTCAACTCATCAATGGTGCGCTGGCAGCCTCCCCATTCAAAGCCGGACGCGGCAATGTCAGAGAGCATGGCATGCAGACGCGCGTTCTGATCGAGCGACCGGCCCGGTGGCTTGATTGCCACCGTCCATCCGTCAGGCGCGCGTCGGATGGCTTCCGTGGCAAGCTGCCTTGCCTGATCGTGGACTAGGCGAAAACTGGCGCGGTTGATCGCAGTCATCGAATCACAGTCCTCACGTCCTCGAAAATCTCGACGCCGGGGATGTCCCGGACGCCGCGCGCCATGGCCTCCTTAATGGCGCCATCGCTGGGCATCATGTATTCGCGCGGCACTTTCGTCGCGTCCACGATGCGATGCCGCCAAACCGTGCTCGCTGAGGCGGCGACGCGGCCACTGGATGACACCACGCGGGCGACATCCTTGGTCGCTGCCGGGGCTGGCGGCGGGTCGGCGTCGAAAATGCGTGCGGCTTCCTCTGCCTTGCGTTGCGCTTCCCGTTCGGCCTTGAGCTTCGCCGTCTGCCACGCATTGATGGCAGAGACGAATGCGTTCGTGGCGGTCTTGACGGGCTCGGCGAGCGTGTTGAAAAAACCGTCCACCGTCCTGCCATCGGCGAGGATTGGCGCCTTCTCGACCTTGCGGGCAGCCTCGATCTTTGCTGCCAACGCCTTTAGGCCGCTGGCGTGCGCCGAATAGGCGGCCACCGATGCTTCCCCGTCAACCGGCGGAACATCATCAACGGCCAACGGCGCAATTTCCTCGGCCAGGTCGGCATAATCCAACGCGAGCCGATCCGCCAGCGGCGGCGCGTTGTCGCCGATACCGCGACGGGCGCTCATGATGCCCTCGCGGCGGCCCGTTCCATCGCCAGGTCGAAGACACTCAACAGCTTCTCGTATTCTGCCGGCATGTTCTGTTCCATCCACTCAATTTTGGTCGAGTTTTCCTTCCAGAAGGAAGACAGTGAATCCTTGCTCTGCTCGCTCAGATTAAGCGTGCCTATTGCTTGCTCATTCCACGTCTTGACCTTCGACTCGGTGGGGCTGAGTTTCTTTGCCGGCTCTTGGTGCGGCTCCAACCGGAGCGCGTCGCCGTTGCCGGCGGCCATCGTGCCTTTCGTGCGGTTCTGGTCAACGAGGTGCTGGTCATCGCTCGCCATACGGCGGCCGTTCTCGGAGGACTGGCTACGGCCGGGCGGGCGAGATGCGCCACCGGATGCAACCGCCGCGTTGCCGTCATCGTCGTCGTCCGCCACGATGCCCAAGGCGGCCGATAGCGTGAATCTCTTGGCATATGTGATGGCTGACCCGACGCCGTGTGCATTGGTCTTGTCAAGAGGCAGCGAAAACCGCGCCTGCATCCATTCTCCCTTGTGCGCCAGCCTGGTGATGATGTGCAGTCGACCATCGACGCTGGATAGAGGCCACTGCGTAACGGCGATCGAATGCTTGGCAAGCGGCGCGCGACACGCATTCCATACGCTGGTCAGGTCGGCATATTTGGAACGGAATGCCGGGTTTACCTTGTCTTTGTCGGCGGCTTCAATCTCGCCTTGAGCTTTGGAGAGAGCTTCATCCAGAGCAGCCGTTGTAGGGCTGGTTTCCAAGGTAATCACACTGTTTTCCATGATGCTCTCCTAATTGCACGATTGATGGTCATGACGCCCACGCCGTAACGCTTCGCCATCTGCCGTTGCGTTGCCGATCCGCTTGCGAAGTCTTGCCGAATTTTCCGCACGGATTCGGCTGTCAGTACGGCCATTGGATTGGCCTCGCCATGTTGCGGGATGTTCCGGCCGCGACCTTTAGCTACCATATCAGCAACATTGTCGGCTTGCGTGCCGACGAAAAGATGATCGGGGTTTACGCAACTCCGAACATCGCATCGATGCAGGATTTTCATCCCATCGGGGATTGGCCCGTGGAATAACCGATAAGCGACACGGTGCGCTCTGTGTTCTCCCATATAGGAGACAACCCCGTATCCGAGATCGTCTCTGTAACCACGCCAATACCAGCAATCAGACATACCAAAGGCGATCTTGCGCAAAAATCTCTGCATGTATGTGCCGGCTGTAGAACCAGATACAGGCCGCTGCGGGAACATCGAATTAAGCACGACGGGAAGGAGTCGAGCTTCAGCGAAGCGATCCATTGTGCGTTGCGCTTCTATAAGCAATGCGATGTCCTGCGGCATTGGCGGCTCCTATCGTAAAATCAGTTAGCGGGGCGGACACAAACGAGCTTGGTTCCGGCCTTCTGCTCCCGCCCGATCCGCTCGCTCGCGATGTCCACATTGCAAGCCGTCGGCCCGCTGTATCGAGCCGGCAGCACATCGCACCGACCGTCGTGGCAGCGCTCGATTGCCCAGTGGCGCGGCGTCTGCTCTGCCGCTTTCGCCCGCGGCGCAGCGTAGGCCAGGGCAACGATGCCCGCTGCGCCGAGGCCGAGGCGATCCAGGCGGGGCTCATGCCGGAACCTCCCGAAGCCGCTCAGCGGCGCGCGTCAGAATGATCTTGGAATGGGCGTCCCTCGCGGCGTCCCACGCGGCGCCCCTCGCGGCGTCCCACGCGGCGGTAAACGCGGCGTCCCTCGCGGCGTCCCTCGCGGCGGCCAACGCGGCGTCCCTCGCGGCGTCCCACGCGGCGGCCCACGCGGCGTCCCTCGCGGCGGCCCTCGCGGCGTCCCTCGCGGCGGCCAACGCGGCGTCCCTCGCGGCGTCCCACGCGGCGGCCCACGCGGCGTCCCTCGCGGCGTCCCTCGCGGCGGCCCACGCGGCGACATTTATCTTGCCGAGCGCGAAGTCACGCGCGGCTTGGATCGCTTCGCGCGGGCGCTCATCCTTCGGATGCTCCTTCTCGAAAATAGGCAGCGCGCGCTCTGCGAAGTCGGCGGCGGCGAGGCGCATCGAAACCTCATCAAGAATGCCGACGCATTGGAGCAGCCGCGCTTCTGCGAAAGCGACTTTCTTCTCGTCGCTGTTCTGCTCGCCACGTCCTTCGGCCTTGAACAGTCGACCGGCGACGCCAGAGGGCGGCAGCCAATCAATAATGGCTATGCCGGGGATCAGGTGATAGCCGCGAATGCAGGCGGTGACGTTTGCGACTTTAGGCATCCACTTGCCGGCGCGCTTGCCGGATGGCAGTGCCCATTTGCCGGCGCCGCCGTGCAGCGGCTCGCCGTCCATGCCGACGATCTTGTAGAGAGTGGTCATTGCCGCGCCTCCGCCGCCGAGTCCTTGAGCGCGCCTTCGACCTTGGATACGGTGGCGCGGGCTCGTTCAGCGGCCTTAGCGAAAAGAACCGCGCTAGCGCGAGGGAAATTCTGCATGAGATTCGCCGCCTCTTCCATCTCAAAGGCGCACTGCTTGAGTTCGGCCAGTAGGTCAAGCGCTGCGGCGATCAGGTGCGCGTTTGCCTTACCTGTCGCAATGCTCTGTGGCCCCTTGGTATTCGCGCTCATGTCTGCCTCGTGCTGTTGAGAGAATCGGAGAGCCCACGCGCCGCCGCCTCTGCCAGCCGTTCGGCCATCGCCTGGCTGTCCTTGAGCGTGCGCCCGTTGCGGGCGGCCTGCTCGGCCAGGAAGATGCTCTCCGGGCTGTCCGGTTCATAGCGGCGAACGCTCTGCGGGCCGCGCCAGGTCGGCATGTATGGCGCCATGGCTTTGCGGAGCCATGCGGTGTCGCGGGTGGTGGTCATGCTGCTGCGCTCCTGGGTGAATGGTAGGCCGAACGGGCAATGCCCAGCAGAACGTCGCGGAAGGCCAGCGGCGTGGCATTGCGGATTTCCGTCTTCCGCTTGCCGCCAGCCATAGCGACGACGCCTATGCGGCGTGCCTTGACGTATCCGTAGCGGTTGATCATCCATTGCGGAAGTTGCTGCGGCGCGCGCTCCCAGATCAACTCGGGGAACGCGACACCGCACGCGTAGAGCCACGTCGGTTTGCGGCTGAAATGCCCATAGTGGCCCTGTTCGACGTAGCAAGAGCGACCACCGTGCGCGTCGGGCGATGTCCAGCCGTCGCCGCGCCGAGGCTTGCGCAAGTTGTAGAACGCCCATGCGTGGCTGTCCGCGACGTGCTCTAAAACACCGCCGCAACGGATCACTGACGATAGCGCGGATGCAAAGCATCCGCCATCGTCTCCAAGCGCGTACTGGTGCGGCTTGCGCGTGCTGCCGTGCCAGAACCGGCCCCACCTCTGGCAGGGCGGATGCGCCACCACCGGCCACGGTCCGGCGTACTGGCGCGCGTCGCGTGCCTCGTCCCACGGGTCCACGTCTGGCATCCCGTAATAACAGCCGCCGGTCTCGACGAAGAGGGCGGCGATAGTCACGACTGAGTGCTCCGGTACGTCGGCAGCGGACCTTTGAACGGCCGATCATTGACAGGTTGCATATTGGTCGCGTGGACCGACATGCAGGACGCGCCATCGAACTGGACGACGTACCAGTCAACGAACCCCGGCTTGTGGGGATGCGCGCCGACGATGACGCCCCGGTCGAGGCGGCTGCCCATCGGAGAGCCGACTATCACGACTTGGCGGCGGGTGTAGGTGGTGCTCATGCTTCCTCCGTTTCGCCGATCGGGCTCGGCAATGTGTTCTCGGCGACGACTGCCGCTTGCACCAGCGCGACTACCATCGCGAACGCATCGTCTGGCGACATGGTGAGCGTGATGCTCGCCCTATAGCCCGCGACATTGAGGCAGAGCGAAACCATCTGCGACGTGAAGCTCGCGGCCCAGCAGCGATCGTCGCCGTTGAGCGTGAAATCGAATGATTGAGTGGTCATCTCTCAACCCTCCACCTTGCCAGCCCCGAGCGGCCAGCCATTGATCTCACACGCGGCCCGGATGTAGCTGAGTAGTGGCTGCATCAGCTCGCGGTCACTTCGATCTCGCCAATGCTCGACGGCTTTCGCAAATGTGAACCAGCGGCAGCCGGCGGCAATTCGGATTCCGTCCTCGTGGCGGACCATGAGGACGCGCCAGCCGTGTGGCGTGCCGCAGTCAAGAACGCCGAGGGCTTCGTCGAGGCGGGCTCCGACGAGGCTGGCTCCGTCGAGGCGGGCTCCGACGAGGCTGGCTCCGACGAGGATGGCTCTGTCGAGGCGGGCTCTGTCGAGGCGGGCTCCGACGAGGCTGGCTCCGACGAGGCTGGCTCCGTCGAGGCGGGCTCCGACGAGGCGGGCTCCGACGAGGCTGGCTCCGTCGAGGCGGGCTCCGACGAGGCTGGC
>ERZ869925.65-NODE-65-length-58280-cov-37.310193_pt1 | contig 58280 bp, 80 predicted proteins | sample MGYA00579311_ERZ869925 | MGnify/ENA primary metagenome ERZ869925 (study PRJEB32216, sample SAMN09231817) | wastewater metagenome | place: USA: Maryland | collected 2016-07-30 | study: EMG produced TPA metagenomics assembly of the PRJNA472060 data set (Reclaimed...
CAGTAGCGTTACCTCAATTCCTGAAGGATTCAACCCAACTGTGGGCGGTTCTCTCGACCTCAGTAGCGTTACCTCAATTCCTGAAGGATTCAACCCAACTGTGGGCGGTTCCCTCTACCTCAGTAGCGAAAGTAAATATATTGGCGCAAATGTGCGTGTAGAGGTAGTTTCGACTAACAGTTTCTTTTGGAACGGATGGGCAAAAATTGATGGTATATTCTGTCAGATTGATAACGAAAAGAAGTCAACAATAGGTGGAGTTGATTATATCATAAGACAGGCGAATCAGATAGGTAAAAAAGAATTGTTCTTTTTAGTTAGCAAAGACGATTTTCATGCGCACGGTAGCAATTTCAAAGAAGCGTTTGAAGATTTGCAATTCAAAATACAATCAGCAAAATTAAAAAATGAGCCTATTACAGAAGATACGGAAGTTACGGTTGCGCATTATCGTGCCGTTACAGGAGCGTGCAACATGGGATGTAAAGATTTCATGGATAAAAACAATATAAAATACCACATGGTAAATGACAAGGTTGTGGAAGATAAGCCAATAAAAGCAAAAGAACTGCTCAAACTTTTGAAAAAAAATGGCGCATACGGCGTTGACAGATTTGAAAAACTTTTAACAAAATAAAAAACATGGAACTAAGACCGCAAACCAAAAAAGAAAAGACTGCTCAAATGATATTTCAGATATTGGCAGCAGCAGTTTTGATCTTGATTGCACTTTCTTAAAAAACCTTTTATGTCATTTAATCCATTAACCAAAAAAGAAATAATTGTACAAAGGGGAATATCTGTTATTCTTACTTTGGGAGCAATATTTATTATTTATCAAAACCTTAAAAAATGAAAAAGTTTTCAATCAATTACCCTGAGCCTGCTAGTTCTTATGTAAAGGGAGTTTTAGAATTAGTGGAGGCATTTGTTGGCCGTAATGATATTTATAGTTCTGAACTATCTTTAAGAGATGTTGAGGGCTATTTAAAGTGTCAAAAGGTAGCACTCCCCATTGTACTGGACACTGTAAGAATATCCTATATAGAGGAAAAGAAAGTACTTTATATAGATGAAAACAGAAAGTGTGTAATGGAGATTAAAGAAGAAACTTCATTTCAAGAAACACCAACACTATCATTAACTCATTCGGCTATTCAATAAGCAGAAATAAATTGTTTTATCGTTAACTTTAAAATAAAAAACCAATGTTTAAATTATTCAAAAAGACAACCTTTCAGCCATCATCTAAGCCAACAGCAGGATTTAAAGGGAAAACAACCAATCAAATTGTAGAAGAAATACACGAAACGTTCTACACAGAAGTTGATAATCTTCTTGCATCTGCTTTACAGTCAAATTCATTAGATACAGATAAAAATGAATTAATTGAAAAATGCAAAAGGTTAAGAAAACTCGGGTTTACCAATACGCAAGAAGTAAAAGAAGCCGAAGCTGAAATAAACAGAATTGAAAAAATAAAGTTGGAAAATGAGCAAAAAACTTCATTAATTGAAGCTATCAACTATTTCAGCTTTAAATACCCACAATACAAATTTATAACACAAGAAAGTGTAAAAATAATTTGTCAAAAATACGGGTTGGTTTACGGCATAACAGATAGATACGTTGGTACAGTGCCAGACAAAAGCTTAAAACAAATGGAAGAATTTAAAATTGACGAGCAAGACGAATGCTATTACATCAGCACTTACATGGATTTTTTTCCCAGAACCATGAAACCCAAAACCCGTTTTTATAATAAAGAATCTTTTTTAAATGAAACAAAAAGGCAAGATGAGCTAAGAAATACCCCTTCATACCATACTGATTATTTTCAAGGGGATAAATGCCCATTAGAAATAGCCGCTCCTGTAAAAGATTTCGATATGCAGGGAATGGAAGTGAAAGATTACCAGATTTTAAAAATAGAAATCCCCGACCCTGTGGTATTAAAGCCAGTTTTTTTTAATAATAAAAAATATTATTTAATAGTAGCCGCATGGGGGCAAGAAGGGCTTGATGAAAATGTAGTAAACGATAAAATGAATTAGCGGAATATATAAGTTTTGGGTTTGTTTTTTAAGTAAAAACCTCCCTAGTCTTGGGGAGGTTATTTTTTTCTTGCGTATCAATGAAGATTATTTTAAACACTTCAGAAACCTTTCGGCTATTTCGGCTATTTCTTTTGCTTTGTCTTTGCCGTTTATTATTCGCCTAGCTTCTATAAAATCACATTTATCCCCTTTGATATAATCGGATAGTTTTTTACCAGTATAAATGCCTTTACTCATGCAATAAACATGGCTATTAGCGGCAATGGGAATATCTAAAATAAGATCGGGAGATTTGACTAAATCCAGTTTCAAACGCTTGGCCTCTTTCTTATAATTATCCAGCCATGTTATTTGAGAAAGACCCCGGCCATAATACGGATAATACGGCTTACTTACAAGATAGGCATTCCCGCCATACTCAATCATTGGCGTCATTCTTAGTTCTGGTTTCCGGGGATTATGGGCTTCCCAATATGCAGTAGCAAATATGTAAGCGATCTGCCTAACATCTACAACTCCCTGCAATTCGCACTCCATAAGAATAGCATCAATGGAATCTACCTGCATTTGAGTAAGCTGTTTAAATAGCCCCTGACTTCTTATTTCGGAATAAAAAAATACTTTGTCTATTGGCATTATTTACGTTTTCTAAATGAAATTACTTTTTTGTAAGAAACAGAATAAACAACTGCTTTGTTCATGGTGAAAGCCCCTACTTCAAATATATCGTTCTTTTTAGTAATCATTCCTACTGAAGCCCCTGCACCGCTTATCCAATTATCTTTTTGACCAAAGAGGGAAGCCCCTAAAAATATCTGATTCCTTTTCTTGTTGTCATTTATGTAATCTTCCAGTTTTTTTTGTTGGGCTAATGACAGGTTAAAAGATTCTTTCAGGTTTTTTAAAGCCGTATCTTTTTTGGAGATGATATTATTTTTTGTCAATATCGTTTTACGCATGGATTCAATTGTATTCAGACAAGTAGTATCTTTCTTTCTGCAAGATGCAGCTAGTTTTTCAAACTTATCTTTTACTTCATTGGCCTGTGAATTATCATTTGGCAAACCTTCTAATAAAGCCCTGTAATCGTTTTCTAATTTGTCGTAAAGTGAATTAGTCTTGGATAGTTCCCTTTTGTATTTTTCTGTTTCCCGCTCCCATATTCCTACAACAAAGCTCATGCTATCAATAGACCTTTGAACCTCTACGGAATCCCTTACTACTTTTTCTACTTGCTCCTTTATTGTTATTACTTCCGGCTTAGATGTATCAACTGGCTTATTGCAAAATTTAAGGAGCAGCAACAAGGCAATAACAAACCCTATCACTATCCCGACTATGTATTTTTTCATAAAAGTTATTTTAAAAAAATAACAGTAGCAATATAGCTACTGTTACTGCCCACATTAACCGATTGCGTTCTTCAAAGGAATAATCAATTGGATGCTTCATGTGGTTTTAAAAGGAATTAACTACTTATTTTATCAACTTCAACTTTCCCTGTTTTTAGTTTTGAGTTAAGGGATAAGGATGCGGCAGATTGCAGCCACGGAGCAATACCTCCTAAAACGGCTAAAATAGATTGCCACATTTCCTGAGTAAATACCCCTTTAGCCAAAAAGATACCGGCAATAAAAGTAATCAGATGCCTTACAGCACCCTGCCACACTTCCTCAGTAAGAGATTTATTAAATAGGCTCCAAAGCACACTGCCAGCTACTAAGGCAACGCCTACAATTTTTTCCCAAAGCACATTATCAATGGCCAAACCAAAAAAGTTTTGGCCAATAAAATAAGACCCTAAAAGAACTAAAAGTGTGCGTATTGCACTTGATAATTGACTGTTCATAATTATAGTGTTTGATTAATTAATCTGTTTTTGTTTTTTCTTCAATTTTTTTGATCTTGTCTTTATAGACTTCCAACGCTTCTTCATCACTAATGCCAAATAGCTTTGCAAATCCATTAACGGCTAACATACCAAGACCCGTCCACATTGCAAAATCTTCCCCGCTAACATTGAATTTAGGAGCAAGAATAGGAGTGAATGCAACTGTACCAGCCAAAAAATAATTTAGTGCATTTTTAATATTCCTCACAATAGGAGGAACGATTTTTGTCCATTGTGTTAGTCCGAAATTCATAAGCTATTTTTTTAGTACGTTATAAACATCCATTTTATTATTTGCTTCTCTATACCTTTTTAAAAACAATTCAACCATTGCTTTTTGTTGGTAGGGGTATTCTTTTACTATCTGGTTAAACTGTTTTTTCTCACCATGCTCATTACCGCCCGTACCTGCTGTAATTGCACTAAATATTATTGCGAATCCAGCAACCAAAGATGATAATATCCATTTTTTCATAACTATAACTACATTTATGATTACAAATAAAATTCTCAAATGAAATTTATCCCTATCACTTAACTGAATTAAAGGCTGTGTCAACACGCTGTTTAAGATTGTTTTGAAGTTTTAAGAGTTCAACCAATACTTGTGTATGATTGGCATTTATTTCCTTTAAGTCTTCATTGTGTTTTTTGCCAGCATCAACATTTACTTTCGATAACCATATTATTATCCCAACTGCGCCTATAAGCAAAAAAAACTGTCCTCCCATTATCCATGTAACAACTCCACGCCTTGCTAAATCGGTAACGAAACCCATATCCCTAAATTCCTGACTTATCTTTGAATTTGGCTGACGATTCTGTTCCAATTTAATTTTTTATTTGTCCTCCCAAAAATATACAATTTATACTAAAATGTACTATATAATTTTCTGTATTTTCCACCAATGCCAATACCTATTAAGTATTAGCTGAGTTAAAAGCAACGCAGTAGAAAACATAAACAGATTGAATTTAGTTAAACTAAAAACATAGGGATCATTGAACGTTATGTGTATCGCATCTACTATACAAATATCCATGCCATAGGCTAAAAAATATCTGGCTGACTTCTGGCTAAAAGATATTATCTTCCCTGCCCACAAAAATAATATAAGGCCAATATCTACACTAACCATGTACAGGTAATCATGGAAATAGTAATCCCCAAACATTTTAAATTTGAGATAATCTACGTCATGCAAACCTGTACCCAAAAGAATAACAAAAAGCCCGAAGCAAAATATCCTTCGTAGTTTTTTTATGTTTAATTCATCTTGCATTAATGTGGTTTAGGATGCGACCCTACAATAAACCTTCCTGCTCCATAGGTATTGTTTAAAGCTGCACAGTCAGCGTTGGCAGCGGACTGGCTATTGTATTGCTTCGCATCTGCATCTACTGTTGTATAAGTATATGGGCTTACTGTTTTAACCCATGCAAATGGTTCTACTGCAACTAAATCTTTAATTCCCCATGCTTGTGGCATAATTTTTTGTTTTTATGGTGATGCTATAAATTTTATTCCTTTTGTTGTAACGCTAGTTTGTCCACTTTGATACTGGTAAATCCCTGCATCATAAATTCCGGCTGTTGGTACTGGCCTGCCTGCATAATCAGAACTATAACCAACATTTACCCCTAACCCTCTTGCTAAAGAAGTACCAAGTAATTGATAATCCCAAAGTATTGCATTTGAATTTGATTGCTGCACCCAAATATTATTTGTGCTTGAAACTTCTGTGCCACCCAACGTAAAGTTAAGAACCGACCCCGAACCTAAATTGTAAAGGTTATTTGTATGTGTTAGCTGAGAACCTGTAAATTGTCCGCTTCTGCAAACGTCTATCCCTGCCCGTAAGTAAAAAATATTGTTTTTCATTACAATTTGCCCGGCTGTACCTACTGCTGTTTGAAGCCCTATCATATACGTATCTCCTACTACATTCTGCCTTTGTTCTGCTATTGTGTTATTATAAAGCTGGATGTTTGAGATAGCAACCGCAAAACCTCCCGAAGTGTTTACATAAAATGTGCAGCCATTATTTATTAATTTATTATAGGCGTAAACTGTATTGCTAATCGTACCGCCTGAACCTGAACCAAACTCTGAAAGCACTAAGCAATTTTCTATCCTGTTATAAGTAACCACGTTGCCCGAAATGCCGCCGGCGTAAAACTCTACCGCCCCGCCGTCATAGCCAAACTCAACACTCTGAGCAATGCAATCGTGAAAATAGTTACGTGTTACGGTATTATTACTTGATTCAATTACTAAAGGGTTTGCGCCGTAATCACCGCTACCTGAACTTACAACCATTCGTAAATTTGTTACCTCGCAACCCGACATTGTGTTCCCACCCGAAGGGAAGTAAGCAGCAACGCCACACAACTCAATAAAACAATTCTGTATTGTACAGTTTGTTGTACCTGACTGAAAAATAAAGCCCCTTTGTATTTTACTAACTTCAGAACTGTCGTTTAAGTCTATTGAAGGATCGGTAATTGTTAACCTGTCGAATACTACCCAACTGCGATTAGACAAAACGAATAAGCCCGTAATTGTCGATCCAGTACCGGTAAACTTTGGATTTGCTCCCGTGCCGTAACGGCTTATAACAATCGGGCTACCTGAACTTCCTGAACGTGTGAAGGTGAACGTACCTGTGAACGTATCGCCAGCCCTGAATAAAAGCGAATCACCGGCGTTTATAGAACTTTGGTTAATGGATGAAATAGAGGTCCAGGGATTTGACAAAGTGCCGCTATTCGTTCCGGGATGTCCTGCATCAACGTAGAAATTAGTAGCGTTGACAAAATTTGTCAATACAAGGCTTGTCAATAAAAGGCAAATTATTTTTTTCATTGCTTAGTAAATTGTCGCTTGTGTATCTGTATCGTAATGGATTTCTACTTTCTGATTGATTGATGCAAGCGGGGTAAATCCTGTACGCTTAGTATAGTTCCCGCTAAACTTTACTGTTTTTTCTTTCCTCACTATCCAGCATTTAAACCCGGCTTTCATAGCAGGAATAGTAATTGTACAGCCGACCTTTGCTAAAATCGTTTTACCGTTATCCGCTGCCGTCAATGTGTAAGTGCTTGTAGTTATTTCGCCCGGTTCAGGAATACCCGGCGCAAGTGCTTCAAGTCGTGCAATGCGATCATTTGCCGCTTTCAGGTCTGCAACGGCAATGGCCAGTGCAGCTTCGGTGCTATTTGCTTTTGCTGCTGTGGTTACAAGTAAGTTGACCTGATCTTTTGTAGCGTAACCGTCCGATGTTGACGTAGCAGCGGGCAAAGAAAGATCATCATACTTTTGCGTTGCTGATTTGAACGTAACCTTTAAAGGCGGTTTAACCGTTGTTGAATCGGAAACGTACTGCTGCCCAAATGAAAACAAAGGGCAAAGCAGGATGATTAAGATTAATTTATTCATGGCAAAGGATTGAATGTGATTAAGTATCCTGAAAAATGAATCTCGAAATCTTCATTAATCAGCCCGTTTATTTTGTCAAACAGAACATTTTGATAAGACCTGAAACCTGTATTGTTGTTTTCTCTGTTAACAGAAAGCGTGGTTTTATCAACTCTGATAGTTTCGCTGTTTTCGTTTTGCGCCTCTCCTCTTGCTGTAAAGTTTATACCGTTGTATCCGTTTTCGTTTCTTGTGTAAACAAGTTCTAGCGTGCCAAACAAAGCCTGCCCGGTTTCTACTTCTGTCCCCTGAGCTATTTCAGAGAATGGGTAAATTTCATTGGGGCCGTATGATACCGGGATAGGGTTTCCTGCAACTGTTCTGCCTGTGAAGTTTTGAACTAAGTCAATGATTTGTGTTTGTGTAAATGTCATTTTTATTTTATTTGATAAGTGAAAATTATACTTATGGGTAGATCGTCGTTCGTATTTGACGCCTTAAAAACTATTGTTGCAGCATTTGTATTCAATGCGTCAAATGATACCATAATTGTAGAAGTTGCCGAAAAGTTACTTGGAGCGCAAATGCCGATCACATCCTCTGTATTTACTAAGTTTGAATTAAATGGTAATGACAATGCGAAGGTTCCGGAAGACCCTCCCGTACCTGTAACAGCGAATACGTATGCAGTAACGGTTACAGTGTTGCCAATTCTTGTATAAAATGAAGTGTAAGTATTTACAGCGTCAACGTTATCTATTATCGTTGCCGTAGGCGTGTAAGTTCCTGAACTGGCTATATTGGCTTCATTCATTGTTATCCTTACCGTATCTCTTGCGCCCGGTGTTTCAGTAAGTGTTACTACAATAGGCGAATCGGCAATAACTACGGTGCTGGAATCGTCAAAGAAATTTTGTATCTGAGTGAATGTTTGCGCTCTGACTGTTGGCAATACGGTTGCGGAATCAAATTTTAAAGTAATACCGTTTGTATTTGAAGAACTATCCGCAAGCATACCGTAGCCTGCAAACAATGTTTTGATATTATTCGTATTAGGCACAGCTAATCTGTAACCGCTTCCAATATTTGAATTAGTGCTACCTGAACCACTTATTGTTATTTCGCCTTTATCATTTGGCGCAGCACCGTTAATAAAAAATACGGGAGTGCCTGAAGTGTCTGGCATTGTATAAGTCCAATTATTTGTAGGAGAGGGCGCACCTGATAATGTCCAAAATCGTCCACCATTAAAATTGTCTGTTCCCTTTATCTGTCCTGTTAGCAAGTCAAATCTAAACCCTTCGTTTCCGTTGGCATCTCTAAGTTTAAATTCGTCATTGTTTAATGCAATACTACCATACTGACTATATGCAGGGTCTTTGAATCTTACTGAATCAATTTGAGGATAGTTTATTGCAGTTCTGCCAGCATTTAAAACATCGCTTAGCGTACCTACCCCTGAACTTCCTGCACCTTCCCTCATATTATCCCAACTGCTTCCATTCCATGATTGATAACAAGTAGAATCGGTATTAAATATCATTAATCCAACAGGCAGTGTTCCCGTAGATACGGTAAACGTTCCCGTTGCTCCTGTTCCCCCTGTTCCAGCATTATTAAAAACAAGACTACCGCCAGAAGGATAGCCGCTACCGCTGAATGTAAGTGTCAATGAAGATACTGAGCCACCCGATACCGTAGCCACAATTTTAGCATCCAACCCTCCCACAGAGTAAGAACCCGCACTAACCCCCGGAGCAGAAACATAGCCTGAACCTCCATCTGTTAAGGTAACAGTAGCTACATTTTGCACCATTGCATCCCTCTTTGCTGTATTCATTGTATCAAATACAACTCCACGTCCTAACGAAGCAACGTATAGGGAAGCGTAACGATTAGGTGTAGCAGTGCCTATTGCTAGGCTACCGTCTGGCTTTGATGTGAAAACGGGCTGGTCGTAATCCCCTGTTATATTCAAAATTCTTGCGGCCGATGAAAGAACGGGAGAAATGCCCGATTGAATATTTAGCACATTCCCTGTTAAAGTAGTTGTAGCCCCATTAAAGAATAAATTTTGTTCCGTTGTTGATTGGCTTCGGTAAAGAATAGTTCCATTTGAAAATATCCTGCTTCGCCCAAAATCTGTTTGAAATCTTAATCCATTTGCTAATGTAACACCCCCTGTTGTGTTCAATGTGAGAGGTATTGCCCCTGTATTCTTACTTTTAAAAATAAGATCAAAATTAGGAACAGCCACGCCCCTTATCCCCTGTGAAAAAATATCAAATTGGGTAACAATATTAACCCCGCCGATTGTATCTCTTGCGTTTGTTATAAAAGATACAGGAGGGCTAGGAGGACCGAGCGAGGCCACTAAACTAGCAGGAACAGTACTAAGCATTCTTATCGAATCCTTAAATGTTTTTACTGCATACGTGCTATCTGGTGCAAATAATTTCAAATACCTTCCATCCAAGTTTGTGGACGGGGGAATGATACCAGATTGCAATTGAATGTAGTCTAAATAAAGCTGATCGTTGCCTACTACCTTTATAATAATCCCGTCCGCAATAGTACTTGTTAATGTAAATGCAGGGATTGGAATAGAGATATTTTGGTATGACCCGATAAGTCCAACATCATAGCCATAAGTAAAATTAACCGGCACTAAACTTGAAACAAGCGTTCCCTCAAAAGTAAAACCTACTTGTATAAGATTTGTGCTAGGGTCTGATATTCCCCCTCTCCTTAAAAAGAACTGTAAGACATTGTAAGACGAAAACAATATTGTGTCTGGGGAAGTAAAAGATAATGTGCCATCTGCCTGTGATGAGATAAGGGCTGCTTTTGTACCGATATAAGGGAAATTGGTATTGTCATAGTTTACAGTACCCGAAGCCATTGTGCTACCTGTATTCCATTCGGTAGGGTTGCCTACGTTTTCATTGTAAACAATGTTTTTAGATATGTTGGCGGGCGTTGTTTCCCCTGCATTAATAAGAACTGCCGTTAAGTATAACTGAGTATTGGGATTTATTTGAGGAATGGTAGGGTTTGCATCGGGAGTTCCCTGCAATACTTCCACCCTTCCTGCTGTTGTAAGGACAAAAACGTCTATGCGTGGCAGTGATGGGTCGGCTGGCGAAAGTGTTATGGATGTATCGTTAGAAAAGTATGAGTTCCCTACAATACAGTAAGCCGCTGCATTAATATCAAAAACAAGTAAACTATCCCATGTAACAACTCCCCCGTATGTGATCCCCTGACATAAAGAAGCCCCAGAACCAACCCTTAACCAATCCCCTGCTAATCCTTCTGCATCCCGCATCCATAAATCATTCTTTACCCCTATTAATGAATGCGGGTAATAATTTGCTCTATTGCCCCTACTTGCTGCTGCTGTATCTTCATAAGTTGGAATAACTGAAGCACTATCAGCCTTTATGCCACCCCTTGATTCAACCATTGTGTTTGGCGCACCAAGAAATTGCTTATTGCCAAACTGAGCATTGGCAATGAAAGCTAAAAGCAAAAAGTTAATTAATATAAATATTCTTTTCATACTGATCTTTAGTAAGGGTATAGTTGTATAATTTCTCCTAACTGAGCCGCCCCAAAAATTTCTAATTGAGCCGTATTTTTATCCCACACAAAATAATTACCTCCAATATTTGTTTGCGACTGCGGTACGCCACCACGAATAAGCAATAAATTATAGCCCCTAAATAACGGAATGCTTTTTACAGATTGACCATCTACTATAAAGCTACTTGAAGTAACTTCAAAATCGTATGGTTCTGGTGCATTAACCGGACTAACAGGCGATACCTGACCACCGCTTATATTTAATAAAAACAAGGCTTGTTGATTATACGGAGCGCACAAAGCATAAAGATAATTACTTGTTGATACCAAAGAAGTATTAGTGCTGCTTAAAGAGAAAAGCCATTCAACGTTTTTTCTTACGCAATATATTTTTCTAGGCAAACTCAAATCCTGCCCACCACCATAAAGCCCCTTTTTTTCTATATCAAGAAGACAAAGAAACTGGCTTATTTTGGCGATATTGATTATTTGAGATACTGTATATGCCATTATGAATTAATATTAAAAATATACTGTGAAGATAAACGTATATCGGTAGCTATGTTATAACATTGTTGAGCAGCTACTATATCTGATGCCAACGTCAAGGCCTGATTGCCACTATCAATACAATCTCTTAATTTGCTTTTTTGTTCAAAAAATTGATTGTCATTTATCCTTAATGGATTCCCCGAGAGGACTTGTGTTAACTGGTAATCAAAAGTTTCGTTATAAAGAGTAAAACCAATTAATTGCTGAGAACTATTTACAACTCCACCGCTTACATTCACCCATTCTACTGTTATTAATAAAGCATAATCTTTAGTAAGCACCGTGTAAGATATAGAAGCACCGGAAGTTAAAGGCCACAATTCATAATCAGTTGAAGTGCCGGATTCAACTAAAAAAGAACCATCGGAAGACTGCATATAAACCCTTCTGCCTGTAATGCTCGGATCGCTACCAGTAGAAGTGTCTAAAAAATTAATAACGCTAGGCAGACCAACAGTTTGACTAGCGTTAAAATTTGGAGAAAGTGGCATTTAATTTTATTTAATTTGTTTTAAAAATGGGCGGTAATGCTAAGGCATCCAACCAGCCGTCATAGCTATTAAGCTAATCCAAATCAAAAACAATATTTAAGCAGGTACTTTTTCTGATTTAACAAGAGATTGCATTTTTTTGAATACATCATTTGCTTTATCACCTGCGGTGTGCAGCCATTCGGCAAATTTTTCTCTTTCTGTTTTTTCTCCTACTGGCTGAAGAACAACGATTGTTTGGTTATTCCCAACCCAAATAAATTTATATTCAGCATGATCGAAGGCTATAATGCCCCTATCAATACATTTTTTAATTACAGATAAGAACTTAGTTGTTTTAGCTTCCACCATATCATTAAAATACTTAGGATTTTCTTCAGCTAAATCTTCTGCCATGTTTCTTAAAATGACTTCATCCAAGCTGCTTTCCCACATCATTGCATCGGCAAAATCTATAAGTTCCGCTGGCGACATTGATTGAGCAGCATTTAAGGCTTTTACCCTTTCTGTCCTTTCTGCTCTTTCTGTTCTTGCAAAAGAAACTTCATCAATTCTTTTCATCACTTTGAAGACATTTTTCCCTTCAAACATACCACCTGTTAATTTTGGATGCAATTCTAAAAACATTGCCATCTCAAAATGTTCTGGATTATCTTCCAATTCAAGTTTAAGTACGGCTTTATCTGAAGCCCTTACTTTTACTTTTTTAAACCTTTGCGGAACTCCTTTATCATCAATAGAGTTTTCATCCACAAGGGCAATATTTTTTGTTTTAGACTTAGCAGATGTTTCATACGGGTCTTGTATGGTAAACCTTGCAGGGTCAAGTGTGTACATATTCGGGTATATAATATCCCCGTTGTACTTTGTTGGGTCTGGATTTTTTTTAGCAATATCAAAAGAGTACCTAACTGATTTCCCAAATGATTTTACTTTGTTAAATAATTCTTTTCTGAGTTGCTCAGACAAGTTGTTGAAATGCGCAAATTGATTTAAAGACATTGTTTTTGTTTTTGATTTGTATAAAATAGGTAGGGATGAAACTCACCCCTACCCTTAATAAAGCTATTAAACAATTCTGTACTTCTGGAAGTGTTTAACTGCAAGGCACTCTAAACCTTGTGCAGTCTGCCAGTCTGTATGCAATTGCATAGTGCTGTCAGTTGGAATTTCAGCAAGCGCACCTGTCCTCCATTCCGTAGTCATTCCGTTTGAAGATTTGTTTGCAGCCGACCCCATGAAAGGAGTAGGAGTGTAACGTATTTGAATACGTGGTTGCCTTCCGTTATCAACGGTATCTACCTGATCTTTTGGAACAAAGTATGCTGATCCGTTTACGTCTGCAACAAGTTCTGCACTGAATAATTGTGGATGATCGAAGATTGGAACGTGAACAAAGTCAAATTCGTAACCTCCATAAGAAAGATGCTCTACTTCAAAGTCAAAAGACCTTCCGTCAACCATCAACCTACGTGAATCCACGTTTGACGATCCCAGTTGCTTTAAGAACTTACTGATGATACGATAAGCACGGCTTCCCATGAATACCATCATATCAGTTGGTGCTTTGTTTGCAATGAAGTTGTCAATGATTTCATCCAATTCTGTAAACCCAAAAGTACCTAATGCAGCTGCACTATCATTGATACCGTAGTTTACACAGTACCAGTCAAGACCACCTGTTGTTTGAATAGGCAGGCCGCTGGTAGGATCGGCTAAGAATGGATTGCTGTCATTGAACAAAGTTGAGGATTGAGAACCTGCAAGCATTTGAACCGAAATATCACCATTCAGTTTGATTACTTTTTGAATGGTTTGGTATGGCAGGATATGGTAATCACCACCAACGTTAACCTCAATTTTAGCAACCTTTTGAATATCTGAAATTTCATCTACTTCCCTGAATACCTGAATCAAGTTGTAGTATTTTGTAAGACCATACCTGCGGTTTACAGGAGCAGTTGATTTTTCCGCAAAAGCGTTTGAACCAAACTGAATTTTATCCCCTACTGTTGCATAGAACGGTTGGTTATCTACTTCCCTAACGGTAAGCGTAGCTGTACCCGAACCGAATGAAACGGCCTGTACCCTTGCTTGTTTACCAACGTTATTGGAATTTGAAGTTTTAATCAAATCACCAACACGAGGGAAAGTTCCTGCGGTATTGATTGTGAAAATGATTTGAGCAAGTCCAGTTGAAGATACTGCGCTCACTGTTCCTACTTCATAAACATCGTTGTTAACGAAGTTATTGTAGAAAAACATTGTTGCGGGTTTGGTACGGTTTACGATTTTCATAATATCCGTAAACGCCCTATCCCTTGATTGATCGTAGATATTTGGGTCAATATCCCTTTGATCTAAGAAGTCAATAGCCGATACAAACGACTTAATGACTCCGCCTTGTGTAGCTGCCATTTTAATAAAGTTGTAAGTGTTTAAAAATTTTGTTCCTTACAACCCTATGCAGATTTATTGTTGCCCTCCTGAATTTAACCTACCAGATTTAGCCATGTGTTCCGCAACTGTTGTTGGAGCTTTTTCACTTTCGGCTGAATGCGCAGGTTTCACAGAACTAGCATTGTCGATTGGGTCTAATGTTGCTTTTGCACCAAGAGATTTATAGTGTTTAGCTAATTCAGTTAAGATTTTATCCCCATACTTATTTATAGAGGCTACCAGTAATGCGTGTTTAGCTTTTGCACGGTACGATTCTGCCCCGGATTCACCCGGCACTTTTTCATACGTCAATTCACCAGTAGTATCTCCATTTAAAACAAGGTCAACCAGTTCTTGTCCATCTACGGGAAAATTAAAGGCTTCTTCTCCTTCCCCAATAGAAATCATCCCTGATTTTAATACTTGTTTTGTATAGTTATCATCTTTAAAAGAACTTACTAATTGTTCAACTTGCCTTTTTGCTTCTAACTGTTCAGGAGTTTCCTGTACAGTTTCAGCGGCTTTCTCTTGATAAGGCGGTAAAAGAAATTTATTTTTCTCCTCTACAAAGCCATCCCGGTACTTATCCGCAATAGCTTCTATGAGCAGTAATCCCTTGTTTCTTGTGGTTTCGTCTTCTGAATCAAGATTGTACTTTTCAATAATTTCTTTTTCGTACAAGGCATCCAATTGGTCTTCATTAGCTTTTGGGTACTCCTTACGAAGATGATGGCGCATCAATTCTTCGGCAGGCATCTTCTCAAAATCAATGGAAGATAGCTTTAAATAATCCATGTACTCGCCTTTTTTATAGGAATCCAAAAGATTTAAAACTTTTTCGTCCACATCTTTTAGACCAGCTATAAATTCGGCTTGCCTTTCATTAAACCCTAACTGTTTTAAAACTGCTTCGGGTTGTTGCCCTTTTAGGGCATCTTGCCAGCTTACTTCAGATTTAGCGTTAGCTGCCTCTTTTTGAGGCTCTTGCTTTGCTTCTACTTTTTCTACTGGCGAAGGAGTTTCAACTTTTGTTTCCTCAACTTTTGTTTCGGCTGTCGTTGGCTCAACGGGGGCTTCAACTTTTGTTGTTTGCGTTTCCTCTGTTCTCCTGTCTATCGAAATAGGTGTTGCCACCATTCCTTCGTTGCTATTCATTACGCCCTGTTTGGCCATTAAAGAAGCAATAGAAGATGTTTCTTTAATTGGTTCAGGTGTAACTTCTGGCGCAGCAGCAGGCACTTCTACTGCTTCTGCATTATATATTTTTTTTAAGAACTTCATTTTTGTTTATTGATTTGGTATTGTAAAAATAAATACAGTTTTTTTAAAAGTGAAAAAAATCATTTTTCAAAATAAATTTTCACATTGCCTAAATGATAGTGCTTTCTTTTTTGCTCAGTTCCTTCATAATAATTTTTACCAAGAGAAGTATAACTGTCATTTGTAAAAGAAATATCTTTCCTTTCTAATTTCACCTGCTCTAAAATCAATCTCATTTTTTTGGCTTCATGCTGATCGAAATAAGCAGGAGGAATATTGCCTACCGGCAATGGGTACAATGTTCTGATATAATCACTCAAACAATGCTGCCCTTCGCCTGCTTCATCAATAAACTTGTTGATTTTCTCTGTCATGCTCATTTCTACTTCTGGTTGCACTTGTTCTACTGTTTCGATGCTTTCAGTTAATACTTCTGAAGGCTGAGAAACGATAGGCTCTGTTTTAATTGCTTTTGCCATTTTTACTTAGTTGAATTGTTATTTGATTGTGGTTTTTGATTTGCAATATACTGCTTTTCTTGAGCATGATAACCCTGAATTTCGCTAGCAACAACCTTAGCGTCAGCGGTAGTTTCTGCTACCTGAAGTTTGGCCATATTTGAAAGCCCCGCTATTCTTTCTTGCCCCTGAAGCCTTATGATTTCTTTTTGAATTTCTCCCTCTACCCTTATTCTTTCTTTTTCTATTTCGCCCATAATCCTCATTTGCTCTTTCTGCATTTCCGCTTGCTGTGCCATTTGAGCAGCCTGCAAATTGGCTTCATTCGTAGATTGTATTTCGGCCATTTTCTGTTCGGCCTGTCTTTCTTTTTCTCTTTTAACCTTAAACGACCATATCATTTGCGCTTGCTTCGCATTTCGTGTATTCACAAGCGTTACTGCATCGGCAGAACTTAAATATCCGTTTTGAATATCAATGTTCATGGATTGAAGCAGCCACATTTTCTGATCATCGCTAGTTCGTTTTTCCAGTTCTATACCATAATCTCTCCAAGCTATATCCGGTGATATTTCAATAAACTGTAAGGTATTTGTATTGATTGCGGGAGCATAACCAGACAAACCGCCTTTCTTTAATGCCTGCTGAGTTCTTACAATCATATTTTCAGCAAGCCTAAGCGTTAGGTTTTCTTCAGCAAACGACAATGGATGAAGTGCATCCTTAGTGCTTTGTTGGGCTATCTCGTAGCCGGGAACAAGTGTTTTAGAATTGGGTTGCCCCATTGTAATATCGTTATACCCTGTCAGCCTTTCTATTGCAGAAACTATTGTTATTAATTCCTGATAGAACATAGCTAATTCACTAGCTGCGGTATTTTCAATAGGGATTACGGGCTTCCAATTATTACTACGTGGTATGCCGGATTCATCTTCACTTCTCCCCACCAAAACGCCTGTATCAAAAAACATTTGCAGCAAGTCTTGTGGTGTCATATCTGCACCGCCTTTACTCATAGCTACTTTTTCCAATGCGGAAAGATCAATCCACCATCCGCTAGGAACGGCTCTGTTTTTAAAGTTTTGTATTTTTAAAATAGTTAACTGATATTCGTCAATATATGGGATAAGCCTCTCCATGTAACCTTGCGCTTTCATCTGATAAAAATTATACGCAAAGAAATTGTAAGACAATTTTGTCTTGGCTTTACGAGCAAGGTCATTACTTCTTTTTTGATCGTAACACATTCCCCAATCGTAACACTTATCAGTACCTATTATCCATTTGCATTTATAAACGTACTGTATTTTTTTTCTTTTATATTTCTCAGATTTTTTACCTCTTGAATAATCTGATTTTCTAAAATCAGAATTACCGTTTGCGTCGTTTGTATCTCTATAAACCCTGTCGTTATAAGTGTAAAATTCAATATCTAAAACCTTTGTTTTAAATTTATCGTATGGCTTCATAAACCCTGTGCCAAGTCCAAGCAACCGAGGATTCCCAAACTGTCCGGCAATAGTGCTGGCAAATTCTGTCAAATCTTTTTCGGTAAACATTAAATTACCTTCTTCATCTGTTACCTGTGCTAGTTCAATAAGGGGAACATCTATAATTTCCCCTGCGTGTACAATATCATCAAAGTTGCCATTTTTTGTATAGGAAGTAATTACGCATTCGGGATCAACAACCCTGAATCCGGGCTTATTGTCCGAAGTTAAGCAGTCTTTAAAACCAGATACCCCCAAATCAAATAAATCTTCATATACTTTTCTGCGTTTTGTTTTATAATCATTTTGATAAAACGCAAGGGATATAGCAAGTTCAGCATCCTTACTTCTGTTAAATTGCTCCCCCATTTCCATCCTCATTTCTAATTCCTCAATATCCATTGGTTCGCCTTCATTCATTGATATAAGGGGATTCCCTGCCATTTCAGGATTCATTTGCATGGCAAGTTTTCTAATAGCCAGCTTTGTTTTTAAGTAAGCATACTTGTTATCCATTTCACTTTTCGCCAAAATATCAATAGGAGTAGCTATTACACCATAATCCTCTTTCATTAATTGCGAAATAACTTTATCTCTATAAACAGAAACAATAGGGCGAATAGTCCAGTCAACAGATAGCCAAGTCGCATTTGTCGTTTCATCAACGCCAAGCCATTTTTTATAAGGAGTATTGGGCTGTTTGCCTAAAGCATAAAGACGAAACTTAGAATAATCCCCACCGTTGCCGCTAAATATTCCTTTGGGATAAACGAATTGCCAATCGTAGTATGCTGCCATTGCATATTGCATACACCATTCTCTACCTTTTTCGTCAGGGTTTATATCGTGATTAGGGTACGGGTATTGTCCGGCAGAACTAATTTGTTGGTATTGCATTTTTATTAAAAATTTCTTGTGGTTAAATAGCCTTTCTCAAAGGTATAATACTTTCTATTTTTTTAGACTTATTATTTGTTTTTTGTTTTAATAACCCTTTAGCTGCAATAAGCGTAAACCCTGCTGCCATCGGTTCATCGTATTTTTGTGTATCATCAACTTTAAACCCTAGCCATCCTGTCCTATTATTCATAAGCCTTTCAAACCATACTTTGCCAATATTTTCATTGATATAGGATTCAGTATAATTGCTTATTGTTTGTGCTACTTTGCCTGCTCCATCTGTTATAATTCCCGGTTCTTCTTCCCCCGGCATATACATTAAAAAGGCAGCACATTTAGCATCTATAAAATCATTTTTCCAATGGTTTACGTTTCTTTCAAATAAAACTCTGCTGCCGCACCACCAAGCCATTTTAAGAATATCATAATTAGACATTCTTGTTGATTCAGGCCTGAATGAATACCTTAATGTAAATGTGTTGTCGTATTCAGAAGGGTTTAGTTCGTCTTTTAATTGGTAATTAAAAGCAGCACAATTAGACCTTCGTTTGTCTTTTGTTTTATCGTATTTGAAAGGATCGCACCCTATAACATTTGTGAAATAATTATTGGGCAAATAGACTTCATTACGTTTTACAACTTTGTTTGGTTCTTCTGGTTGCCATCCGCACAATTTTTCCCATCTTCCATTTGGATTAGGATGCCAAACTATTTCATTTAATTCAGTTCCTATTTTTTCTCCAAAATCATTAATAATTGGCCTTTCAAATTCAAAGCCATCTTTCCAAACCAAATCGCCAAACTCTGTTCTTTTTTCACCCCAATTACATTTATCTAATTGCTCTTGAATAAGTATTGGATTATACAAAGAATAATGACCATCAACACTAAACGCTTCTTTAAGCGTCATTGGGTTTTTTCTTTTTGCAGATGCCAGCATTCTCAATTTCCCTTGTTCTTCTAAAGACTTTCTTGTGTTTAATAAAAAAGTCAAAGCAGATTCTACATTTGGATAGCCATAAATATTGTCAAAATAGAATGCTTTATGCGCTGGTAAAAAATATGTATAAAGTCCAGTTGTAGTCCTATTGTTTTCATTTCTTGACAATGGGTTGCTATCATATACGAGTTCCTGAAATTCATGCTCATCTGCTGTATTTTCATCGGCCTCAACAGTAGTTGTATATAATTGCATACCTTCCATTTTACCCGCTATCTCAGAACAATACCTTACTACATCCTGCCTTGTTTTTATGCTTATCTTTTTTTCTACTTTACCGGCTTCATCAGATATATAACTACTAAGAAAATAACCATCGTAATAACCTTCCGTTGCTGGTGCATAATCTATCCAGCTTTCAAGAGCATCTTCTTCTTCTCTCTCTTGTTCAGCAACACTACCCCTTCTTGACGTATTAAAAAATCTCAATTCATTTGGGTCATCACCTTTCATTAAATCATATACTGGCCTAAAAAAAGCAGGCAGTTTTTTCCACGGCTGAACTATGGCTTTTTTCATCACTTCCTCTGCACCTGAATCGTCTTTACTCTGAATGCCACAATGTTGGTTAGTTGGCCTTCTGCTAGTTCTTTCATAAGCCCAACATCCGCTAATCGCAGTTTTTCCAAGGCGGCGTCTGGTTAAAAAATTAAGCCCCAAACAATCCGGGTCTTGCTCACAGTATTTCAATATGTACCATATTTCCATGTCAGTTATACGAAAATCCATATACTTGCCTTGAAACACCCAATAAGTACAGTACAAATAATGCGCACCCGTTATATATAGTAATTCACTTTCTTTTTTAAAAGGATTATAATTCCAAAACCAAACTCCTAACAATCTTCTTTTCCATTCCGTATGCCTTATTTTTTCTAATTCAGGGTCTCTGTATTTTTTATTTACCTTCATTCTTTCTTTTTCCGCTTTCTCTTTTTCTTTCCAATTTGAAGGCAACTTAAATCTTTCAAAAAACTGCTCCTCTGGTATATCAGATCGCTTTATTATATCCGTTTCTTCAAGTTCACCAGTAATAGAATTTACACCCCACCCTATTGGCGGCCTCCAACATTCATAAACAAACCCAAAACTATTGTCAGGTATAGAGTAAATACTACCCCCTTCTATTTTGTTAAACATAAACGTATCTGTTTCCTTTAGTTTATTAATCTGCCTATATTTTGCGGACTTACCGGGATTAATTCTTCTTCTTTCTCTACATATTCAATACCTAATTCATTTTTAAGTTTATGCAACTCGCTTATCATTTTAGGCATTTTTTCCCACATATCCGATGCCCTGCTATAAGTGGCATCGTCCTTAGTTGCTTTTGATATATTTTCTTTAATATTAAAATTATTTAGAAAATCTACTTGCTGCTCCAATATCTTTACGGCTGATATATAAGACCGTGTGGCAATATCTCCTGCACCTAATATTTTTTTGTAATGCTCTAACTGTTTCTCTAAACTATCCATAAACTATGTTTTAAAATTTAAACTCTTTTTTTATCTTTTCAGATTCTGACGATTTTATTCTGCTTTTCAAATTCAATTTCTCTTTTTCTGTAAAATCCTCGTATTTTTTTCTTTTTACAATTTTAGAACGATCAATTGTTATCTCCCCATATTTATTTAACCCTACGCCAATTCTTTTTAATACAGATAACTTATCCTCCAATCTTTTAGTTAGCTCGTCTTGGTATTTCTTGTATTCTTCATCGGTAGATTCTCTTTTTTTATTACTGTGAGCATCATATATTGTGAATTTATTTTTTTCTTGATCCTGATAATCTTTTTCATCTTTTACATTAACCCCTGCAAACGTAGGAATGCCCTGAGTGAAAAAAGACATTGCCCCATCTCTTTCTATTTGACTTTTAATCCCTTTCAATGACATTGGCATTAATAAGTTTGAACCCTCGCTCAACGCATCTGTTGGCCTACCCATAAAATCTTTGCCAGCTATTACATTAAGAGCAGCACCAGTTACCGGGGGTGTTTTACCTCTAAAAAATCTACCTAACTGCCATACCCTATCTTTATTGCCAGAGTATTCTTTAAATTCCCCATTTTTATTTGCCCCGCCTCTTACAAATTGAACAATGTTTCTTATGTAAGAACCAAATTGACCAGTAAAATTGTAGCTTTTGCCGTCTGGTAATTTTACATCCATAAACGTAGAACTATTGGGATCATCATCTACACTACCCCCTGTTGATAGTGCAACTAAATAAGATAAAGACATAATTGCTGTTGCAAACTTAGCCACATCTTTTATTGCTTCTGCTCTTTCTTTTGGATGAAGATTTCTGTAATATCCTTTCGTGCCAGCTTTTGATAAAACAAGGGATGCCGCATCACTTACACCTAACAAATTAAATTTAGCTGCCATTAATTTAGGTGACCAAACCCCTAGCGTAACTAAATTTGAAGCCTTTTTTACGTATTCGTTTTCTTTACCTCTGCCAGTTTCTTCATTAAGCCTTCGTGCTAAACTTTTAAATAATTCAGGGTCTTTTTCAAACGTGTACCCTTCCTTCATATATTTATCAGCAAAAGTCTTAAATGCAATAGCCCTTGAAGCATTACCCAAACTCGTAAACGCTCTTTCAAATGGCTTTAACGCTATATCTAAAAGTTTATATTCTTTCCCTTTTATTTTTACTGTTCCGCTAAACCTATTGTTAAATATTTCTTCTTTTTTTTCTGCGCTTAAAGATTTGGGTTCAGTTATATCCAGTCCGCTTTTTTGCATTAAATCCCAATACGGAGAATTGTGTAGTTCTGCCAAATGCCTATCAAATCTTTTTTGAGAAAACGCATCTAGGACGTGCTGCTTAAAAGCCTTTGCTCCTACAACTGGCCTTGCAAAAGAAGAAACAAGCGTTTGAATAAACAAAGCAGAATCATCTATACCAGTTACAATAGCTTTTGCTGTTCCAACCGATTTTTGTAAAATATCAGAAGTTTTTTGAAGAACCCCTCTTTTTGACATTTCATCTTTAATCAATTCTACATCAAATTCATGCTTTAAATCTTCTTTTTTAGTATAGGCATCTAACGCCTCTTTATACAGTTTAGGATTACGTTTTTTAAATTCAGGGTTTTCTATCCATGAAACTTTTTTTACAATTTCAAAATCTTTTTCTTTTAATCTTCTTTCGTATTCTGCAATTTGTTTGTTTATTCTTTCGATTACTTGCTTCAGCGGCTTATCAGTATTTAAGTCGGAAACCATTTTTCTTAATTCAGCTAATCGTTGGTTTCTTTTAATTTTGGCACGTTCTTCTTTAGGTTCACCGCCATTAATAAGTCTGTTGTATTCATCAATCAATTTTTGCTGCTCTCTTAATGACCTCATATTTGCCACTACCTCGGATTGAGTTGGTTTCTTTCCCGAATACTTGCCAGCAATGACATCTTGAACATCCCTTTCTGTAATACCGGGCATAATTGATTTCAAATCATCCAAAACTCTTTTAGTTACTTCTTTCAAATTATCCCCTACTTCAGAAACGTGAGATTTAATAATATCGGTAATTATCTTTGCCATCTTAACTGTGATAGCAAAACTTTCTGCACCACCATCAGATGCAACGCCTAACTTTTGAGCAGCAGCTTTATAATTTTCAAACTCTTTTTTTAACTGATCTTTTAAAGATTCCCTAACTTCTTTTTGATTTACCCCTTTTTTACCTGCTAAATTTTTATAAGTATTTTTTAACTGCATTTGCGCCAATAACTCTGCATTTTTTCTTTCGGCTTCTTCATACTTATCTGTCATTTCTTTTAATGCAGATTCATACTTATCATATTGGGCAATTACTTCCTGCTTTTGTTTTTCGGTAAGAGTTTCTACGTCATTAGCTTCCATTTTTGCCACCATAGCATTTTCTAGGCTAGCCATTGGCATACTGCTACTTTTTGGCAACCTTAAAGCTGCGCCAGCTTCTGATCTGGTTATTTCGCCAGCTTTTGTCAACCGCTGAAGCTCCTTTAATTTGCTGTCATAATTTGGCGAATTAACCCCTTCCGATTTTTTAATATCAGATGCTTGTTTTCTGACATTTGCAATATGCTGTTCAACAATAACCCTTTGTTCATCATTCAATATTTTACCACTTTCCGCTTCTTTAACCAATGCTTCTACATTTTTAGCGTACTCGCCATTTTTAACCCATTTATCAATAGTTGTTTCAGCATCTTTTAATAACTGCAAATCACTTTTTCTTTCCCTAGAAGAAATATCATCTAAACCCCATTCGGTTGCAATTTCCTGCAATCCTCTATGAGATAATATAGTTCTTTTTTCTTCGCTAAATGCCCCTACATTTGGCTGTTCAACGCTTTCTGTTTCGGTTGATTCAGTTGGTTCAGTTTTTGTTTTCGTTGATTCATCAACGTTAGTTTTTCCGCTATCTTCTGCTGCTGTTCTTTCGGTAGATTCAGGAACCTTTGTCTTAGTTCCTCCCTCTGTGTCATTTCGTTGTTCATAATAAGTAATTAGGTTTTCAATGTTATCAAATACGTCTGTTTCTTCAGGCGTTAATTCGCTTTCTTTAGACAACCATTCATCAACTTTTTCTGGTGTCATTTTTTCAAAATCGGTTTCTTTTTCTACCCCAAGTATTTCATTCAATTTAGGGAGCGGCAAATTTGGATCGGGATTAGCAAAATCAAAAGCATCTTCAGCAATTTGTTTTTCCAAACTGTTCAGATAGTTTTCTGCTCTTTGAGATGGTATTCCATCCATTATATCTGTAATAGTGGCCTCATGCTCTGCTTCGCTCATTTTCTCACCGTTAATTCTACGAGCAACCGGTAATGAATTAGCTTCTAATAACTGATCAAAAACCTCCCTTGTCTTATCGGCTCTTTCAAATAAAGGCTTACCTTCTACAATAGAAGATTCGTTGCCAGATAATTTGTATTTAATGGTGCGGCCAACCGAACTACCTTCTTTCGGATTACCTTTTAATTGCACTTCCCCGTTTCTATACCTAGATACGGAATGCTGCTGATTGTGTTTTTTATTAAAATTGTCAACCGCAATCTTTATCTTATTAAGTTCTTCAACTGCTTTTCTTTTGTCAACCCTACTTAACCCATTGTACTTATTTATTCTTTCAAGCAATACATTCCTATCATTATTTAATGGAGTTTGATTTGTTTCTTTTTTTCTTTGCTCAATAGCCAACTGTCTTTCTGGTTCAGTACTGCCACTTAACGTTACGGGAGTTCTGCCGCCTTCTTCTAAAACGGGAGTGGTAGCTTCTGTTGTTCTTTCGCCAACTGGTTCAATATTTTCTGGTACTGCTGTTTCAACTCCCTGTTCTTTGGATTCTGGCAAAGCCTCTCCCATAGGCTCTCTAACTTCTGTTGCAAGTTTTCCTGCTTCATTTGATTTTTGTTCTTTAGATAGAGGTAATTCTAATTTTGGTTCGTATATAGATTGTTCAACTACTCTTTCACCTTTTAAATTTGTATAGGAATTTTCAAATAAATTAGAAGCGTTTTTTATTGATTGCTCTGTTATTATTTTAATGCCAGAATTGTTGTAATCTTTTGTGCCATCTTCATTAAACTCAAATGGAGTTAATACTAATTCTTTTGTACCGTCTTTTTTTGTAGTGACTCCTGTTATTTCATAACCTCCATCTTGAAATTTAATAACATCCCCTCTTTTTGAATTATCAAGCATCCATCTGCCTATATGTGTAGCATCTTTTGTGTCCCTTGATTTTTCGCCTGCCTCCCTAAACGACCTAGCCGTACTCCCCACATCTCTTAATTTAGGCTTACTTTCAGATGCTGCTTCATTTGGCATTTCTATTTCTGTACGAGTATCTTCTTGTTCTGGCTCATAAATTTTTTCCTGATCCTTTTTCAAATACTCAATTTCTTTTTCTACTTTCTCTCTAAATTTTTCTGGGACATCACCACGTATGCTTTCTTTTAATTTTGCTTCTTTTATTTTTTCAATTAAAAGTTGCGCTTTCTTTTTTTCAGAAAGAGGCTTACCATCATTATCAATATATTCTATACGCTTACCAATGGTTGCAGCGTCTTTTATATTTTCAGTTATTTGATTGTATTGTTCTGCTGTAATTTCTTTTTCTGCAAGTTGACGTTGCGCCTCATTCAAATAATCAGTAGGATTTTCTGATGCCTTTAATAAACTACCACCTTCTAATTCATTAATCTTTCTGTAAGCACCCGTTGCCGCCCCCATAATAGAAAAATTCAAAGTGCCTACAAGTGCTTTTTTAGCCATTTCTTCGGGATTAATTTCCCCGCCATCCAACAATGTATTAGCTACTTCAGCACCGGACATTATTGTTTCAAATTTAGCTCCTGTTTTAGCCCCTTGTACAAAAGACTTACCAACTGATTTGCCAAATTCTTTTATAGCTGATGTACCCGATTTATTTAATAAGGCATTAATGGCATCATCACTCATGCTGTTTACAAGTTCCCCTACTGCTGTTTTTGTGCCTAGCATCTTTTTTATTTCCCCTGCTGTTCCTGCACCGGCCATTGCAGCACTATTAATTGCAGTTACCCTTAACGCATACCCAAATGGATTAGGCACACCTTCTTTAACTGCATCTGCATAAACTGTATTAAAACTTGTTGCTGCCGCAGCGGTAAATTGAGATGCCAACTTTCTAGCTGCTCCTGCTGTTGCACCGCCACCAGTAAGCGTTTCAAATGCCATAAACGGAAGCAATGTTGCCCATAAATCAGAAACGCTATACCATAATGAAGCAGGGTTTATATTTACTTTACTGCCTTTTAATGGAACTCTAGCATACTCTCCCGGATTTTGCTTTAAAGCGTTATAAAGCTGAGCGTATTTTTCCTGATCCGACAAGTCTGGATTATTTATAATCGGATCAACAACTGCTTTTAATTTAGGAGTTATCTCAGTAGAATAAGACTTTAAAATTTGATCTTTAGACGGGATATTTAAAAATATATCTGAAAACCCCTTTTCTCCTGCAATAGCTAACTGATGAAGTTTGCTGCTTTCTTCTGACCTGAATGGTTCGCTTGCTAAACTCCAAACACCTTCAGCGGTATTTTCAACTTCATGCCCCAATTTTACAAAAGGATATTCTACTGCATTAGTATATGGGTTACGACCAATTATGTCAACAATAGATGAATGTATTTCACTATCTGCCGCACCGGGATATTTTACATTTAATTCTTTTGACTTATTAGTTAAGGATTCTTTTTTTAATTCAAGAGCAGCCATATTTTCTGCATCCTGCGGAGTAACCTCTCTGCCATCTTTATACTTCCTTGTCAATTGGTTGATATCCTCTTGTACTGCTGACTGCTGAATACCTAAACCTATTTGTTCTAATTTTTTTGCTTTTTCTTCCCATCCACGCTTTACATTATCATCACCTTGAATTAAAGAAGGATCAATTAAAAGCTGAGAAAACCCTTGCGCTTTTCTAGGGTCTGTATCTTCTAAAAACTGTAAACCTATAAGTTGATTTTCATTAAGATACTTTGCTCTTTCATCTTGCATCACTTTGTCAATCTCTCTGCCCCCTTTTGCATAAGCCTTAGAAACGTCTATGGTAAAATTCTTCAGTATTTCATCTTTATTATCACCGCCATACTGTTCAATAGCCTTATAGACATCCTGAACGTTACGCCTTACGTTAGTATAATCATTTTCAGGATTAGAAATATTTATAAGTGCTGTATTAATAGGGGCATACGAAACCCCGGCTTCTACCATATTGTTTAATAATGGAGATTGCCATTTTATTGTGCCTATTTTTCTTTTATATAATTGAGGATTCTCTTTGTAGTCGGCCAGTATTTCTTTTTTATTAAACGCTGGTATATTAAAAACATTTTCGGGAATGTCTTTAAAATCATTTTCTAATTCATCTGCATCGTAGCCCTGAGATTTTAAAAACTCCCCTATTTTTTGAGATTCTTTTATGCTTTCTTCATCGGCAGTAAAAGATACGCCTGCCCCACCTGTGCTACCTGAAACACGGGGAATTACAGCTTCTTTTAATTGGGATTTTTTATTTACAAGGCCAAACACATCATCTGCACGAAACGCATCTCCATCTTTTGTTTCGTACATTTCTATGGTAGGTATTTCATCACTTCCCGGAGGTGTGGTAGATTCTAATTCGCCAACCTGTAAGCCATTTCCTGAAGCCAACGAACTTTTCCCAAAATCCAGTGTGCCAACTTTTTTTTTTACAGAAACGCCAATTTTTTTCTCAAAATCTTCAAAACTTCCCAAATCATATTCTTCCCCTATTGCATCAAAAAGGGCTTTCCTTTTATTAGGGTCTTGAAGTTTTTTGTCAAATTCTTCAAACGTACCTAAATCATACGATTTGCTTGCTGCATCATACAGCATCCTCTTTTTTGTTGGAGGGTCTTGCTGTGGATTCTGCTGCTCTGGCTGCTGATCTCCAATTTCATTTATAGTTTCTTCTATTACCATCCTGCAATTTGTTTTTTACCGCTTCGTTTATTTTCATTCGGTGATAATGATTTAATAGGCATACCTTTTTTGTTCCCTTCGGAAACTACTTTTGTTTTTGATTTTACTCCAACATTCGCAGGTATATTTACATCTGCAAAATCAATAGGCGCAATTACGGTTCCCGCCTGATCTCCTTTGGCAAATACAATATTTACAGAACCGTCCTTATCCCTTCTAACATACAATTGATCTTGCGCTAAATCATCCCTGCCCGTTATATTATTCGCATATCCAATAAGTATTTTCTGAGCAGTAGCAGAAAGTTCATTAAGCGGCAATCTGTATGTTAATCCCATTTTTTCTTTTTCGCCACTTCTAAATAAATCCGACCCGGCAGATAATTTTTTATCAAGTTCTTTATAGACATCCCTCATTACGACATCCTGACCATTCCCACTTCCTCTATTCCCGATATTATTTGTTATTTGTGGTGCTTTGGTTTCAACAATTTCCTCCATGCTACCTGCATTCCTTGACTTTAATTCATCATACAAAATAGCCCTAGCTACCATTTCTGCTTGTGGAGAATTTATATCAACGGGTTTACCATTTGCATCTTTAAATTCCTTCCCCTGCTGCATTACCTGTCCTCTTATCCAATCCGCTGTGGCGGGACTATTTGACATTATGCGATTAAATAAACCTTTATCTAAAAGCCTAACTTGCGCTTTTGTTTTTTTACCCGAAGCATCTTCAAATTCGTGTATAATAGGTTCCCCGTTATCAAATGCGTTTTCAAATTGAGGCACAAACTTTTTTGTAGCTACCCCTGATTCGTCAACTTCTGGTATAAATCCTGCGGGAGCAGTAACTTTTACTTTAGTTCTTTTTCTGCCCCCAAGTGGAGAAACGGTAACTACATCGGTAGTATTAATGTTTTTGTCAAGATTTTTCATCCATTCATCAATACCCCTGTTTGTTGTTACGTCATACGGTCTTTTTGCTACTGTTTCTTTTACATAATCAACACTAGGGTCAACTGTTTCCAATGGCTTCAGTACCCCATTTTCATCATAAAAAGCCCCTTCTCTTGCAAGCTGCCCTAGCTTTGCTTTATCATAGCCAGAATTTTCGCCAATCTCCCCAATTCTTTTATCAATATTTTGCTTAATTATTTTTGCCTTTTGTGCATACTCTGACAACTTGCCAACTTTGGGTGATAATGCCATTAAAAGCATATCAGTAGTCATCCCCTTATTTTGATTCATAAGAGAAATACCTTCCTGTAAAATATCTGAAAAACCTTTGCTAATAACGGGATCGTAAGGGGAACCGGAAAGCTGATCTTTAGGGTCTAGGTAATTGGTTAAAAATTTAGACATGGAGGCATTTTGCGCTTGCATTTTTTCTGCTCGCTCCTGCTCTCCTTGTTTTTCTTTCCTGATATTATCAGAAAGGTTATATACCGCATTATAATTTTGCGGTGGTGTTACCCATCCCCAACCTTTCAAATCTATTGCCATTATTATTCTATTTTACCTGTTAAGGGATTATATCTTCCTCTGTTAAAAGAATAGTTGCCAATTGTAGGCATTCCTAAAGGCATCCTATTATCATTACCTAAACTATCTTGATTTTTACCGGCCATGCCATAATCTGTCAATGCAAATGCAGCATTAGAAATATCCTTAAATGTGTTTTGAGTATTTTCGTTCTTTGCTCCTTCGGCCTGAAGTGTATTTTCAAACTTCCTTACCTGATCGCTAAATACCTTATCCCCTTCATTTACCAATGCTTCATTTGAAGAAGTATAATTATTAAATCTTCTTTGGTAATCTGCGGCCTCTTGTAGCCCTAAATTCTCGAAAGCCTGATTAGACTGCCCTTGTGCTGCTGCACCTGTAAGTAAAAGTTGGTTGCTGTCCGTAGCCCCCCTTTGAGCATTAGATAATATGTTGCCTTGTGTGCCGTATATATTCCTTTCAATTGAAGCAGCCCCCGGCATTCTCGCATTTAATAAAGACTGAGCAAGTCCGAACCTTTGCCGTACAAGAGGATTCTCTTTGTAAGTAGGGTCGTTTTTCATTAATCGAGATAGCTTTTTATTAGCAACTCCCCTTTGAACCATTTGTGCTACACTACCGGCAAGTCCTATTGCTAAACCTATTGGTATTGGCATTTTTTAAAAATTTAAAATTTGAAACCTTTGCTAATTGAAAAATCCAATTGCAACATCCTCAATAAAAGAGGCAAAGTTGTTGGATTATATTGAACCATTACATACATAGTTGAACTTTTCATTGGCTCCTGCGTAAGCAACCCGTCTGATTCAAACCCTGTTGCCGTTGGCACTAACTTATTCCTTAAAATGTTTGCATACCACAACCCCTCTAAATTAGTAAAACTAAAATCAACCAAATCCGAACATTGCAAATATGGAATATTGTTATAAAAATACACAAAATTCGGAACTAAATTTGATTCTGAAAGTATGTTGTCATAAATTTTTGGTACTTGTGGCAAATAATTAGATGCAAACATTATTTTAGAATAAAACTGAGTGCCAAAAAAGTTGTTTTGGTTGTCTTGATTATGCTCCCATAAATTCCCTTGCTTAAAAGAAAAAAGCCTGTTTTGAACAGATGAAAAATAATCAACGGTAAAAGTAAATGCCCCTTGCCAATGTGGTAACAAATTTCCTGAACCTAATTTATACACTATTGTTTTACCTTGATAATCCAATATATCGAATGGATATATTTCGGATGGGTAGTCTGGCAAATATCCTTGTGGAGGATCATCTGAAAGTTTAGGAATTGATATTAGTAATTCATCGTGTGAACTATCAACAACGGCAAACACAAAAGGTCTATCTCCAAAAGCCTCTATTTCCGATAAAGTCATGGAAGAATATTTTTGACACCAATATCTCCAAAACCTAACCATTTTGTAATTTGAAATAGCATCCAAACCATTAAGCGAATATTGAATCCATCTGCCATTGTTTCTGTCTAAAAAATAGACATTCCCCCTGTACTGCACAACGCTTGTTGCATCAATACACCCGTAATTACCTTTTAATGTATTTATTGTTCCAATGACTGCATCAGATTGAGAAAAGAATTGCGTTGCTCCTGTGCTATCTGTTATTTGAACTTCACCCAAATACATTGAATTAGTTTCCACAGAACAAATAGAAAGCATTACGGTTCCCTCAGATTGTATTTTTGATGTTAACTGAAGTTTTGTTATTGAACCGCAATCTTCTGGCACTGATTTTTGATTGCCAAGCCTAAAAGTGCTTATCCCATTGATAGCCGTATTAGGCACAAACGTATCACTAAAAGAAATATAATTGCCTTTTTGAACCTGACCTAGTTTGGTTACAAAATTAGGCTTCCCTGCATCCGTATCCCACCTCATATAATACTTGTCGTTAGGACACATTGCAGCAACAAAGTATGTTGAATTATTGTAGTTTCTGGTAAAAACAAAAGTATCGCTAGGAAAAATATCTCCTAAAGTAGAATACTGCCTAAGAACAGTTCCGGGATTATCAATAGTGTACATTTCACCCATTTCATAAAACGGCTCTTGTGTACTTGATTGATACGGAGTATATATTTCATAAACAAATCTCCTGTTTAAAAGAGTGCCAATATCTTCACACTTTACAATTATGTAATTCCCTTCTTGTCCAACTACTGGCAAAATCCATTGGGAACTATCATCTCTTGTCAATATACAAACATCACCATCGTTATAAACATACCCTAACCCGCTTTGATACAAGGCTGTTGTATTTAATCCTATGCCCACAGAACCGCTAACATAAGTATCACTTGTAAATGTGTATTCCCCGGCTTGATTTTTTTGTACATACTTTGCGGCATCGGTAAAGCTATCAATAAAAAATCTTGTCAACTGATTAAGAGTAAGTACAGGAGCATAATAGTAAGCCCATTCCGGTATTTCATTTAAAGCATCCGCATTGCTCAATGACCATACTATTGCATTAACGCCAGTTGTATAATTAAAATCTCTTGGGGGTATTGTTATGACTATGCCATCATTGGTAACTACCCCACATTTTCTCATTGCATAATCGTAGAAAACAACCCCGGACTTATAAGACGCAAAACTTTTAAAAATAGTATAAAAATTAACGCTTGACCCCGTTACATTTATTGTATTGGAAGTGCCTAAATAATCATACCTAGTTGCAGGCTCATATCCCGAAGGGATAGTATTAGTCAATACTTCGGTTAAATTAGCCCCTCTAAATGTTAAACCGGAAACAGCAACACTTGATGGCGGTGCTGCCAAAGGAGGATAAAAAGGGAAACCTAATACTGTACTTTCCGTAGATGTTATCGCATAAAATCCGGGCGGGGAAAGTTCATCAAGATATACATACCAACCAACATAAGCCCAAGTGTCTGACGGGCTTAAAGCCTCAAATCTTCTTTGCTTAATAGATATTAAATTCTTTGTTAGAAAAAGAGCATTAATAGGCGTGGTAGTAGATGTTAACGCAAGGGAAGTTGTTTTGGGCGTATCGTAACCCTCAATATTATTCCCCAAAAAAACACGATTTTTTGCTGCCTCTAATGTTTTAGAATAAATAGGCACATTATCAAACGGCCTAAGAGTATCATCTTCACTTAAAGGCTCTCCATTTATGTTATTAAAAAAAGAATAGTTTAAATAAACTGTTCCAGAATTTTGAGCGTCTATTTGTGCGGCCTCTGATGGAATTTCTCTATCCCATGTTTTTACTTTTTGAGCATTATTAGTATTGCCATACCTAACAATCAAATTTACAATTCTAACTCTGCTAGGTATTCTTTCGGCTGCATCCATAACAACAATGATTGCATTATACCCAAGCCCTGCATTATCTGAAGGGGAATTTAATTTACTTGATACGCTATAAGTTCCGGTTACGGTTGTTTGGTTATCGTAGTAAACATATTGAAAAGAAAATTGGAAAGATTCGTTTTCTATAAAATTGCCTTTGAACCCTGAAAAAAATGCTTTCTGAATATTTGGACTTAACGGAGCAGGCGGTTTTATCAGCGTTATTTCGCTAAACTTCAAAGGGAAAACATACGGCTTTGCATCTGTTACAAAAGAAGGATCATAAGTAACAATACCGGAATCAATGTTTATTTGACGAGGCTCATTATTTATATCATCTGGCCAAACCAACAAGCCGTTAATTATTTTTGCGCTATGTATGGGATAGTCTTTGCTTAGATTTAACCCGCCTTCTACATCTGCTGATAAAAGGACTGTATAAAATGTATTGGTATTACTGTAAAAACAATCAATCCTATCCCACGGACCCGTTGTGTTTTTTCTGAAATAAATTATTCTGCTATTTTCTGTGTCCTCAATACTGCCTAAAGTTACAAATGTGGCAGATGGCTGCACAGGAGATAATAAAACATTACCACCAATACTTGTTAAAACGCCAGTTTCGCCTTTATCTGCACTGCCTGTTCTTATATTTTCTGCATTAATCCATTCGTTTTGCCCCAATGAAAATAAAGAATCATCAGCATTTAATCTGCCGCCCTGAACATCTTGAAATATTTTTTTCTCTAAATCCCTCATGGTGCTATTGATGGTTGTGTCAAATAAATTTTATCTTCAGTTGTTAAAAAGAAATTGTTACCCGATATTGTAAATTTTGTTGCCCCTTCAGGATTGAAAAGAACATAGTTCCCTACCTGATAAAAAGTGCTTAAATCGTTTACCCTTGTTACTTCTCCAAATAAAAACGGCTGTATATTCTGACTGATACCAGCACTACTAATATCATTTTGAATGACTATTATTTGCCCCTCTTTTAATATTAAATCAGTTAATGCCATTTTATACGCCTGTTGATTTTTTCCACTCCATATAACTGCCAGCATACATAGTTGCTGTGTTGCTTGTTACCGTTGCAATCTGAATCGTTATGCTTCCTGCTGTACTGCCATTTATAACCCTAAACTCCATCCGAAAAGGAACTTTAACCCCGATACCCGTTGCAAACGTTCCGCCTAGTGTATTAATAGCCGATATTTCCCCATTTGTCAAGGCAGTTGAATAAGCAGCACCACCCCTAAACTCTGTACCTGTTACAGCACACCCCGAAGGCGCACCTACGCCAACTTTTAACCCCGTATTTGATGTCGCTTTGCTTACATGACCCCAAACCCTTACCGTATATCTTTCATTTGCTGCAATAGGAAACGAAAGATTAGTATTAGCAGCAGATGTACTTGATGTATCAAAATTAGAAAGTAAATCAACCGATCCGCCAGCATCACCCCAAGCATACTCATAATCCCCTGAACTAGTTTTTACCAATACCTGACCAGAAGTGCCGCCAGATGGGACACCGTTTCCCATCTGATCGTCTATATACTTTCCGTTATTTATTCTTTTAAGCCCCATCTGTACCAAATATTGAAAAATAATAATCCAGACTTTGATTTGTTGTTATAAGTATTGAATAACCGGCTAACACTTGAATATCGGTATCTCTCTCATAAGAATTTCCTGTGGCCAACTGCATATTATATGGAACAATAGAAACTGCGCTACCATCTTCATTTGAAGAAATGTAAACATTTACTGTGGCAGTAGAACCGCTTTTATTTACCAATGTAATTGACTTTACAACACAAGGTATATTTAGCAGCGTACTTGTTATACTCCCCGATGTATTCCCCTTAAATGGTACTTTAAAAGCCATTAGTTTTTCATTGCAGCCGTAAAGCTATTTCTTATTACGTTTTTAATATCAGTTATAGACAATGTATTCAATCTGCTTCTCAGTTTTGATTTTTGACTATAAAAAGCCCTGCCTTCAGGTGATTGTTCATTGTTTTTATTTGGCGAGATTTTCCATTCCTGAAAAGCCCTTATGGTTTCAATAGCCCTAGTATCTATCTGGGAGGCTGCATCTATGCTTTGCCCGTTTGAAATGTACTGAAGTATTACTCCACCACGATCAAAATAACCTGTCATTTGAATCTGCCTACGCTCTGGCACAACTTTATACCCCATTTGAGTACCGCCTTTTGCACCAAAAAATCTTCCCGTTGGCTCTCCAAAATCATTTACATTCCAAAACCAGAACCAACCCGCTTGCCCCCAAAATACATTATCGGTAGAACTCCCATTTACAGGCGCATTTTGAGGAGGCTCATAAGTTCCTGTATCGTCCGAGTATCTCATTGGATTAATAAACTTCTGCTTTGGCAAAGGAGATAACACCTGCCCCCCATTTACACACAATGCGACATCATCAACAAAATCATCTGGCAAATCAACTGCTCCCGTAGGAGATACGGGCAATTGTACCGTATTTACAATTTTAAGCGTATCAAAACTCAACTCCCGTAATGCAGTAGATGAATGCAGTAGCAAATCAAAATAATAGTGGATAGGAAGCCCATCTTCTAACAAGCCCCTTCTAACTATTTGATCTATGGTATTGAATAACATTTATTACTGATTTTGCTTTTGTTGGTTAACCGGAATACCCTTTTCTTCTTTTTGTGTGCTATCAACAACTTTGTCGGCTGTTGGCTGCTGAATATAAAGGGCAAATACTTGTCTAATAACTTCCAATTCCATTTCTGGCAGGATAGGCAACACATCAAAATCCCCATAAAGGCTTATATCCATTATAGCCAGCCTCATAGCAAGTTTAATTTCTGGGTAAAGCTGTTTTATATCTTTTGTAAAAATCAACTCCATCCCAAAATTCTCATACCCAATTTGGCCTATAAGAGTGCTGATAAGCGGCTGAGATTTTAACAACGCTGCCTGCCCCATTTGAAGCGGGATAAATTCTTTATCTAATTCATAAAAGCCGTCATTTGAGAACTTTGGGTATATGGCATAAATACCCATATTTCGTGGCAGTTTTATAGGCTTAACCGGAAGCGTTGCTTTGCTTTTGCCGTTCCATGAAACCACTTCTATATCTTCATAAAGGCCAAGCACAGTTCCATTTGGGATAGTTTCTCCCATTTTACCATTAACAGAAAAATACTCAGGCTTTAAAAGAGAATTTATAACGTTGCCGCAAGCTATTTTTATTTCATTGATAGAAATACTTGAAGCAAGCCCCGGATCGCCCCCTTCTATAAGATTGTACGCTTGTTCAGCCAGCCTATATATTGTAGTTGCGCCCATTATAAATGATTATAGCCTTGATAATTTTGTTGTGATTTTAATTCTGCAAACTGAGAAACTTCCTGATCGCTCAGATTTATCCCAATACTAGCCAACGACTTCAAAAGAATAGGTATGTGTTCTGTATCTCTCCATTCAAGCTGCACCGATCCCGCTGGATTGTACACTATAACTCTTTGCGATATTACAGAATAAGCATAAACGGGTTTTACTGGCCTCTTAAAATAGGTTACAGTTCCGGTATATCCACCAGCGGGATAAATACGAATGTAGCGGGGAACGTCCATTTCTCCAATCGGAGAAGTTATTGTTACCGGGTCTATTTGAGAATTTAACCTTTCTGCCCTTTCGTCTTCATTATACATTTTTACGGGATAGTAAATTGTACGGTTAGAAACCTGATACTGTATTTGAACATCAAGCAAATCAAGATAGTTGCTATCGGATGGGATTACGATATAGTCTGAAACGGTAAATTGAGGTGTGAAATTATATTTCCTTTTAAATGGAGCAAGAATATCTTTTATTAATTGGGAAGTAGCGTATTTAGGCTTTATATCCATGTAATAAGCCAACTGGCCTGCATCTATTAGGTCGATGCACTCCTGTATAGTGTAAAAAGCCCCACGCTCTTTTCTTATCCAAAAATTAAGAAAATCAACGCACTCCTTTATATTCATTTTAGAGGTAAGTTTATCAAAATTAAAACTTTCTTCTAAATATATAATATTTTTTACTCAGTATTGGATAAATCTTTGCCCAATATTAAATTTTGAGGCAAAATAATAAACTTCTTATCGTTAATTTGATAGTGTTGCGCTTTCATAGAATTGTAAAAAACCATATCGCCCGGCTGTGCATCAATCTTTTTTAAATGCGTTCTACTTGAACCAATGTATAAAATACGGGAGGCGGTAGCGTTTTTTTGTTTTTTCAGGGATGCAGATAGTATGATCTTTGACGGCTCAAATTCATCCAGCATAACCCACCCGTTTACCATAATTATTTGCCCATCTCTTATTACTCCAAAAACATGACGTATATCGCAAAGGAAGTACTCTTTATCATTGGTAACAATTGAATTTTTTAATACTGGCTCTTCCCCTTCTTTTTTAATAACATAGTCATATATAACCCTGAATGAAAAAATAGCTACATCCCCTACTTTTAAATCCTTTGTTGAAAATCCTTTATAGTCATTTGTCGGGCTTATGTAATCTGGTAGTGAAATAATTTCCCCTGTTATATTTACGCAATCAGAAGGATCAACGGTAGCCCCATTTTCAATAGAAGCACGTTTCATTAAATCCGATATATTTTTAGCGAATCTGCTTTTTGGATAAACAATTAATTTATTGGCCGGAGATTTTAATTTCATCTTATTTTAAATTTATTGTACTTTTCTTTGTTTGGAAGTATTATTTTATTCAAATACCATAGTGCCATATTATCAAGAGCAACCACTATTTCATCGGCCACATTTTTGTAAGAAGGCGCAAAGTTTCCCCTTATAGTTCCTGAAAAGCAAACCCAAAAGTTATACCCTGCTATTGGTGATGAATCCACAAGATTTTTTTTAGGGTATGTTACAATAACTCCTAAATAATGTGGAAATTCTTTTTGCAAAACATAATAGCATTCATTCCCTTCGCTGTCTTTTTCCTTAAATGTTATATGGCTTTCCACTATAAATGTGTTTTGGCTCTAGCACTGAATTATAATTTACTACTGCTTTATTGTTTGCACTAAAACCCGGTCTTTGCAATGCGGCAAACGGATAGCAAAAAACATAATTGCCTTTCAATTCATCCATTACTGTATCTATATGGCTATTGTTTGGCACAGATAAAAACCTGTCATAAAATCTTTCATTAACAACATATAGGTGAAACCCACATACGTGCTTTAATGGATTTGAAACAACATAGGTGCAAGACAAATAAATATCGTAATCAACCGGCTTGTTTTTTAAAAAATAATCCCAAGCACCGATACACGAAAACATTAAATCATCTTCAGCTATACAGACTTCAGGCAACTTTTTTTCTTTTGCATCAAGTACAATTTTTTTATGCGAAGCATTTATACTTTCAACAACATCTGGCAACACTACGCAATCCCATATCTCAAAATCATTTATTGCCTGAGTGCTTAATTCCTTCATTAATAAAGGCAGCTTGTCTGTTCTTCTATTATCGTATATAATGTTTAACTTCAATCAAATCCAGTTTTCAACGTTTTCAGTATTGGAAACTATCGTTGTGTGTGGTAAACCTTCCGGCCTGTAATCAACCCTATATTTAAATGCCGAAAGAACATTTTTTAACCCATAAACATAATTTGAAACCTCTTCCGTATCATGCACTACAATTACCGTATTTTTATTTTCAAAAAGCCTGATTAAATTTTCTCTTGTGCTTGCTGGTGCAGAATCAACAAAAATAAGTCCTGCATCGGCAACCAACTCAAACGAATTTTCTAACCTTTCGTAATCTTCAACAAATAACGCCTTTGTTTTTACAGCCCATTCTTTATTGTTTTCTAAAGAAACGAAATCCCTGAAAAGGTTAGCGCAATTACTTCTCAATAGTTCGGTAGAGCCTTCCCCGCTTCCAAACTCAGCAACTTTCCCATTTGTATTTTTAAAAGCTAACCACAATGCAGGCAGATGGCTATTCCAATCATTTGTAATTTGCCATTCATTTGGGACATCTTTTATTTCTGTTATTACTTTCATTTGATAAAATGTATTGCAGTTTTCCATTTATTTACCCCGTCATGGTCTTGATGATCTTCCTGCTCAAAAATAAGGGAATCAAATTCAGCCATTATTTCTTCCGCTTTTGGGCTTATCCATACAAACGCTTGACACCAATTATCAGAAATTAAAATACCTCCACCATTCGCTTTAAAATAATCAACGGCCACCTGACAACATTCAGTTCTATAAGCATCATCGTTGATTATGATGTCAAACTTTTTATCTTCCGGTATTGATAAATAATATTCAGCTTTACCATCACTATCATTACATGGTCTGAATATATAGGTCATATTCTGTAATGCAGATTGAGAACACAGGCTATACCATTCTTCTTTTCTTTCTACAATGGTTAAACTTTTGCATCTTAAAGCAAGCCAACGATCTCCCATACCCGCCCCAAACATCAAAATATTTTTATCTTTTAAATCTTGACTTTTTATCCAACCCAATGCCCCATGAGTAAACCAGCATTCTATAAGATTATTTTCGGGGTCTATACGTTGTCCAAATGAAAGTTCCATTATAAAAGTTTTATGTATTCATTCCTGTAATCCCACATCCATTGTAAGTTTTCTTCAGGATATTGAAAATGTAGAAGTTCTATTATTTTGATAAAATTTTCTTCAGCATACCCCGGCCTCCACAAATGAGCATCAATTAAATTACTCCCTAAATAAGACTGCCAGTTAATATCATCACGATCTACTCTTTGCCTCGCAAATTGAGTTCCGGTTCTAGCCCTGCTTATTCTTACAAAATCAATTTTTATAAACTGACGTTGCATAATTTCTTGATCACGAGACCAAAAATTTCCCCTAAAGTGTGTTGATTCCAATTCCCCCAATTCATCGTCTAAGCATTGCTGATATGTTCTACCTTTTATCTCCATTACGCTTTCCCATTCTTTTTTACTCCCCCAAGCATAACAAATTGGTAGCTGACCAACGGGAACTAAATCATACCCAAACGAAGTTAATCTGCCCCCATTCTCAATTACCGAACTATCAATTATTCTTTTTAATTCGGGAAATGGCAACATATCAATATCGCCACAAACGATTATTTCTTCTTCAGGGAAGTTTAAACAAGCCCCATATAAACGACTGCATTGCGCATAAGTAGCTTCTTTGTGTTCTTCAGATGAAAATTGAACAGTCATATTCTGTTTACTTGAACAGCTAGAAATTACTGTATCTTCTGCTAAACACAACCTTTTCCCATTATTAAGAATCTCCTGACCTGTATATCCGCTTATTGAATTTGGAATAAAACAAATAACATCTACACCAATTTTATTCCATGCCCAAACACAAATAGGAAGAAAAAATAAATATTTATTATCAAAAGTTGTTGAGACAATCGCTTTCATATTTTTTGTTTATAACCCGCCAATAAAAAAAGTGCATTTATCTGGATTGTAACCCGGATTTCCACCGTTATAATAAGCTACATAATCCGCATCATCAATATGCAATCCGCACCTATGTATAGCTAGCCCCCAAATAGTTTGATCCTGTCTTGCATGGATAAATCTAGGGTCTGCGCTATCTCTTATATCGTGTGTACGGCTATTTTTAAATAACCCCAATTGCATCCCTTCTTTCCAGTATTCAAATACTTTTTTACCATCGGGATTATCCATGCGAAGCCCACAAAGCCCAGAAGCTATTTCTGGAAGCTGCTCTGCTTCATCCCTCGTAAAACCTGCCCATTCTAAAGCTGCATCAGAACTTGTTTGTGCCATATTGTAACCTGTCCTAAATCCAACTACTCCTTTATCGCATATCAAATCAAATATTAGGTGAGGATTTTTAATACACCAAAAGCTAGAATCCAAGTGCATAATAACGGTTGCCCCTGTTGCCATTGCCGCCTCAAACTCAAAAATTTTAAACGCATAAGGATTTTCTTCGTGTGTTGGAGAGTTGGGCGGGTATTCATCTTTCCAAAACATAGTACGACCCGCAAACCCGTGATGAATTAAGCTATTCTCTAAACGAGATACTCCTTTGCTATACCAGCCATTTTTACCAGTGCTGACTATTACGGCTTTATCAATATTTTCCATTTAAGTATTCTTTTCAGTTTTTTATACCGTACCTTTCATTGTGTGGTGTATTGATAGGACGGTAGGTGTACAATTGTTTTTCAATAAAGACTTCAGAGGTAAGCAACGGCGTAACGTTTTCGCTAAAAATCCTATCTTCTCCAAACCTTAAATCGGGGAAGCCAACTTCTAACGCTTTAGTTCTTCTTATTACAGATTTTGGATTTGCGCAACGGATATGATCGTAGCCGTCTTTATTTTCATCCCAATATTTATGCCTGATACTAAATATTGAAACAGATTCTGCATCATCAATAATGCACCTTTCTAAAAATCCAACATGATCCGTAGTTCTGTTTTTTTCTATCGCTTCTACAATTTCTTTTACGTATGTATCGGCAACCCAATCATCACTATCAATACCTACTACAAATTCCCCTCTTGCCCTTTCCAGTAGTATTTGCCTTTTAGCACCAACGGAAATTTCTTTGTTATCTTCTTCCCATATAAGCTCTACTCTATCCCAAAAAGCCCCGTCAAAAATTTGATTAAAGATATGTCTGCCTAATAATCTAAATTCAGCATATCTATCCTTAGTTGTTGGAATCATTATTGTCAATAACGGGGTGTTCATTTAGATAAAAGTTTTTGTTTTTTCTCTTAATAAAGTTTGCTTCATCAATGCCCCAATGAGATTGTTGTTCATTAAAAAGTTCATCCCTTACTACTCCATATTGGTGATATGCAGGATTCCTATGTTCATAAAGGCCATTAACTCCAAAGAAATGATACTTCCCCAATATCTTACCTACTTCCATTGTTTCGTTATCACAAAAAAGACTTAGATAAGAAGGATGGTATATATACCCAAACCTTTCATAATAATCTCTTGTTGCAACATACAAAACGTTTAAATGCTCTTTTGAATCTGGTTCAGGGAAGTGAGCAATACCATCAAACGAATCCCCCCACTTTTGAAGCATACAATCCCTCATTATATCATCAAACCCGTACATTTTTGCATACATATCATTGCTCCAACAGATAACAATATCCCAATCATAATCAGATGGCATATCCCTGTTAATTGCATGAATTTTTGATGTTGATTTTCCAAAACAAATCTGAACATTTTTATACTCCAATATCCTATCAATAACTTCAGGCTTGTTTAAAATAGTATCATCATCATCAATTGTTACAGATATTAAATAATTGTTTTTATCTCTAATGTTTACGTCAAGAGAATTTAAACTTTCAAAAAAAGAAAGCTCTCTGCCCCGGCAAGGGAATTTAAACAAAATCTTAGGTGGCATATTTAACTTCCTGTTCATTACTCGCTTTCAATTATAAACCAAACATGACCTCCATCACTTGCGGGTCTTCCATCAAGCCATACACAACTTTTACCATTATAAGGCATAGATGAAGCATCTGGCGAGTTTGCTGGATATACAATTATATCCCCTTGTTTGTACATTTTAAATTCCGGGGAAACTTCAATTATCTTTCCTTTTTGCAAGGTTAAATTCACTATCTCTAAACTACCAATTACCTGATTAAGATCACCGCAAGGCTCTACCAATAGTTTAGTTCCAACAGGAATGAATTTTTGCATAAAATATTTTTTCTATTTTTTTTGTAAAGATATAAGAACTTATTTCAAGTTCAAAAATTTACTTTTTTAGTGATGCAGATTACATAGCTGATATTTTCTATTAAAGAAACTGTACTGAACGTCATGGTTTCTAAAATCTGATAGCGGCCATTTAATCCCTGCTCAGAATACAACTCAACTGTCTTTGTAAGAGAATCCCCATCAGTTAAATTTAAGTACTGATCCCTACTTATTCTTTTGTATAAAGCATAGATACTTGTTCTTGGATGTTTCTGATCGTAAAAAACTGCAATGTAGGATTCGTTTGCTGGCATATATAATTTTTAATTAATTTTCATTTACGAAATGATGTATTTTTTTACAGCATAATAAAATTCAATTAGTTGTGCAAAAAAGCAAGTTTTAGTATGCGGCAATTTGAGAGTTAGGCACAATACTATCACACTAATATTGCGGCGACAATAGCTATTAAAATAACAGCGATTATAACACATAGCCCAACTATAAAATGTTTATTGGTATATCGCACATTATCAGATTTATCAAGCTCCCAATATCTTTTATATTTATTCATATATTATGGTTTTATTAAAATCCATGATGCAGTCATAACATCAAGTTTAAGGTTATTTTCTTTTACAAATTCATCAACAGCTTGTCCAACTCCACATGATTTTTCCCCGTAATCATGCCCAGCAAAAATACCACCTGATTTAAGTTTAGGGTAAAAGTTATTTAAGTCTGCTTTTACTGATTCATAATCATGCGCTGCATCTATAAATATCATTGAAAAAAAATCGTCAGGGAATTTTTTATATAGTTGTTGACTTTCTCCTATTAATATATCTGGTAAATGTCCCACAACACTTGTTACGTTATCTTTAAATATATCCAACAAATTATCCCCACAAGATTTTATCAAATCTTCGTGGTGGGTACACTCTGGTTTGAAGATGTCTATGACCTTAACGGATATTTCTTTATTTGAACTATCAATTTTTTGCATCATATAAGATGTTGATTTCCCCATAAAGCAACCGACTTCTAAAAAAATATCTCCATCTTTCCCATTTTTAACCGCAAGGTCATAGATGTCTTGAAAGTCAAACCATCCGATTATATCGGTATAGCTTTTAATTTTGTTGTTTTTACTTTCCATAATTTTACCGTACTGTGCCTAACAATGTGTTTGCCAAAATAGCGGCTTGACGTTCATTGCTCGGCTTGTGAATAATTTGTTTAGCTTTTGTTCGTCATTTTTTAATATTTAAAAGATTCATCTACTATTCTAACTTCTTCTCCTTTTATAAAAGAATCTGCAATAGATTCTATAAAGTTTCTTTGTTCTGTATTTAGTCTTACCATTTTATCCATTATTGAATCAAAGGCTAGGGAATCAGACATTTCGTTATTAAATACTTTTCTGCTATCATCACTTATTCTATTTTTTATTCCGCTTAAAATCCAATCCAGTTTCAATATCATTGATGCAAATAAGTTTTTGACATCTCTATCTGTTTCTCTTTTCACATCTTCTAAATATTGCTTTGCCATGTTTACGTGCTGCAATCCTTTAGCCAAAGAATATGTTACATCTTCAAAGTTTTGTTTCTGCATGTTTAAAAAGTATAATGCTTAAAAAATGATTCTTCGTTAAATACGCCATTTTTATCTTCGTTAATATGAATTCTACTTTTAACCAAGCCCAAAAGCCTTGCGTTGTTATGAAGTTTATTATAAGTTACTCCAATAGATTTTGCTATTTCCCCAAGATTCAATTTGCCAAAATTTTCCTTTAAAAAAATTTCTTGTTCAATTGATAGGGTTACATTTTTTTGAAACCTTTTCATTTTAAAAACCAGATATTAGTGTTAAAGTATAAGCCGCTTTGCAACCATTAATTATATCTTCTTTACTACTATAAAATTCTTTTACTATCTCGTAGTAGTATCTTTTTTTAGATTCAGGCAATTGCTCAATAGGTACACAAGAACCATCTAAAACAAACCTTTCATACAAACCACAAAGTATCTGTTTACCTACGCAACTTTTAACAGGTAAAAAAGCATTCTTAATTCCTGAATCATTAAATCGTTCAACGTAATATTTTATTAGTTCTAAAAACATCTACCCTTTTAAATTTTTAAAATAATACTCCATTGCCAATTGAGCAGATATTCGATTATTCCATTTTTCTTCCGGCTTGCTTTTAAAAAGATACTTGTCGTTTTTTGCCAGTTCTAAAGTTTTTATCTTCGCTTTTCTTTTAAATTCTGCTTTTAATTCATCAGTTAAAACAACTTTTTCTTTTATCAATGGCCATAAAGACATAGGTATGTAAAGCGGATTTTCAGTTGCCATGTATGTTTGTCTAGCCGCCTCAATTCTTTCTTCATCCGTTTCAATTATTTCTGCCACAGGTAATTCTTTTGGCTTAGATTTTATCCTTTCTTCTAATTGGCTTATTTCAGCCCTTTTAGCCAAATAAGGATCAAGAACATCGGACAGCATACTCAGGTTAAAAAACTTCCCCCAATCTGGCTGCAAATGATGCCTGAAGGCATACTCAACCTCTTGAATGTTTACCCGACCGTATTTTTCCTCAAATATTTTTTTTAGCTGGCTAATCAGTTCAGATTCGTGCAGTTCGTTATCGGGCATCTGCCAACCCGTAATTACTGAAATTTTAAAAAGAGTTGCCGCTGAAAATGCGTCTATTTCATCCTCGTCCATTGCGAAAAAAGGTTTAGCGGCATACTTGAGTTCAACCATCTTTTGCTCTGATGCGTTCAATTGCCTGAGAACCTCTTTGTGCAAGTCTTTCGAGGCTACTTGTAGTTCGTTCCTGTCTTGTTTTACCAATTCCATTGTGTTCAAATTTTTTCTTTACAATCCAATTTAAAAAATGAGATTCAACCGCCCCGACATCAGCGTAGTACTTCGTTCCAGTAAGGTTTTGAATTTTGAAAACATCCCACATTTCGACTACCTGCTCGACTGTAACCGTTTGCCCTGTTTGGATTTTTAAGGATTCGATTGCTTTTTGAATTTTTATTGCCGGTAGTTCCGAAACATTTTCTGGTTTAGGCATAGTCTTGAAACTTTGTTTTTCCCCCTGCACCCCCTTTTCATATTCCTTATCCTTATCCTTATCCTTATCCTTAGGGGCTTTCCAACCCTCTGGTAAGGGTTCTTTAAGGGTTACGTAACCCTTATCTATGCTTTCTTGCAGTAAATCAATTGATTGTAAAAACATTAAAGCAGTTCTTACCGGCGCAGAAAAACTTACTGTCTTATCTTTACCTTCGTATTGAAATTGAATAAACCCTGTAATCCACAAATAATTTTTCTTAACAAGCCTCAATCTTTCCTTTTTTATTTTCTTCCCGTTTAATGGATCAAATTCAGTATTCACATCTTCTATAAACCCATTCATATCAAAACTATCCAGCCCTAAATCATCTATCAAATCCGAACAATCCACCTTCCATAATCCTGAATGATTGCAATTATCTTTTATGTAACAAAAGGCTAGTTTGTAAATCGGGTTTAACTTCCTAAACCACCTTTGGCTTTTCCATATTTCTGTTTCGGTAAACCGTTTAGCCATTTTACATTTTTATTAAGTACGATAGGTTAAAAGTAAAAAGCCTGACCCCGGCTGCGGCATAATCTAACAATTAATCCAAAAGGAGAAAAAGGAGAACACAGCCGAGGGCAGACTTTAAGATTTATGTTTTCAGGTAAAATAAACAACCCATTTTATTAATTATTAGATGTATGCAGTTCAAATATAGGAAATAATCCAAATTTTAAAAATTTTATTTTGTCTTATCTAAGGACAGGCGTAAAACCCGGTAAAAAGCCTAATAAATTAAAACATCTTCAACTGCTTCTTATAATCCTGAAACCTTTTATCTGATGCCAGGAAATAATCTTTATCAATTTCCCATCCGTAAAATTCAATGTTACCCGCTTTGTCGGCTGCAATACGATTACTGCCTGATCCTAAATGCGTGTCGATTACCTTGCCGCCTTCGGGTAAATAGTTTTTGTAAATCCATGAGTAAAGGGCAACAGGTTTTGCTGTGGGGTGTTCAATCCTTTCACGTTTATTATTACCATCAAGAATATTTGTATATCTATGGTTAATTATTTTAGCCGGTTTTTTAAAACTTGTCCAGATTAATTCGCCATCTGAAAAGTTTGGAACAGGTGTTTGTTTGTACCAGAAAATAAAACCTCTAACAGGCTCTGACCACAGTTCTGGGAAATAGTTACCGCCACAAATAATTTGATTTTTGCTAACCCTTAATAATTCTTTAAAATATTCATAAGAAGGTTTTTTATCCCAATGAGATCCGGAATTGTATCTATTATGGAAATCAACCGTTGATTTTGATGACTTATTTCCACCTATAGATATTTCATTTTCTATCCCATACGGCGGGTCAACCACTGCCAGATCAAAGTATTTATCCGGGTAACGTGCCATTCCTATCATGCAGTCTTCATTGAATATTTCGCTTATCATATTAATTTTCCTGTTCAAAAAGTATTTTTTCTCCTTCCAAAATCTTATCAACCATTATTTCAATCATCTGCAAGCATTCCGGGCTTAATTTTGTCAACTTCTCATTAATAGCAGGTATTGCAAGCAAATCAGATGAAAGGTGTTTTTTAACGGCTCCAATTAATTCAGGTGTCAATCCTGGTGTGCAGACAAAGTCGTTAATAATCCAGTTTATCTTTTTGCAGTAGCCTGTGAAGATTACAGCCGATTTTTTACCTGGGTGATCCCTTACATAGTCCTCAAAGCATTCACTTGCTATTTTTAAATGCTGAAACCCCATCAGTACATTATTGGATGCTCCTTTCATATTGTTCTATTGCTTTGTAAATCTGAAAAACTACTTGCGGCACTATTGCATTCCCCCCGGCTTTGATTGTTTCTTTTCGCCACTGTGAAGCCGCTGCTGAAATGATTTTGTTGATTTCTTTTTCAGATATAATTCCCAGGCAATCTTCTCGAAAGCGCTGTCGCAGTGATTCGGTTGAAAACCCATCATTTCCATCACAAACCGGGGATTGAGTTGGGAAGTTGAGCCAGTTGTTAATTTTATGTAATTCGGTAGCTGATCCTGATGGCTGTTTCCATCCTTTTTGTCCTTCCTGGTTAAATGATCCATTGAATTGCCCCCCTTGTAATCCCGTGTTGCTGGCGTTGGCAACATTGCCACTTGATGATTCAAAGTTGTTTGCACCTTCGACCCGTCCGGCCTGATCCAAGAAGTGCCCGACCATTTCCAACCCATTTCCTGAGCTCTTTCCGGTGATATGTCTGCCATTGGATTTGAACTCGGTGTTGAAAGCAACAAACCATACCCTATCCCTTCTGTGCGGAGCGTTGACACCGCAAGCTGGCAATACAAACGGGAATACTTCGTAGCCCTCAGCTTCCAGGTCAGATTGCACTTCGTGGAAAACCAACCCTTTTGACCAATTAATAAGACCGAAAACGTTTTCGCCCACAATCCAACGTGGTTGAATTTCTCTAATTGCTCTAAGCATTTCCGGCCAGAAATGTCTGTCATCTTCTTTGCCTTTTCGTTTTCCGGCAACTGAGTAAGGTTGGCATGGGAATCCTCCTGTGAGGATGTCGCACTTCCCTCTGTAAATTGTAAAATCTGTTGTTCTGATGTCACCATGTTGTTTTGCGTTAGGATATTTTTCAGATAGTATTTTTTGACAAAATTGATTCCATTCACACCATGCAATTGTTTGCCATCCCATCCATTCAGCAGCTAAAGAAAAACCACCAATTCCCTCAAATAGTCCTATGTGATTCATTTGGTTTTTCATTTAACGCCTCCGCCTTTGAGAAAGCATTGATACTAAATTATTTAGCTATTTTCAATTACTTTTTTCAGGACTTCATCAAAGTTTTCAGGGGTGAGGTTGATTAGTTCGGGAGCGTCCGGTTCATTACTTTCGCAATCATGGCTATAATAACACATACCTGCAAAATGACCTGTATAAAGACAATACCTGTAAACAAGCCTGCCGTAATCATTAGCTAATTCATTCTTTGTATTAGGGTTATGATCTTTGTTCCACCACTCATCACTTTTCATCCCCGCCTTAACGCATTCATCGTGGAATCTGATTAATAACTGCCCGTCATTGGGGCTTAGTATTGAGTATGATTTCATTGCTCTATTGTTTTAATTTTACTAATACTGGTCATACATTCGTTAACCATTAATAGTAATTCCTCGTCTGAAATTTCACGGTTCATTGACATACCACGACCTAGATATTTATACCAGCTTACTTCAAAATCTTTCCATTTAAAATTGTACGTCTGTTCAGTATGACCACAGCTGCAAAGCTCTTCTTCGCAATAGCAAAAATCCCATGAATAAGCATTGCATTCAAATACTTCATTTTTAAAACGCTTACCAAAATTGTCTTTTTCATTTATTTTGATTGGTTGGTTACTGATTCTCTAAATATTTCTTTGATTACATCTAATTGCCTATATTTAAAAAGGCCGTTACTCATTTTTACCCCATATTGTTTAGATAATACAGATTCAAATTCTGACAAATAAGTACTGAGTGCGCCGCAATTCGCTACCGCCAGCAGCGTTGCGAATTCTTCAGGGGTCTGAATGGTTAACTGAATAGTTACGGGTTCAAACTTCTTTTCTTTCTTTGGTGTGATTATTTCTAATTCCATTGTGTTAATTTTTAATAATATTTTTCTGAGTATTTTTTAATAATTTCAAATTGATCGGCAGCAACAGCAGCATCAGCAACATAAGCAGCATAAGCAGCAGCAGCATAAGCAGCAGCAGCAGCAGCAGCAGCAGCATCAGCATCAGCAGCAGCATCAGCAGCAGCATAAGCAGCAGCAGCAGCAGCAGCATAAGCAGCATAAGCAGCATCAGCAGCAGCAGCAGCAGCAGCATCAGCATCAGCATAAGCAGCAGCAGCATAAGCAGCAGCAGCAGCAGCATAAGCAGCCTTTCTAAATTCAATCAATTCCTCTTTCGTTATTTTACCTTCTAAATAACTTTTAGCGGATTCAATTGCTTTTCTAGGGCGGTAATCTTCAGGGTATTTATTTTCGTAAATTGACAAAACACTCTTTGCTAACTCAATTGCTACTTTCTTATTTTCATCTTTTGTTAAAACCTTTTTACATAAAAACCAAAATTTATCTTTTATCGGTATTTCGCTTTCAATTATAGATTGAAGGCTTACTGATTCAGATTTCATAAATGAGCAGGATAGCAACTTTTCAATTTCGTAGCATCCGCAATTTTCTTTCATGTATTCATGTGTAAATTCCATTGTATATTGTTTTTATGCTTTACTGTTCCAAAAGTTTTTACAAAAGTCTTGCATAGCCAAAGCAGCAGTATCGCCAAAGCCGATAACACAATCGTTAGGCATCTTGCCATACAAAAAGCAAAACTGATTGCCGTCTTTTGAAAATTCAGGCTTTAATAGTTCGATTAACTTCAACTGCTTTCTTTCCTGAGCAGCAAATAATAATTCATCAACTAATTGTGCAACTTTCCAGTGATTTGCGTCTAATAATGTATTCATTGTATATTATTTTTAAGTGTCCAAAATTTATGTTTACCGTTATCTACGGCTACCTGATCCCCGCTTTCTTTCAGTACCGTTACCTTGTCGCCTTTCTTGCCGTAGAGCGTAAAGACATCGTTTCGCTTTGTGTGGGATCGCACGTCAGTGAGTAGGGTTTTCAAGTAGTTCAGGATTTTCGTACAGGTTCCCAATAATCTTTAATTCATTTCCTGAGTAAGCAAATCTTCCCCAGTGAAAAACGTAATTATCTGAATGTCTTACCTCTTTTGTTTTTGAATGTTTGTAACAAATAATTCTAAGCTGAATGTCAGGCTTTAGTTCTACAACTGCATACCTATGCCACATTTCGCTAGCTCTTTTTAAGTCCCCCCACATAACAATGTCGCCCTCGTAAATACAATTACGCCTCCTGTCTTTTACGCCTATGTATTGATCCTGCCCGTCATGCCTGTAATTTTTCAGCAACGGGTTATCGCTAATAGCCTGAAACGGGTCGCCGTTGATTATTTCTTCCAAAGTAAAAACCTGCATTATCCAGCTTTTACCGTCCGTGTATCTGTACCTAAATTTTATTTCTCTGCTCATGTTGTTATTAGTTTAAATATTTCGTCAAAAGAAACTGGTCTGAGTAAATGACTTCATCTTTTTAGAATAGTCGCAAACCGATTCCCCTTGCATTACTAAGTGTTCTTTAATTTTATTGTAGGCATCGGGGAATTTATCTTTGTCAAATCTGTATTTTTTGTAGTTCCCTGCTGTGCCATATTTTGTTGTGAAGTCAACAAATTTTTTATCTGCAACAAATCCAAACTCTTTTTCATACTCCCCTATTCTGGTAGATATTTTTGTGCATCCAAAATTAATAAAGCTAGTTTTTGGATTAAGCCATTTGCCTTTAATTAAGGCATACAATATAGCTGATTTTTGGGATTTAAAGCTAATCACTTTGCGTTGTTTTTTAGAATATCTAAAACGGTTTCAAGATGCGATACCCTATCCTTATCCCTTATTGCAGAAACAGAATGCTCCCCGATAATCCCCATCAATTCTTCTATTGCACAAGTATAGGCAACATCCCTCATGGCATTACAGCTAAACCCTCTTACAAGTTTATACCATTTAGAAAATAAAAAATCTGCTTCTTGTTGTGGGGTTAAATCAATAGTTGTCATACTTCTTTTTAATGATGTTTGTAGTGCTTCAATTTGTTCTGAATTAGGAACATACCTACGGTTTGGGAAAAACTCATTTATCCGTTGATACTCCTGCAATATTTTATCTGATGAAAACATACTTTTGTTTTATTCCGCTACTCCGTCATTCCAGTAGCCGATGTAGAAAGATTTTTGTTCTGCCGGATCGTTTTCTGACATATAACCAGCCATTATGGAACGACCAAAATCTATTTCGCATACTTTATCAATGAAAGAAAATCTTGAAGGATTAGTCACCGCTATTTCTACGCCCGACATTGCTATAATGTACAAGAATCGAATCGGCTTTTTCTTCACCTCAACTTCCTTTTCCTTTAATACGGTTCGGTTTGGTCATAGGCTTGTGGTTCAGAGAACGCATACTTTAAGCCTAAAAAAACAGTTTTCAAAGGGGATAGAAATAAGGTAGAAAAACACAGCATAATTAACACTGCCCCTCCCAAAATAAAAGCAATATTTTTCATAATGTATTTTTTAAAAAGATGTTTCTGTAATACCTAATGATTCGTCATTAAGTTCTTCTTCGCTTTCTGGGCCATCGCCCCAAAATAAAGTAATCATTTTTTGTGTGGTTTAGCGTATGCTTTTAAATTTTTTGATTTTTTGTACATAAGCCTACAAATTGCTTCCCCCATGTAGCCGTCTGCTATTTTACCTTTTACATGGTAGTTTTTTACAGTTTCATTTGAAATAAGCAACTCGTTTGCTATCTCGTAATAAACGTACTTTGTAATACCATCAGGGAATACAATTTTTTTAAACTTAGCTATCAGCTCGGCTTTTTTTTGCTGTATTTTTTCTAATTCTGTAATCATGGTAGCAAATATATGGTAGCTTTTTTGAAATTCCAAATATTTTTTAATTTATTTTTTAAAATTCTTTACGTACCTTTACAGAAAGCGATAAATATGTATTCGTTAATCAAGAAAAAACCATGCAAATGCGGCTGCGGAAAGCCCCCCACTATTGGCTTTAAAGGATATAACCACTTATGCAAACCTGAATTTAAAAAAGATATTTTAGAACGCCAAAAAAGAAGGGAAGTTGTTAAATTAACTTCAAGAAAACTAAGGGCAACAATGGAGCCTGAGAACGAAGAAAAGATAAAAGCCATACTTGAAGAAAAGCAAAGATTGGATAAGTGGTTTGAATTGATAAGAAAAAAGCTAACTGGTATGTGCCAATGTGGATGCGGGAAACCATCTTCTAAAAACGATGATAAATATTACAAGTTCTCATGCTGCCATCTATTTCCCAAGTCTATTTTTAAATCAATACTAGATCACCCTGAAAACTATTTAGAAAGAGCCTTTTGGGGAGGATGCCATACTAATATGGATGAAGCAGGAATGATAAAGTGGAAGGACAAGGCAGATTGGGAACAAGTAAAAGAAAAGTTCCATTTACTTGCCCCACTACTTACAGATAAAGAAAGATCACATAAATTTTATAGAAACCTAGAAAGCCTTATTTACTACGGGAAACTGGCTGACTAAGTTACAGCCTAATCCTACTCTTATAAACCCCATATTCAGAAAAATGGGCAGACATAAAGACGTTGATTAATGCAAGTAAATAATACAATGCAAAAAGATCAATCGCATCTGCGTTATCTAATCCAAAAGCAAACTGATAACCGGCAATTAAAATCAGCGTTACTACTATGTGGGCAAATAGCCCTTTGTTTATGGTCATGGGTGAAAATTTTTTGGTTCAGATTTTGCAATTAAACAGCCCACCCGCCAGAATACCTGTTTGGCTGTGGGAAATCGTCAATTTTAGTATTGCGAATTTTCTTTTTCTGCAACTTCTTATTTACTTTCTTTTCGCCCTGTGTAATATGATTTCTCATTCTACCTTTATCAAGCTGTTGTCCTTTAGGCATATCTTCTTATCCCGGAACCTCCGGGCAGGTTTGGTGGTTAAAGATTTCTATGAATGGAATTTAGAGTTACCGATTGTGCCGATCCTTACAAAATTTGCAATCACCTTTATGAGTTATGGCAACCGACACATACCTACGTAAATAAACGTACTCGCAACCGTCATATTCAATGGTTTGAATAGTCCTATTCCCTAAAGGAACTTTATCCCCATTTACTCCACTATCGCAACCTAACAGAAGGGCGGCCGCTAACAGTATATTTATAAAATAGTGTCTGAATGTTATTAATTTATTCATTTGATTTTATTTTAATTGTTAATAATCCTTCAATAATCCATCCGGAACTTCTACCGCTTCATACCAGATAACGGGGGAGGAACATTTTAGCCATTCTTTAAAAAACATATTGTAATAGTACCATGAGTTTGATTCTTCAGAATAGGCTAACAATCGGAGTTTCCCTTCGTAAATTCCGTATGTATCATCAGATCCTTTTTTAAAAATGCTACCAATCGGCGGCAACTTAGCTTCCGGGGCTGGTTTTAGTATGGTCATGGTTTAGCCATTTAATAATTTTGAAATTTCTGATTTCTGGTCTTTCTCTATCTGACCATAGGCATAAGCGGCCATTGGCAACGCTTTTAGAGAAAATCCTAAATGAGCATGAGTAATCGCTTTTCCAACCGAACCATCAGCCAATTCTTTTATTCCTTCAAGACAATCTACATTTTTAATTTCAATCATTATTTCTATTTTTAATTATACATTTTTAAAAATCTACCGAGAAAAAAACGGCAGGTAACACGGGTTTGGCAAAATTGCCGTTTCGTCTTTCAATTCAACTTTATCCATAATTTTCAACTTTTGTTTTTCAATTTAACTTCGGTGGTTTAATGCCCCACCATCGGCAATACCTAATCCGTTATATGAAATGCCTTGCTGACCGTTTCAAATTGAAGTTCCGTGAAGGAAAAACAAAAAGAAAAAAGCCACCGCACTTTTAAAAATCAAGAGCATGGTTAGTTAGTTCAATTGCGTTTTTTAATAACTCTTTTTGCGTTCTTTCCACTTCTGCCAAGCTATCTTCATCGCATGAACCACAACATGAGCAATGAGCCTCTACATAAGCAACCCAATATTTCCAAGCAACTTTATATAATTTGCCACCAACTTTTATGTGCATCAAAATATTATCTTCTAATAAAAAACGCAAATAACCAGCCGTTTCATCGGGCAATCCTTTTTCTCTCATGTGGTTTACTATATCATAAACCATTGTAGTGTCGTGGGTATTAATTTTCATATTTATTTTTTAAATGTTGTTTAGCATATTCTTTAATATTTTCATGCTCCATGCAATCACATTCAAACCCTTGTTCAAATGCCGTTTTTATTTGGTCACGTTCTTTGTCAATTAAATACAATGCTTCTGTAATAGCCTTATCTAATCCTATTCTATAATCACCAGTCCTTTTAGTAAGGCAATCGGGTTTGGTGCTGTCTATTTTTAATTGATTTAAAATGTCAATCAATTCATTTAATGCTGTTTTTGCCATCGCTTTTTCTTTTTGTTTTTCTGTTTAGTGTTCCAATTGAGCTTTATCGTAAATAAGTCGGCACTTCATATAACACGGGTTTGGCAAAATTGCCGTTTTGTTCTTCTATCAACATTTATTATTAATTATTAAGTTTAGTTTTTCAATTTGGCTTTTGTGCTGAAACGAACATTTGAGCTTCGATTTCCCCAACTGCACAAAGCCGTAAACGGTTGTTGGCCGCCTCTTCGCTTTCATGCGGTAAAGACATTTTACTGTAATTGTCTGGGTCGTTTTTTACTTTTTTTGACATCTTTATAAATTTTAATTGTTATTTGTAATCTCTTCCGCCGGTTATCCAATCGCAGCCCTCGCCCAATTCCTCAACATCAAAATAACCTTCCTTTACTACGGAATCCCGCAGCTTTTAAACGGTCTTTACTCTGAGGTTAAACATATTGGCTAATGTTTCCGGGGATAGATCGGAGTTAATTATCTGCTGTTCTATTTCTTTTGTTAGCATGGGTTATTATTCTTTTTATGGTTAATCTTTGTTTTTCCCATCTTATCCAAAAATCATTTTGTAGCTTACTTTCTTCTGAAAGTTTTTGTTTGGATATTTCTATATTTTTATTGTACCATCGTAGCAAGTTGCCATTCATCTCTCTATTTTTTAGTTGAATAATATTGTTTAACCGGGAACACTTTGTTAACTACGTAGCCCATAAATCTATTGGCGTACATATTGTTTATTTCTGATTTCCAGTGAGGGTGGTACTTTGAATCGTCCCGCATTGCTGAGATAAAACAGTAGCCTATTATCGCAATGAAAACGATATAAATTAAAACCTTCCCTGCTGGTAATACTTTCCGGTCTAAGAATCTTTGGTCGCTTATTGATGCCGGGTCTTTATCAGCAAAGTAGGTGTACAGCATATAAGGAATACGAAGTACACGGGAACTGAAAAGTAAAGTGCTGATCCCTGCTAGTAGCATAAACACTAACCTTGTCCAATCATTAAAGTAGTAAGCAAGGCCAGCGAAACAAAGCGTAAGTACTGATGTTATTATTTTACGGTTTTTCATTTTTGGATTGGTTTAAATATTAACTTATAACTAAAGGGCATTCGACAGTTGCAAACCAAAAATAATTTGGATAATATGCTTCATAAAAAGCTATTGCGGCTTCTCTATCTATTGCAGATACGTAAATGGTTATAGGCGTTTTATCTTCATTTGTACCCTGAAATAGCCAAGCTTTTTTTGTAGTTTCGTTTGACATAATCTCTTATTTAACTGTTAACAATATGGAATCAACTTCATCATCAGAAAGCAGGCCTGTATGGTTATAGCCTTTTTTAATTGCATACTCCAATACAGCTTTAACTTGCTCCTTTGTCATTGGCTTACCTTTATGGATAAAGGCTTTGTAACTTTTGTTCAATTGCGCCAATGCGCCTTTGCAATCTGCATTCATAAATAATTTTAATTTTATCAACTGTTAACAATACTTTCCATTTTATCTACTCGCTTTTGGAGGAGGTCGATTATTTCGGGGGTAGATCGTGCCGCCCAAACCGGTTTAAACCAAAAATTATCAAATCCCGGTATTGTAAATGTTATATCTTCTTTCAATAAAGATTCAACACACCAGCAAACACCGTAATCAACTGACATCTTTATACAAATAATCATTGCCTCCCTATACTCCTTCCCCCTGCACCTTTCAATTGCAAGTTTGTAATGAGGGATTAACTTATCCCTGAAGTGTTCTTTAAGTTCTAATTGTGTCATGGGGTGGTTGGTTAAAATGGCAAATCATCATCACTTACTTTTGACTTTGCAATGATTTCATCAGCTTCCTCTATTTGGGCTAACGTGTGATTCCTTTTGTCTTCGAGTATTTGCTTTGCTCTGTTAATTGTATAATCAGATAGCTTTGCAACTTCAACCCGCCTTTCCACAAATTCCTTTGCAGCATTGTAAACATCTGAAGCTTTTTCCCCTTCTTCAACTTCAAGACATATTTCAATTTTTTCGTTTTCGTAATTGCCTTTAGATATTAGGCGACTGTAAGTGATTTGTTTTGCTTTCATCTTTTATATTTATCAGTTAAAAAATACTTTGCCATTGCTAGTTGACGGGCTGCTCAATAATTGATTGTTTGTATTTGTCTGTTTTTTGGTATTCAGATATGTACTGTTCAGCCCTAAATACTGGTATCCCGTAAAGTGCAGCTATGGTGTCCATTTGGACGCCAGCCCTCCAAAACCCAATTATACAAGCCCTTATAGCCCATAATGGTGTAGAATCAGTTGGATTGTCTTTAGATTGTTTCACGTGAAACATTTTGACTGTAATAATAATTTAATAGCTTTTGCCGAGTGCCTTTCTTTCCCCCATCCTTTGCTACCCTGCTTTTCTCAATGTAAACAGTTATTGGTATTTTAGGGTCTGATACGGGATTGCGGCCTGAATTTTCTCTCTTGCCTCCCCTCTTTTTTGTTTCCATAAATCAAAAATAGATTAAACATTTGATAAAACCAAACAATTCTGAAATATTTTTTATTTCAGGAAGGAAGACCGCCTACAATTCAACTCGTATTTTGCCATCCAATACATAAATTTTATGTAAACAAATGGAAATCTAAATAGGTCTTTTATCTTGTAAGCATATTTGTACTCGTAGTCAATACCGTTTACCGGCCAAATTTTATTTTTTGGATCAAATGGCTTGGTAGCATAATCGGTAACCCACCCAAAAGTTGGAAACTCTGTTCCAGGCTTCTTCTTTTTTACTCCAACAAAAGACCTGCTTTCCTTAATAAAAAACTTATGGTAATACAAGATTGATGATAAAAAACTTTTCTTAATATTTGAACTCATAACTTTTTATTTTTTAGTTCTTCGTATGTGTAACAGTCGTATTTAAGGTAAAAAGCCATCGTGTTCTGTCTTGGGTCTCCTTCCTTAAATAATTCGTGCTGTTCTTTTTTCGAGCTTACGGCTGCAACAGGAATTGCCTCTTTACCAATTATTTTAACCGCATCATTAATAACAGAAACCGTTGTTTTACTTTTAGCATTTTCTCTACCCCAATAAACCCTGCATTTTGTAGAGCAAAATTTCTTATTCCTATAAACAGCCTCCATTGGCTTTTCGCAATACAAACATTTATCTTTTTTTTCAAACTTATTCGACATTGTTTCGATTTGTTATGCAATGTTACGCAATGTTTCTCATTCAACCAAATCTTTTTCCCCATGTAGCTACACTATTTTTCTAATTTTTCTAAATATTCTATCCCATTATAATACTCTCCCCCTCAAAAAACTATTGCTTTCCTTGCCTTCAAAATACTTTCCCCTTCCCTTCCCCTT